>Ga0302221_10001777_pt1 | contig 13646 bp, 7 predicted proteins | sample II_Palsa_E2_1_FD_193517 | JGI IMG/M metagenome (GOLD analysis project Ga0302221, IMG submission 193517) | Peat permafrost microbial communities from Stordalen Mire near Abisko, Sweden - II_Palsa_E2_1 | ecosystem: Environmental > Terrestrial > Soil > Palsa > Peat permafrost | place: Sweden... | reverse complement strand
CGCCTCAAGCCCTATTAAGCCCTGTAAAACTTCTCAGACCTACTAAAAGTCCCTGTAATTACATGGTTATAGCCTATAAGGTAAGAATAATCTCCACAATTTCGCACTCGCTAAAATAGCCTATAAAGCGCCTATAAATATAGGACTAAAGGATCGATCCTGATAGGATCGTAGCCGAGCCTGGACACTATAGAAGAGATGACCGAAACATCCCTGGGTCGATCCGGGAAGCTTCCCAAAACGTCAAGTTTTCTCAGAAAGGAAGTTTCGGATGCAATTTTGCGTCAACTCATTTCAGATGCTTCCTAGTATACTAGCAATTGATATTAACTCTAAAACTAGGACTAGCCCCCTTTCCCCATTATTAAAAGCCAGATTGCTTAATATTTTTGCTGAAACCTATACTTTGTCTTAGACCATTTCGCAGCCCTGCACTTCTCCGGCTCGCTACATATAAGAAGCACGGCGTCGAGTGCAAACCGGAAGGCTGACGGCTGGTCGCATTTCTCATCGTGATCCCTGTCGTGTAAAGTTGCGGATACCTTCTCTTTTCTTGGCCATTTCTCATTCATCTAGACGCGAGTTCAAGAAGCCTAGTGCAGTTCGTCTAAAGCCCTCTCTACGGCGCTATGACGCGAATGTTGGAGGCAAGCAGGACCGCTGTGGGTTGGAAGGATAGCAGGTTTATAAGCTATGCAGAATTAGTTAGTTCTCCCTTCTGGCTATGAGTATACATGAGCTGAACTTACACAAAGCTTGAAACTGCTTATAGCTTAAATAGCTAATGATTGCAGCAAAAATTGTGGCTATTGTGCATGGAATGTTGAGGATGAGTGTTATTAGAGCGATTTCATCACTTAGTGAGAGTGCTAGTGCGCATTCAGTTAGTCTAGAAGACAGATGAATTTCTGTAACGACTCACACATGGTGTTTCGAGAAAGTGCAATCTGTATCTTGGGGAATATATAGCGCTGTGGTTTCATGTAGATCGTTAAAAGAATCTTAGTATACTTTCGTCATATATACAATTGTTCTCACATAACAAGCTATACAGATCAAATTAAAAAAGTACTAAAAATCTTCAATAACAAACCCTAGGCACACCAGAGGCACGTTAAAAAGTACAATATGGGTTTTGTGAAGGACTTTGAGCCAATCACCATTGTAATCTAATCCAGTGCCTGGTTCTCGTGTAACCCGATGGACCCGTACCTAAGACATGGCTTTTTAATAAGCGAGGGGTCGCTAAGAAACCAATCCGGTAAGGATAACAGTCGAGATAGTACTTTTTTTATCGCCCACCGCAGCCTTCCGCATGGTCTTCCCAAAATATTACTTGTCCGGTGCACGTATACATTAAGAATATCGGACTCAAACGAGAAAGGACCCATCCATCCCGCCTTTCGCTCGTTTCCATGAACAGCATTCACAAAACCATTATTAGTCGGTAAATATATATGTATATTTCGAGATGGAAGAGACGCCAGCGCATTCTCATACGCAAGTATCGTGTGGCCCGGCCTCGCTCTACAGTACTGGTGGTCAGTCCCGAGATCCTCAAGGTTTTACCATGCTTGCCCGGACGACTTTCGACGACACTTCGGCCGTTACTGGGGCTTCACAACAAAAGCAACTCGAGCCTTCTGTGTTGCACCTTTATGACAGCCTTGCCCCTTCAGACGCCAGGCTCGCCCGAGATTCGGTGTCGTGTCGACAGAATAGATTTTCGAGGACCCAGGACGATCGACCATTGAACAATATCCCGGAGGGTCAGCAGCCACAATCTCAATCCTTGCCAAGGAAACGCACTCCAAAAGTCCCTACAATATCCGCAAAGAAGTGGATACCTTGTGAGAGTCGCATGAAGGAACTTTATGTTCACGACCGCAAGTCTATCGAAGAATTGCGTGAGATTATAAACAAGGAGTTTGGGCTCACCGCTAAGTAAGTCCTCCAATTCTTATAATGCAATTATGAGGTACAAAGCGGGCAGGAAAGAAGTCGACAGTGTTATCTCTGTGAGCAAAAGGGAAAGAGTCTCAGTCCATAAGAACTACTACACCGTTCAACGTACCCGGTCATATAGGCTGATTTCAATACAGTCTGCGTCAATATAAAGCCCAGATCCAGCACATGAAACTCGAGCGAAACGTAAAATCGAATGAGCGGATAGCAGTTACACGACACATCCATTATCGAACAAATCTAGCCGGAAAGAAAACTAGTCATGTCCGAGTCAGAGGCCATAAGATCGATCCGGAAAAGCTATCACGCTGGATGAAAGAGAGTGTCATAGATCAACCACGCATGCCCACAAGTCCCTCTTCACGTGAGTCAGCCCTGGTGCTCTTTTTTATTGCCCGATGATTCGTACTGATCGTCATAGCACTACCAAGCTCCATAAGCATATATACCAATTCTCCTTGTACCTCTCCGAAGCCGATGCCATCCAGTCTTGTGGAATTTCAAGTAACAGATATTGCATCAATGAGCCCGGGCAATAAGAAGAGTGATATCATACAGAGAATTCTGAAGTATGCTTACCTTCCAAAGGAAACTTTAGAGTCTCAAGAATCACGGTTTGTTTTGAATGACCTGCAGCACATTCTCAGCTTCAATGATACTTCCGGTAAAAGTCGCCATGACACATGGAATCTTCCCTTGGAGGGAGATATTTTGCGAGTACGGAATTTAATGAACATGGCACACAGGCTCACTGTGAGCAGGGAGTGGGAAGGTATGTTATTGTACAACATGCCTAAATTGTAAACTCTAATAGCAAGCCAGAGACACCCAGATCTATAGTTGCCGGTGCAATCCGGAATCTAAGGTCCAATCCGCCACGGGCTGGTTCTCGGTATGCAAGCTGGAGTACACATTATGGCAGAGTAGACGCTTTATTCTGGACCACTTCAAGCAGTACCGGCGTCATTGATGAAGATACTCGTGAAACTTTGGATGAAGTCTTCGCTGCTAAGGTGACAATAGTCCCAAATTCTTACAGAATACGTTCACTTCGCGTCATATTTGACTCTCCTCCGATCCTTAATCCGATACCTAAGATAACGTATCAAGCCATGATACCGAATGATTCGGAAGTCTTCAAAATTGTCGCCTCCGGACAAGTGGAAAAGCTTATTGAAGCTCTTGAGTTGGGTAGCACATCGTTGACTGATCGTGATGAGGAAGGAAGATCGCTCCTCAATGTAAGTTGTCCTGGAGCGTCCTTCTAACATCGATTAACACTAAAATAGTATGCCTTTTATCATTGCCATGGAGATATGTGCAGATTTCTCCTTGATAAAAACGCAGATGTTAATGGAATGGAAACGAATTTTTATGGATATTTTGGGTAAATTGATCATAAAAATTTTCTTCTCCATGATATTAAGATACCTATTTAGTTTTATGCTTACGACTTATTTTTATGTTTATCTCCGTTCTATGGCAAGGACATGCTGATTTAATATAGCCCAATTCATAGGGCTACAGCAGCTGGGCTTGACAGCGAGATTGATGAGGAGGGTCGTCATAGAAAAGCTTATTGCATGAAGATAATGTTAGAAGCTGGCGCGGATGTTTCACTCGAATCTCTAACAGAAGGCTGTTGGTTAAGCACTTTTATGTGCGCAGTTACAAGTAATTCATTTGTAAGTATAGCCATTCTTCCTAGGGTTTAAACCATACTAATTCTTGTTAGGATATGCTAAAGCACATGCTAGACTTGGGACAGCCGTTTATCAGTCTGAATTCTTTTTACCTAGACGGCACCGGCACAGAACGCGCTCCACTATTAGAGCTCGCAGATTATTGCGGGCTCTCCTTCGGGGATGCAATCCACATTATCGACAAAGCAATTCTTCTCCTAAATCGAAATGTTGATATCTCATGTCGCGACAGTAATGGAGATACCGTTCTTCACAAAGTTCTCAGATGTGAGCGTCTACACGAGCAGGAGTCATATGCAGAAGCAGTGAAGTGGGGTCGGCAACTGAGGTGGACCCTCTCTCTCAAAGAGCCGCAGGAACTTCTCATGGTTTTTATAACTGCTGGCGCGGATGTTTACGCAACCAACGGTAGGGGCGAAACGCCATCCATAGTAGCTTCCACTTATGGACGAGATGAGGAGTGGATTGAAGCTCTCGAACTATGCGGGTTTGATTCCCAACAAGTCCTAACAGACTCGTGCCGATGTCATGCCAATGGTCCGCTTGAACGTCAGAAATCCAAACTTTCTTTCGAAGAATACTGTCAGCAGTGGCAAAAGCGTCCTCGTTTAGAGGAAGTTGATATTGATGGAGAGGATGATGATGAGGACCATGGCGCAGATGAAGATGACGACGTAGAATGCAGGACTGCAGGGACAGAGGTTTTTGACGAGAGTACGGAGTACGGTAATCCGGATTCAGATAGCCTTTACGAAGGAGGATTCACTGCATATGGTATGCATGTTGATCTCGAAGATACAGGTGGCAATTGCAGAATTGGCTATGTGGCGGAGACTGATAGTCAAACGGTGGAGCTTGACGATGGCGAATGGGATGGGATCACAGGAACGAATCTTGACTTTTGCCACCTGGTCAATGATGAAATGGATATTATAGAGGAGTTCTTTGATTTCAATACTTATGAAGATGCATCTGTTTAAGCCAGTTTCTAATTCGAAAAAAAGATTGCAGCATGAAAAGTATGATAAGTCCCAAAATTTAGAGGCATTATAAGTTATGATCCAAGCAATGTTGAAAAGCGTAGTGTGCAACTTAAACAAATGACCTCTATCTATGTCTATGCGAAATACCTTATTATTTGGCAAAGAGCAGAGGACCAAAATACTAAAGAGGTATCCTGATTTTTTAATAAATATATACCGGTTTTATATAATATACTCTCGGCCGAAATTACCAAAGATCTAATCTTAATGCTTTAGGTAAATCTAAAAAATAATTGTAAAGACTTGTTATTCTATTAAGTATAGGTAAGTAAAAGGGGGGATTATTTATAAAAGGTCTCGGATTAATTTAGCGAGATTATAAGAGCATTAACCGGAAAAGAATTAATTTTGGCTAGCGAGAAAACAGGAATAAAAGAAGCAAGAAAGAAGATCTGATTCTTTCGAAACTTTTTAATATTGGAAGCTACTCTCTTAGCGGTGTACTCTAAGAATAGATTGAAAATTATTATTAAGGATAGACGAGCATGAGATCGACGACTGGATTAACCTCGCTTAGACATTCGACATTAATTAAGTGTTGAGAGAGGCGAGGCAGTACAGTTCACGGTCAATGGACTCTGGAGGAGATGGGAAACTTGACAAGCTCAAACCCTCAACATGCAGATGGAACAAGTACCAAACTTGGTGCGAGAAGTATCGAAGTCCAATCTCGAGAGAGCCTTTCTTGGCTATTTCATTCATTACTCTCGGTGCCGGGGTTTCCATGTTTCCAAATTTTACTTGCTCGTTGGGGTTCGCTCCACAGTCAAGCATGAGCTTGAATATGGGCTGCCAATGATCACTCCTGCAGTTGGTGACAGGGTCATGACATAAGCCGACCAGAGACGCTCACCAGTTCTGCTTTCCTCTAATATTGTGAGCTGGGGGAGCTCCTTGGGCGAGGAGAAGTTCCAAAAGAGGTGTGGGTTTAGCTGTGACTTTGCGGAATCCAAGGTCATCATCGAAATAGTATTGTAGTAGGGATCGTCCCTTCCTCTCAACAGCTCTGTAGCCATGGATCTCGAATTCTTCTCTAACATATATGTCCAGTCGCTTCAGAACAGCCAGACAAAGTATATCAGTGTTCCAAGAGGCATCAATCTTCCTTGCAGATGACGGAATTCTTTGAGCATACTGTTCGCGCCATATGTCGGAGCTCAGAGAACAAATTTGGTCCAGCTCTATGAGCAATGGCCTCTGAGAGGATCCGGTTTCTTTTTCGGCCTGTCGAGCATGATCAAAAAAGATATCGATTATTCCAAATGCAATGATGTTTTGTCTTGTCTTGAAATCTCGGTAGAGGTGATTCAGGAGTGGCGATGACATTACATCGACGTCGTCCCAATCTCGAAAGAGATATTCTGGTCCAATCATCTTCATTAGACTAAGCGATCCGGTCATGATGTCGACATATGGGAACCTAATCAGACTCTCATCTGCCCTTGCTCGCATAGATGCCATGACCCCTTCACTAGTGAGATATTCCTTGACGGTAAGATGCAAAAAGTCCACGGCCTTTTTAGCTGATGCTACCAAAGGATCTAAAAATGGCTTTGTTATCGGCATGACTTCCAGTTGTACGCTGCCTTGCTGGTTGCGTAATCCTTCCTCTTCGTATTTTGATGAGCTATAGGACTCTTCACTCTCGTTCTCAGATTCCTCATCCTCTTCAGCAAAACACTCGTCTGGGTGCTTCGATCCATCTTCCTCGATGTTTGAGAACCTATTGTGCTTCTCAGACTTATTTATTGACTCGTTGTCCTCGTCCAGGGACTCGCTATCCTCATCCATTGGCTCGTAGTCCTCATCGACTGACTCGTAGTCCTCATTGGTTGACGCGTCATCCTCATCCATCGACTCATCATCGTCTGACATCTCTTCTACGACATGAATCAAGCCTCGACAACGGCTTTTTATGCGAAGTTCTACCAGTTCACAATAATTCTGCGCCAACGCACTAGACTCCATGGTAAAATGAGTATAGCCTTCGAAAGACTCAATCGCGCCCCGAATAGCGAGAGAAAATTCAACAAGACTGAATCTCTGTTCCCGTCGCGGCCCAACCTGGATTCTTCGATAGGCAAGTCGTTGACGCCGGGGACTCAGATCCCTGGAGATCAGTAAATTGGTATAGTTGATGGTATCATGGATATAGTTATTTGGGACCTGCTCAACGATACGGCGATATAGATTTTCGAGGCCGGACGGCAGCAACTCGAGACGTGCTTCGAGTTCATTGTCAGTATCACCTTCCTCTAGCCCAATAATTAAATTATTGACCACTAGCTCAACCCATAGGAAGACCCCGCGAGCTTTCTCAACAACGATCTCCACCAGATCTTTGCCGTGCTTTCTCGGGAATTCGCGGCCTCTTCCGGCTAGTAATTTTTGAGCATCATCTAGTCTCTCTAGAACATATTTCGAAATATCGCCGGCAGTCCACTTGTGTATCTCGCAGTTAGGAAACTTTGCTAGACGAATTTCCATCTCCACAAGGGATCGACTAGCCAGACACATTTTGAGGTGTAGTGTACTGTCCTCGCTAGTTTGGATCCACTGTAAAAGCGTGTCGAGTTGCTGGCGGTGGTCCCCTGTACATTCGTCTAGGCCGTCGATAAAGATTATAGCTTTACCGATGACTTTTGATTGTCTTGTTATCAAATCCATAACTTTCCTCAGGTCTGGCAAACTCCAAAACGAAGGCTGGGCTGAATTGCCATGTGACTTGCGTAATTGTCGAAATACCGAGAGAACAGAGGGCGCCAGACCATTATATGCAAGTAGAAGCTGCATGATCAGGCTTGCTAGCAAGCCTTCGAAACTTGTTTCTCGAGTTTCACCAAGCTGGTGGAAGAAGTAACCCAATATTATATTCGAAGATTTGCCCGCTGACAAAAATGATTTTGTTTTCAGGTCTTCATAAAGATACTTCATCATCGTCGATTTCCCAGATCCAGGCAGTCCAGTGATCCAGTAAACAGGGCTGTCTGAAGCCGCCCACTGTGAAAAGTGTGGTCCATCTGTGTCGTTTTTCCAAATCCACTGAAAACTATTACTGTGTTTCTCCGAAATGTTGGCAAGACGTGGGTTGGAGCCCAAGTGTCTGAGGCTGTAGATAAGGGCTGTCATTTTGTTAGCATCAAATATAGGTTAACAGTAGTAGATGACTTACCATTGAACTCATATTCATCAACCTCGGGTCCTAGATGTTTTAATTAGGCACTTCCTACAATGAACAAACTTTGCGTAAATAAGAGATAAGAATTTCATTTGAAACATATCATATCTATTAAGAAGACAATTATAGCTCACCCAGACAGAGCGTGCGCAAGTCAGTAATGTTGCCTTCTACAAGGAAGTAGTTCTCCTTGTCAGCCTTTATACTAGGATTGAACCTACACATGTCGCTGTGTGTTGCGTTTAGTCTGACTTGATTCTCGCGATCTCCCGAAAGACCAAAAACAGCAGACGCCCGGGGAACAAGCTAGTTTCAATAATTAACATTTGTGCACTTTTGAGAACAAACTCTCAAGGGAAGATCTTACTGTACCCCGACCTTCGTAGAAGGATATAAAGTGATATTGCTCAAGTTGATGCCTCCAATTCTCATATAAGACATCTGAGAAAAGGGAACCTTTCTTTAGTGCTTCCATAATATCGTTGGATACTTTCCAAGGCATTGATTGAGCAATAGAGACGCATGCCCGCCCAAATTTCACTTTAAGATCATCCGTGGGTCCTGAATGAGGGGTTCCAAAGAATACGATCCCGAAACTATATCAGGTTAGGAAACGCGCTTTATCTGTTCTCACACTTACGTAGCCTCTTTTAGCTCTTTGTACTTTGGATTGTTCTGGGCATTAACAAGTGCCTAAGGAAATTAGCCTGTGGTGTGGATTTGAGTAAAAGTTCCTACCTGCTTAATTAGTATACCACCAAGGCTATGGCCGACAAAAATCAACGGTCGCTTGGGATCCTATGAAATGCAGATTAGAATCACGGCCTCATAATGGAAAGCATGCTAACCTTTCGTCTTGTGAGCCGTAGGCATTCTAGTAAAGAATTTGCTTGATGGATGAACCGTTCCTTGTCAGTTCCGAATGCTGGGCTTGACTCGTATGAGTACATAAGGGTGCGCATATCAGGCTGCGAAAGGGGCAGGGCATCCCGAAGCCAGAGATGGCCACTTTCCGAGTCTTGCCAGGTGGAAATGGCATGATCTTCTTTATTCATTGGATTAAGGCCATGCACAGCAACGGTACTGTTAACCCACGATCAATAACAATCTTATATGTTAAGATGGATGTAATTCGTACTCTATTGCTGGTACGAGATCGCCTTTCGGCCCCGTTCCATCGTACAATTGTTCGATAGACTGCTCGATAAGTCAAATGAGCTGTAGAATTTGGTCTCGAACATACCATGGTGAGATTACGCTCTGGGTATAATGCGCGCCGAGGGGACTCTCGGTGATGCAAGAATGGTCTTTGCGACTCTCTGCTTTCTGTTGAGAACGCTGAGTTCTGCCTAATCTCGGGTTTTAACAAGTTTGCACCAAAGGTGGGGGGGGGTTGGCTTAGCTAACAGGCTAAGCCTAAAACGGACAATGAGCACGTGATTCTGGCACCACTAATTTTTTGGACATTACATTTAGCTGGAAATCAGAGAATATTTTAAATGATAATTCTTTTAAAACATCGGACTTGTATATTAAAGTATTTTCTAGTCTATACTCTAGATTATTATATTCCAACGTTGGTTTGATAATCATTAACGTATTACGATTATTAATTATATTCCCCAGTAATACGCCCACTGAGCAACGGTTTGTGGCAACGATAAAGTGGCCGCCAAGGCGCCAGGGGAGAAGTTACAAAGGAGCTAGGGAGGGTACTATATTAATGTTGAAGCGCGCAGTGTACAGGTCAAACAAATGACCTCTGTCTATATCCACGCGAAACGCATTATTATTTGACTAGAAGCAGAGCGCCAAGCTATTAAAGAGGCGTCCGGGTTTTTTACTAAGTATATACCGGTTCTATGTAATATACTTTTAGCTAAGGCTATCAAGGATTTTAACCTTAACGCTATAGGCGAATCTATAGAATATTTATAAAGACTTATTATTCTATTAAGTATAGGTAAGTAAAAGATAAGAGTTATTCGCGAAAGTACTCGGATTAATTTAACGAGAAGATAAGAGTAAGTACTGGAAAAGAATTATTTCCGGCTTTTAAGGAAATAGGCACGAAGAAGCAAGAGAGGGGATCTAATTCTTTCGAAAATAGTTATATTAGAAGCTACTCTCAGTGGTGTACTCAAACAGCAGATTAGATATCTTTATTAAGGATGGGACGAGCATGAGATAAATGATTGGCTTGACTCCGTACAGATGTTCGACACCAATTGAGTGTGGAGAGAGACCAAGCAAGACAGTTTATGATCAACTCACTCCTCGTGGAGATGGGAAAACATGACAAGCTGGATATCTCAACTTGGACACGGGTAAAGTACCAAACATGATGCGCGAAGTGTCGAAAGCCCACTCTTAAGCATGCATTCTGATGCCAAAGCCTAGAAAGCAGCTGAGAAGAGATTTTGTAAACACTGCTTCCAAGTTGGAAATCGAGATTATGACTCCTGGACTTTGTTTTCAGAGAAGGCCTGAGCATGTCAAGCGCTGCAGGAGATTTCAAAAATTTGGTCATACGTTGGCGATTAATCTGTAGAATAAAAGCAGGATCATTTATGCAAAGCCCTGTGTTCACTTTCATTGTAAGGGACATCTGTATAAGGGCCTTTCGGGTTGCTATTACTTCCAATAGGCTGTAGTGGATGAAGGATGATGGCCAGTATGCCTCGACTGTACCGAAAATGGAGAGGAATAGGTTGATATTTGCAACTTGAAATTGAGAGGGTTGCTCTGATAGGATAGATGAGGATGAGGCTTGGAAGTTTGGTTCAGCAGAGTATGAGAGATGATGTGGTGGGAAAAGAAGGTAACGCGGTTTTAAGTACTTCCATTAAAGAAAAAAGGAATGTGTGACTACAACACTTGCTTGGCTTTGGCGGAACCGGATAACCTATTTCAGCTGTGTAGCTGCCAAGTGACTGTGGTCACATGACAGCACGTGGTACTCCCGCTAAAGATAAGCCCCTTTATATTTAAATCTTTATTTCTTCTGTAGGATTAATAATACTTTATTTTACAATTATATTAATAATAATATAATAAATAATCCTTGATCTCCGATTAAATTACGTTATTAATAATTCTTTTAGTTATTAAAGACTATAAATATAATTTATATAAAACTTTATTACTTTATTATATCGACATAATTAAACAAGATCTTCTCTTAAAATCTCTTTATTAAATTCACGAAATAGATTCCTTAATTCTTGTCTTTTTAGACACTTTAAGCTCTCTCTTTCCTGGAATCCTTATTAATATAAGTTTAATAAAGGAGTAAGCTATTATTCTTTATAAGAATAACTAGTAATATAAATAAATAAAAGAATAAAAAGGATTAAAGTAAACTATTAAAGTTATCTAAATCACTATTTAAGATATTAAATAATAATACCAATAGCGGATTTAAACTTTATAAAATTAATTAAATTAATGGATTTAAATAAGAGATTTCTTTAATTATAATTATCTTATTCTTAGCTCTTAATAATAATAAATCCTAAATACCGGAAATTATTATCAGAATTTTTATAAGAAAGAACTAGTTTAAACTAGATTAAAAAAGAGGCTTAAAAACTTAATTATTTTAAGTTTTTTTAATACTTATTTTAATTAAGATTTTAGTATTTTAAATAAACTTAAAAGATTTTTTTTTTAAGAATTATAAAATTTAAAAGATTTAATAAATTAAGTAATAGATTTTAATAAAAGATTTTAAAGATATTATAATCTTTATATTTTTATAATAAAAAAATATCTTAAAGATAATTAATTAATTAAAAATAATAAAAATATAGTTTAATATTAATTAAATAAATCTTGATTATTAAATAAATAAATATATTATAATTTATCTTTAAAGTTATATTAAAACTTAATATAATTCTTTTATAAATTTATACTTTTATTAAAATAAATATTTTTAAATAATCTTTAAGTAAATATTTTATAAAATATTTAATAAAAAACTTAATTAAAAAATAATTTATATTAAATTATAAATTTTTAAATAAAATAATTAAAGATATAAATATAATATTTTTAAATATATTATTATTTTTATTAAACTTATTTTTTTATAATAATTCTTAATAAATAATATTTATATAAAAGTTAATTTTTTAAGAGAATTTATAAAATAAACAAGAGTAAATATTATTTATAAAATAAACTTTAAAGTTATTTTTTAAGAATTTTATTATTATATCTTTAACTTTAAAGTTAAATTAAATTATAAAATCTTTTTTAATAATTTTTAAAGAAATATATTAATAAATATTATAACGATAAAATATAATAAAAATAATAAATAATACAAAAACTTTTAAAACTCTTAATATTATTAAAAAGATTTTATAAATTTTAATTAAATAACTAAAACATTAAATAATAATAAATTATATTAAATAACTTATAATAACTTAAAAGAGTATAAAGATTAATTAAACAAAGAACTTTATATTATAAAAATTATTAATTAGAGTAGTCGTGATTCTTATCGTGATTATTTTTATAATTATTTTTATAATTATAAAAAATAAAAAGATTATAATAAAAATAAATTTTTTTAGCTTAATAGTTTAATTTTTTATAATACTTATTATATATATAGATTTATGGATTATTTAGTTTATAATTATCTTTAATAATTTAATAAAAAGAATAAAAAAAAATTAATGATTATTTAAATTAATTTAATAAAGAAGAAGACAAGTAAGAGAATTCGGAAAAAATTATAAACTAAAATTAAAGAGATATTCTTTAAGTCTTAAAATTATATCTCGATATAGTTTATAAGAGAAAGAATAAGAATTAAGTATTATAGTTAAGACTAAAAATCTTAAAGAAGAAATTATAAATAATATTAAAGTTTTATTTTTATTGTTTAAAAATCTAAAGAAAATATTAAATTAACTAAAATAAAAATATATAAAATATATTAAAAATATATATAAATTTTAAAAAAAATATAATTAGAAATAATTAAATAATAAAATAAAAAAATAAGATATAAAAATAAATATATTTTATAATCTTTTAAAATAAGATAAGTAATTAAAGAAAGTAATAAATAGATTCTTTTTAGTTAAAGAAAATAAAGACTTTTTTATAACTATAAAGATTAATAAAAAATTAATAAATAAGAAATTAATATTATTTTTAAGTTTTATTAATAAAATCTTAATTTAAATTCTTTTAAATACAAGAGTATTAAATTAATATATCTCGTAACGAATAATCAAGTTAATTAATTAAAAACTATAAAAAACAAGAATTAATAAAATTTATATAATAAATAAAAAAATTATTTTAATCTATAAGAAATTTAATATAAGACTAAAGCTTTTTAAATATAATCAATAAAGTGACTTTAAAGAATTTATTGATTTTTATATAATAAATATAAAGTTTTTTAATATTATTTTAAATATAAAGTTTTAAAAAAAAATATTTATATAATAATAATTATAAAAATAATAAGATTAAATTATAGAAATATAATTATTAATATTATATTTCTCTTAAAAAGAATTATATATTTTTAATATAATTAATATATATCTTAAAAAATATCCCGTTAATAACTTAAAAAAAAATTAAATAAATACTTAAACTAAAAAAAAAAAAAAAAAAAAAAAAAATATTAATAAAAATATTTTTAGATTATAATTAGTCTTAAAATCTTTTTACTCTCGTTATATTAATTTTTTAAAGAAACGAGATAAATAATAAATTAGTATT
>Ga0302221_10001776_pt1 | contig 13658 bp, 13 predicted proteins | sample II_Palsa_E2_1_FD_193517 | JGI IMG/M metagenome (GOLD analysis project Ga0302221, IMG submission 193517) | Peat permafrost microbial communities from Stordalen Mire near Abisko, Sweden - II_Palsa_E2_1 | ecosystem: Environmental > Terrestrial > Soil > Palsa > Peat permafrost | place: Sweden... | reverse complement strand
CACGTCGCTCTTCTGCTCCGCTGAAAGTCCAAACCGTCTCCCTTGTTTCATAAACACCACCTTTGAAAACAGCTTTATACCAGATGGTGTTGCATCGACCGTCTGAACCGACAGCGTTAATCAGGCGTTAACAGAATGGAAGCTCCCGGCCGCTCCACGACTGAAGTACAACTGCCTCTAGTTCGAAGCTACACCTGGCCGATGTAGCGATTTCTAGCACCTACAACGTATACTCGTGACGGAAACCTAATCTCGCGTTAGAGGTTCCGCAAATGCCAGACGAAGAGTGGATCAAAACGCTTGAAGACGGAAGAAAGGTTAAATTCAGTTACCGAGAACTACCGGAAGACGGGGCGTTTATCACCGCGCAGATTGAACGGAACGAGGTTGTCTATTCGGTTGTGTTGTCCAACGCAAGAAACCCGTTGAGCCGTGAAGATGTTGAGAGTCATTTTAAGGGCGAGCTTTCAAAGAAGTAAGACCGGGAAGATTGACCGCGCGGAGCCCCGATGCAAACTGCGCCACCACCCGCCAATCATTAATCTTGCCCTGGGTCGTCTCATTATGATACACTACGACCGGTTGGATCATGGAAAAGACTGCGGATTCAAGCAACGGTAAATCCAAAAGAAAATCCACGCAGAAATCCAGTTTCAATGCCCAAGCTTTCCTCGATTCGGCGGGTGTAGCCCGTAAAGTTACGGAGTTCAAGAAGAAAGAAGCAGTCTTCTCGCAGGGCGATCCCGCTAAGAATGTTTTATATATCCAAAAAGGCGGAATAAGGCTTTCGGTGGTCAATGAGACTGGCAAGGAAGCTGTTGTGGCGGTGTTGGGGCCAGGCGATTTTTTTGGTGAAGGGTGCCTCGCCGGTCAGGCGATTCGGATCGGTTCGGCCACAGCAATTGGCGCGACCACTGTGCTGGTGATTGAAAAGCAGGAAATGATTCGCGTACTCCACGCGGAACATGCGTTCTCCGACCGTTTCATATCTTACATGCTTTCCCGTAACATCCGGGTTGAAGAGGATTTGGTCGATCAGCTTTTTAATTCCAGCGAGAAGCGGCTGGCTCGCACTCTGCTGCTGCTTGCTCGCTATGGCAGGGAAGACAAACCCGAAAAGGTGCTCGCCAAAATATCGCAAGAGACGCTCGCCGAAATGGTCGGCACAACGCGCTCCCGCGTGAATTTCTTCATGAACAAATTCAGAAAGCTGGGATTCATCAAGTACAACGGCGGGCTCCACATCAACACTTCGCTCCTGAGCGTAGTCCTGCACGATTAGAACCAACTTCCGCTTATCGAAGACCCCGGGTACTTCTTTTCGTCTTAATCGCCTCTGACGCGGAAAGCTTTCGATCTCTGTGCGGTTCTCTGCGCGGGCCACCTGACTGCAGCACACAACGCTTCCCGGCAGCGGCACCACATGTAGGACAGGGGACGGAGGATAACTGTTTGGACGTGAGCCCTTTCTTTTTCATTCGGAAAGAATACGATAACACTCAGCCGCGAAAACGTACCGTTTTGAACACCGTCGGCATTAGCTGTCTACTCGATGAATCTAAATTAGAACAACTGCCGATAAGCGGCACCAAACGCGCTTGCCGAAAACTGGCAGAACGTGATGTTACTTGACAGGAATCGGCCTCATTTTTCGTAACTGTGCGAAATGGGACAGCATGGATTCCTGTCTCGATGTCAAGATTGATGGATGCTGAATAAGAAAGGCAAGGAACGGGGCGACACGACACGTGCCAGCGTCGAGAAGGAAATGGCAAAGCCGCGTATGGCCCGGTCGGCAAGAATCACGGAACTCAGTCTGGATACTGCGCGAATTCAAGAACAACCAAGTACTACCATGCCCGGAACCGTCAACAAAATTATCCCGTCTCCGCGTCCGAGCCAACCGGAAAAAGCACAGATCGCTGTTGACGGGACCGACCAGCGGCATCGGCATCTACGTATTGAAAATACGTTAACTGACGAAAATGGAGACGATGTGAGGCTCAAAAAGGGTGCTCGCGTTGAAGTTACCGTCACAGCCAAGACGTGAACTGCCAAGAGAGGAGTGATCAATATTGGCTAAACTAACGACTGGCAGGCGGAAAAAAACGGTTCTGGCGAACGTTACCAAAGAAAGGCCAAGGATTGATTGGCCGCGTCCGCGGGTAAAATATTGGCAAGAAGAGTTCACTGCCATTTTGAAAAATATGCGAAAGTTTACAGAAATCTTCAAGTCAAACTTCTAGAGTCCCCAACAAAGGTGCGGTGCTCAGCCGAAGGGAGCAGAGCGACACACGATGGGGATGGCAGGACTCACTTGCCACGCCTCACTCTAACGTCTTAGTTACTGTGAAAACTTTTGTTTTATGATTTCGTGAATTTGTGAAAGCTCCGATAATGACAAAGAGTCAAAAGCTGAACTAAGAAATTTCTTCGTAGCTAATTCAAATTCACCGAGGCTGTCCTGAAGAGTAGTAGCGTTCCGGACGATTTCTAAATTCTCATCTAGCTCTTGGGTGTATTGGGGGTTTGCCTTCTTGAATGTACTGAGCACTGTCACGTAAGCCGACAGTTCAAGTTGTTGACGTTTACTCACCGAGACGACGTTTCGGAAAATATCCTTCAACACATCACATTGTTCAGATGTCACAACTTCGCTCCGCACTTCTATTCACGAACAACCACTCTCTAGATCGGCCGTGAAGCAAAAGAACCATAGCAATGTGCAGAATTAGCCCGACTCCGGTAGTCGGGATATAGCCCCAATGCCGGCTATACGACCAAACGGGAGAGGTGCCGAGAAGCGCCAATGCCAAGATAAAGATCAATATAATCCCGAGCATTCTCCTCCTCTTTCCGGGAATCAATTGAGTGAAAGGGGCAGCGAGTGGGCCTTTCCCTGAGGGCGGCCCCCTCGCTTGTTATCAAACGCCCCGTAGGGCCATTTCACCGAGAATCATAGAGCGGTGGGAAACGTAAATCTGTCCAATATGATACGTTTTGGAAAATAGCAGAAGAACCCCAGCTCCTAAAGACCTAGGGCTGGTACGCGCGGCTAAGTCCTGATAAGTCGGATAACCGGACATTTGAAGTAGAGCTTCACTTTTCCGGTAAGCGCGTTATCTCTAACGACGCCGACCGTTTCAAGGGGTTTTATTTGTATTTTTTCTGCGTATGAACATAGCTTTCCCACGGCGCACGAATCGCGTCTCTGTGGCTGCATTGTTTCACGTGTGTCACCCTAACTAGCTCGGGCCGTTTCTGCTTCATCGATTCGGTGTTGCCCACCAAACATCTCTTCGGTCACGATCGACCATGATGAGTTATGCGAACTCCCCGTAGGGAGGCGGGTCGCCTAATCAATCAGACGGTGACTCTTCGCACCATAACGCGCTCCAGGCATCCCCGCACAGGCATCACCGCTTTTCTGCTGCATCTGTCCACGACGACAGAACTCGTTGTAATCAATCTGATCTCGCAACATGATCCACAACCGAATCCCGAGTTTTCGCGCGGCGGCAACTCGGGCTTTCCCCAGACCCTTTTGCACTAATTTTCGCCGATAGAACCGACCTAGTTCCGGATCCCGGCGCACTGCGTGTGCCGCGGCCTCACACCAGAGAAAGCGCAACAGCGGATTACCTTGCTTGCTCAGGCCTCCCAGCCGCTGCCGCCCGCCGCTGGAGTTTTCCCTGGGAATGATCCCGATGTAACTCGCCAGCGCCTTGCCGTCATTGAATCGTTTTGGATCACCCAGAAAGACATCGGTCGCTAATGCCGTGATCGGTCCCACACCGGGATGACTCATCAGCAGCTCGGCGGTGGGTCGTTGGCCTGCTTGCTCCAGGACTTGCTCATTCAGTTTTTCGATCTCCGCTTCGAACCTGGCGTACATCGCTTGCAACTCGCTGCGCCGATGAGCGGTGTGTGTTGCCAGTGGTAGCGACGCGATGTCCCGTTGTCCGCTTTCGCTCCAAAGCGAACTCCCTCGCCTTAAACCATTCGCCAGTGCGATCGCCTGCAACGCGTTCTGTATCCGCGTGCGCAGGCGTACCCACTGATGACGGTGTAAGAGCAACCCCCGGAGATCCAGCAGTTCCTTCGAAGGCTGCCAAATCGACGGAAAACGTTTTTCTACCAGCAGCTTTAGAAGTAACTCGGCATCTCGCTGGTCATGTTTCTGTCTGCGAGGTTCGGCCGCTCGAATCGTCGCTGGATGACCTACCTGACAGTCGATTCCGAGCTCTTCCATCAGCTGCAAAAACCACTTCATCGACCCAGTCGCTTCGATGCCTACGCGCACCGGACCGGGAAGCGCGGAATAAAACTCCCGCACGCTGTTGCCTTCGTGCCTGAGAGTCCGATTCACTACTTCCCCTGTTCCGGTGTCCAACATCGCCAACGTCTGTTGGCGAGCGTGCAAATCACATCCTATAATCTGCATCTCGGCCTCCTTCGGTCCGAGCACTGTTGGGGTGAACACCGAACAGTCTACTCGGGCCGTCGCGAGGCCGACGTCGTTATGACATCAATCAGGATTTAGGCAAGTGAAAGGTGTCGTCGGATAAGGATCGCCTGCACTTTGCCAAATTTAATCAACGGTCACCCATATGATCGTGCTATCCCAGCGGAACTTTCCATCAACAAACACGAAATACCCAAAGGGCGTCTCGGAAGAGTCCTCTCCGTGTACCGGGCTTGTTTTCCAGGCGGCTAGAAATACCTCCGGGGCTGTGACCAGGCTCGGATAGACCTTTTTCGCGTCCTGCTTCCTTACGGAAAAGTAGCCGTCCTCGCGAGCAAATTCGATCATCTGGTTCTTGAGCAGCTCCTCCGATGCGTTAAGATTTTTTTCGTACTGGTTGGCAGTCTCCAGCCCGGACGTCCCAAAATTTGCCAAATACCAAGCCCGAGCATCTGGAAACTCCAAATCCGTAACCATGGCTCGGAGCCGGTCCGACCTGTGCCCCCGCGCCATCTCAAGCATGTCCTTCAGCTCCTGCTTCAGGCCTTGCGCGCTATCAGGATACGGCGCGTGAATTTTGGCTTCGCGTGCACGAGCGCGTAGGAATGCGGCGCCGAGGCTCACGACATTAGAAAACGGTGCGCATGCTGTCGTTACCATCAAGAACATCGAGACCGGCATCAGTTTATAACGAGACATGTGAGACGCCTCCGAGCCCGTCATTCGCTCTTTTGGAGGATACACCCGCCTTTCTCCGTAACTCCTGATAAGTCGGATTACCGGACATTGTCCTTTGCGCCCTTCCCAGCCTCATAGCTATCTTCGGGAATCTCATGGGCAGCCGTCAGGAGGCGGCTACCCATGAGAAAAACTAAGTGGCGAAAGCCCACTCGGCTGAAAACCAAGCTCGGACTTCCGGATTTGGAGCAAGCGAAAACAGAAGTGATTGTCAGTCTACGATCTCCGGAATCGCAGCGCAGCTATCGACATTCGATCGACGAATTCGTCTTCTGGTATTGCTCCGAACCTCGCCTATCGTTCAATAAAACCGTCGTTACCCGATACCGAATCCATCTTGAGAGCCGCCAGCTAGCGCCTGGAACCATAAATGTCAGACTCGCGGCCGTGCGGAGGCTGGCTTACGAGGCAGCAGACTCAGGGCTGTTAAGTCCAGAACTCGCGGCAGGCATTCGTCGGGTAAAAGGATCGAAAAAACTGGGAATTCGCCTCGGGAATTGGCTAACCGTGGATGAGGCGCGTACACTCTGGCAACTGCCCGATGAAAACACATTGAAAGGAAAAAGAGATCGAGCGATTTTGGCCGTTCTGCTCGGTTGTGGACTACGAAGAGGAGAACTGACTGAACTCACGCTCGCTCACCTCCAGCGTCGCGAAGACCATTGGGCGATCGTTGATCTAATAGGGAAAGCTGGCCACGTTCGGACGGTCCCAATGCCCGATTGGGTTAAGCAAACCATTGACCATTGGCTAATTGCAGCTGGAGTCTCGCAGGGCAAAATGTTTCGGTGCGTCTGCCGGATAGGCACTGCGTGGGGCAGCCAGATGACAGAGAAGGTCGTCTGGCACGTTGTTAAGCAATATGCGCAACAACTTGGAATTGCGAAACTGGCACCACATGACCTTCGACGGTCCTGCGCTCGCCTCTGTCATGGTGCAGGGGGTGAACTGGAGCAGATACAGTTTTTATTGGGACATGTTTCCGTGCAGACGACGGAAAAATACTTGGGTTGTAAGCAGCGACTCAGAGAGGCAGTGAATGACGGGATTGGGATCGGGCCCAGCCCCTGATAGAGGTCGAACTGTCAGATCACTGTTGGTTAGCGACGAGTCTGGCTGCGCGAATGGCAGGCACTTGTCCGGTAATCCGACTTGCCAGGAGTTAACGAACCATTGCGGCAGAACTATTAAAAGTTTCCCGGAAATCACCGCGAGATTCCGCAGTCTTATTTTATTTTCGTATAGCCGTAATCCGTCGGTTGCGGCGCCTCGTTTCGAGGCAAATGTGCTTGCCAAAAGTGCTCCCGCTTCGCCTCAAAAAGAACTGTTATTGGGCACTCGAAGCATCAAGAGCGCTGGACCTGAAACATCGAGGCAGAGGTGCCCATCTATCGTTTGAACTTCAGACACAATCGAAAATGTTCAGAGCCCTGGCTATTTCTTGGTCATTAACGCCGTTGCCTTTTGAGCGATTAGATCAAACCCTTTCCCCACTGCATCTTTCTTAAGTCTTGCGAGTTCAGCGCGCGTTGAACCCGACTTTCCGGAGTTTAGCTCGATATCGGCCTGAGCTAGGCGAACCTCAAACTGGCTAGGCACGAATCCGCTTTTCACCGTTTCGCGCAGCGATATCCCAAGGTTTTGAAGAGCATCGTCCGGTTTTCCGGTGGCGGCAAGGATTCGGGCCTCGATTATTCCCAGCGCCAGTCGATTGGGAACATTTTGAGATTTCGCTGAAAGCAATTTTGTATTTCCTAGCTCTTTCTGAGCCTCAGGAGATTTTTCCCCTGCGAACAGGGCTTGTAGCAATATGATATCCGCGGCTACTTCATCATCCGGGTGCGCTTCCTTGCGATATTCGCCGCGGACTTCGCGAGCAACACGTTCAGCATCGGAGGCATTTCCTTCTTCGATCGATAGCGAGGCCAGTTGCAGGCGCGATGCTGCGGCGTTGCTCTTCTCCTCAATCTCATTGCGGATTTGCAGTGATTCCTCAAAGCTTTTGCGCGCCTGTGGGAAATTTCCTTCAGCCACAAAGATTTCCCCCTGATTAGCCAGCGCAAAAGCTAAGTTCGCTTTGTCACTGGTCTGACGCGAAATGTCGATAGCTTCTTGAACCGATTGTTTCGCGCTTTGAATATCTCCATGAAGGTAGAAGCCTCGAGTAATCCCGGCGAGGGTTTCTGTCAGGGTCCAACGACCGCCGAATTGGCGCGCAACCCTTACGCTTTCAAGAAAACTGGTGAGCGCGCCGTGGCCGTCGCCGAGATCGATTTGGACATTGCCAAGATCAACCAGCGTTTCCGCGGTGTCTGGCGCGGCATCGACCTCGCGCGTAATTGCCAGCGCATCTTCCGTCATCTGTTTTGCGCTGGCGAGATCGCCTTCATCGTGTAATAGAAGAGCCAAATTAGCGAGTGCGTTCATCTGCCCCAGTTTGTTTCCCGTAGCTCTCCAGATGGATAGGGCGTCTCCGTACATTTTCCTCGCTTCTTGAACATTGCCCCTTTGTTGTGAAATTGTTCCGACATTGAGCATAACTTTGGCGACTTCCCCGGGATAATTCGCAGATTCCCAGATTCGACGAGACTCTTCCCACGCTACGAGGGCTTTGTCCGGCTGCCCGAGTGCGTATTGTGCATCTCCCTCCTGGAGTCTGGCGCTGGCTTCCACATATTTTGACCCATTAGCTGCTGCTTGGTTTGCGGATGTTATGGCGGCTTCTAACATCCCCCTAGCGTCGCCCGCGCGAGACTTCGCTATAGCCTCCTGTAGACTGATGCGGGGATCTTCGTCCTGCGGCGGAGGTAAATGTCTTAGCGCCGCAAGTGTCACAAGCGCATCTTTGGCTTCGCCACTTCGCGACTGAGCGTTTGCCAGTCGGAGACGATACTCGGCGTTGTCGGGGAAAAAGTTCACCAGAGTGCTATAAACTTGAATGGCAGGTTTCCAGTCTTGCTCCATGCCTCGGTACTGACCTTCAACAAGAAGGCGATCCTCGCGGCTTAAGTTGCCCGATAGCTCGAAGGCTAGCTTTGCCTCGTTCTCAGCTTTCGTGTCATAGCCTAGCGCCTGCCACGCACGCGCGAGAGCGAAATGGGCTAATGGGAATTTAGGATCTGCGGCGACGGCTTTTTGCAAAGGAGGCAAAGCTTCTAGGGAGTCATACACAACCAGCTTTGAAAGGCCCTCCGAGTAAAGGCGCGCTACCTCAGGACTGGTGGGATAACTCGCCTGAACCGCGGCGGCGTCTACGGGCGCCATCGCTCCGACACCCAATTTGTTCCGAAGATCTGCGCCAACGCGCGAGACCAAATCAAACAGATTTATCTCACTACCTGCCTCGGCCACCGAAACGAGGGTTTCAGCGGTTACAGCATCCTGAAGTCGAACATCGAGCCGGAGCTGTCCTCCTGATAATTTGCCCAAGGTAGTATAGTTGCCCGCCAATATCAAATCGCTGCCCACATAGTTACGCACACGTTTCAGGGTGTCGCTTGCAAGTGTGTCCGTATCGGTCAAAGCAAGATCGCGCTCCATACGAGCGACGTTTTCCGCGGGAATAATTCTTAGTTTTTCTCCAGCCGAAAGTTCCGTCGCAAGCATTCCGGCCAGGGCTGTGGAAAGCCATTTTTCTTCGTCGTGTTTCGAGGCATTTTGAAAATTTAGGACCGCAAGCGATTTGCGCAACTTCGCAGCGGGTACCGAAACGGAGGCCGCAGGCTTCTTTCCGCCGAAAAGCCATTCACGCGAACCTTTCCAGTTGAAGCCGAGCGCAAGTGCGATTAACAACACCGATACAAAAAGGAGCGACCATGGAGTGAGACGATTTCCCTTAGAGATGACCCGTGGCGGCAGGGTCGGCCGCGACAGATGCACAGACTCTAGCGCCGAGTGGACTTCACTCGCTTGCTGGTACCGAGCGGTCGGCGATTTTTCCAAGCAATGCAAGATCACCCCGCTTAGGTTTGAAGGAAGGCTTGCAGGCAGCGGTGCGGGAGGTTCTCGCAGAATTGCTGAACTCATCTCGAACGCAGTGCGTCCGCGGAAAGGGTAACTTCCACTGGCCATTTCGTAGAGTAAAACACCAAGGGCCCACGTATCCGTGCGCGCGTCCGCGGGATCACCACGCAACAATTCCGGGGCAAGGTAGGGCAGCGTACCTACAATCATTCTGGACTCCGTCAAGAATGGCGCTTTCGACGAGGTCGCTTCCTGAATTTCCGTGTCAAGCAAGCGCGCGGCTAAACCGAAATCCAGAACTTTGACTCGGCCTTCCGGGGTAACCACCGCGTTTGTACTTTTCAGATCGCGGTGGACTATGCCGTGTCTATGGGCATGATCGAGCGCATCCGCAATTTGTATCCCGTAACGAACCACGGTATCCGGCGGTAGCCCCGTCGTCCCAACTAAGGAGCTGAGAGGCTGACCCTCCACCTGCTCCATAACGATGTAAGCTTCCCCATCGGAATCGCCAACTTCATGGATGGTACAAATATTGGGATGATTCAGGGACGAAGCGGTGCGGGCTTCATGCAGCAGTAGGTCGCGCGCACTTTTGTCCACCAAGGCGCGATCACCCATGACCTTGATCGCGACTTTACGTTGCAAGACGGTATCGTACGCGGAATAAACTACACCCATCCCGCCGGCACCCAACTGCCGTTCGATGCGATAGTGGCCTAGGACTTTTCCTGAGGGCGAAGAGGGATCCGTCATTGGATGCATATTAGAATTCGCTTCCGGACAAGTCAATCGAAGCGTGGACCAAAAAGTTAATTAAACACTGCGGTATCGTGCGGGTGCACCGGCAATCGTTTTACGGTCGCATGATGTTATGAAGAGGAATCAGAAGTGGCAGGAATCTGCAATCGCTGCAGCTTAGTTCTCAACCCTTCGCGGCTGATCCCTAGAATCTCGGCTGCGCGCGTTCGGTTCCCTTCTGTGTGTTCCAAGACGCACGAAATCAGTCGCTTTTCCATCTCTTGCAGTGACATCGGAGCGAGAGGCGTTGTTTGCGACAAAGTCGCGGGCTGGCCATTGACGCGACTGCGGATTCTTTCATTTAGTGAATCGACACCGCAGGGAACATCAGCGAGCGACATAGCTGTCAGCCGCGCCATTTCGCTCTCCAGTTCCCGCACATTTCCCGGAAAACTGTAGGCTGTTAACGCCGCTAAACAATCCTCCGCAAGGCGAGGTGTTGGTCTTCCGTAGCGCCCCGCTGAAGTTCGAATAAAATGTTCGGCGAGTAACTTTATGTCATGGGGCCTGTCCCGCAACGGTGGCAACCGAAGGGTGATAGCTGACAGACGGAAAAACAGATCGGCACGAAATTTCCCTGCCTTCACTTCGCTCTCCAGATCGCGATTTGTAGCGGCGATAAAACGAACATCTACCTGTTCGGTCCGGGAGTTGCCTAGCCGCGTAAACTCGCCCGACTGCAGCACCCGCAGCAGGTGCGGCTGCAGTTCGAGCGGCAGATCGCCGATCTCATCCAGAAAAAGCGTACCCCGATGCGCCGCTCCAATAAAGCCGATGCGGTCGCGATTTGCCCCGGTGAACGCGCCTTGCACAAAACCGAAAAGCTCAGACCCGATCAGCGTTGCTGGAATTGCCGCGCAGTTCAAAGCGATGAAGGGTCCTTTTGCTCGCGTGCTATGGCGATAGACGGCCCTAGCGACTAATTCTTTTCCCGTGCCAGTTTCTCCTTCGATCAGGACGGGCAGATCAGTAGTTGCGATCTGGTGTACGGTTTGCAAGACGCGCGCCATCTCGGGATCAGCGGTGAGGATTCCGTCCGATTGACTATGAGTGTGTTCTAAAGCCTCCGCGCGCCGTTGCGCTTGGCTCATTGCTACCGCAGCTCGCAATCGTGGAGCAGCCAGGGAGCAAATTTCGTCCAACAAATTCCGCTGGTCCTCTGTAAAACAATTGCTCACGTGGCGATTTTCCAGATAGATAAGCGCAAACGCTTCATCACTCGCAACCAGGGGGGCGCATAAAACAGATCGCAGCGAAAGTTGTTGGACGCTTGGCTGCGTGCTATAAGGTTCGGTCGTCGAAGCGTCGCCGATCAAAACTGCTTTCCCACTCTCCATCACTGTCCGGGCGATCGACCGGCTCACCACCTCTTCGGTCCGGGATAACGCCTCACTACGAAAGTTTCGCGCTGCAGTTGCTCTGAATTCTCCCCCTTCGCGGACGACCACAAATCCTCGGTCGGCGCGTAATCCTTCAATCAGTGTGTCGAGAAGTCCGGAAAGAAGTTCGCCGTATTCCCCTTCCTTCAAAAGGGCTCGCGACACCCGATAGAGCAGACCCAAATGCTTGTCCGATGGATTTTCTGCATTCAGAGGCATGGCAAGTGTTCTACACGGGGAATATAGCATCATTCATCGCGCTCCGTGACCTCCCAGGCCTGCCCACGGCAGCCAGGCAAATGGCAGTCAAGCTGCACCTTGGTGCGTAGAAGCCGCGCTGACATCCGGTCTTTGGAGGTGGCCACGATGATAACTATGACACTTGCCCTTCACTCAATCATCGATACGACAGAAAAGTGGGCCAAGTCCTGCCAGCTTTCTGGGCAGTTCGGTCTCTCGCGCGCAGCGATCGTACCCGAAGCTCTAAACGTATACCGGGGATGGTTGATGACTTCGTGGGTCTGCGAAATGCTCATCACTGCTTCGGTCCTTATTTCGCTGATTAATTGCGCGCATTGAGAACGGGGTGGTAGGCGGTCATCTAAATCCGAACTGAATCGAGTTTAACTCAAGACGCTTTACCTGATTTCAACGACGACGGGGAGGAATGGAAACACTATGAGGAACATACCAATCGAGTTTCAGTCAACTCTGGAGATGAACGAACACTGGGCCAAACGGAATCGAATTTCTCGGCGCTTACGCCCCTCGCGTGTCCAATACAACGGTCAGCGCGTAGCCTTGTCTGGTTGTTTGAAAACACTCCGAAAATTCTGGGTTTTACTCTGCCTTTTGGGAATGCCGTTCGTAGCACACGCCCAAAGCAATAAAACATCTTGGGAGAACCTCAGCGGCCTCGCGCCTGGGCACAAAATTCAAGTCGTCGAAATGAACTCTAAAAAAGTCTCTGGAACGTTAGTGAGTGTCTCCGACACGGCGATCTTGTTACAAGACCCAAGCGGGGAGCAGACGGTACAGAGAACGGATGTTCGCATCGTGAAGCTAATTGAAAACAAACATCGTTTGCGCAACGCCGCTATTGGCGCCGGGGTCGGCGCAGGAGTGATGGCCGGTATTGGCGCGGGGGCCGACCACGATTGCTCTTCGTTTTGTATCGGCCCTGGAAGGGGCACCGTGGTGGGAGTGTTCGCCGCTGGCGGTGCCGCGGGTGGCGCGATAGTCGGAGCCTTATGGCCCAGTCACGAGACCCTTTATCGCGCGATCGGGAAATAGCACCCATTCAGGTTGGCTGTCACGGTGAGCTTTCGGATTTTGCGTCGGCTTCATATATTCAAACGGAGGATCTTCATTACAAAGTCTCGTTTGTTTCAGCGCTTATCTAATGCAGAAATGGCTTGGGAGGGCTCATTGAAACTCGCATTCACTCTCACCTTTCTGTTAGTGCCAACGTGGACGGTGGCTCAGCAGACGAATTCGGATAACTCAGGCTGGCTCTTTCCATCCGACAGCGATCTTGTCAGCGCAGCCAGGTATGGCTATCAAGGCGAAGGGAACCTTGACCTCGACTATGCCTACGTAAAGAGGGAATTTGATTTGAGTCTCGCGTGTCTGCCAGGGACACAAACCATCAGGGTTGCAGGCCCATTGATGCTTGCAGCGCAGCAAGGGCAAGCCGCCCACTTGAATTCAAAACCCGAGCCCGTGGCTGAGGACCTGCTCCACGTCAAAGGAGGACTCGTACTGCAATTGTTTCTGTATTCGCATCGGAAGGAAGATCGGGCTGAAATTTGGCTTACTCAAGGAACCCAAGAATTTCACCCTGATTCCGTCAAGGTTGACATGGTTGAAACGTTCACATGCGGCCCAACGTTTTCGGTCGGATCCGGAGTGTACACGTCGAATTTTGTCTGGCATGTCGTCGAACGCTTTGCTTTCCGGTTCACCGCTGCGGCGCGTCAACCCGATTGGAACGAACCGATTGAGCTATTTGTTCGAGTTACAAAAGGCAAGGAGGAAAGATACGAGGTCAAGCTCGGACGATCCTTCGCTTCGCAAGCTCATAGATTGCACCCTACCTAGCACTGCACAGTAATAGCGGCTCATATTAGAAGTCCTGAGGTTGAAATCCGTTCCCGAAGCGGAGAAGTTGCGATAAATCGCTTCATCATTGGTCATCAAACCTGAGAGCGGCTAGCTAACTCCCGATAAGTCAGATTACCGGACATATAAAGTAGCGCTTTACTTGTCCGGTAAGCGCTGCCAGCTCAGATGGTCGACGCAACACTGGCGCG
>Ga0302221_10001769_pt1 | contig 13709 bp, 2 predicted proteins | sample II_Palsa_E2_1_FD_193517 | JGI IMG/M metagenome (GOLD analysis project Ga0302221, IMG submission 193517) | Peat permafrost microbial communities from Stordalen Mire near Abisko, Sweden - II_Palsa_E2_1 | ecosystem: Environmental > Terrestrial > Soil > Palsa > Peat permafrost | place: Sweden... | reverse complement strand
AAAAACATTTCCAGCTAGATTGCCGTTAATGGTGAGGCGGATGTAGACATTGTTGGCGTGCCCATGCTCTGAGAGGATTTGCCCTTTGAGCTTCTTGGGTGACATCTTGACTCGGGCACCTAAGAAAGTTAAGCTTTCCAGTCTCAAATTATATGAATATAGCACGTGAACTGGAACATCAGGTATGAATGTCCTGATTCCGCTAAGTCATTTCAGAGCTAATGCTCCAGAATGTTCACGTCTGCCAGAAGACTGGACATCACAGACTGAATGTCCAAGAACTGTCCGGACATCCATATCTGACATTCAATTTCCTCCTTCCTGCGGTAAAGGTAAACATGAACTCACCTTGCTTTGCCCACACTCCCATCTTCTCCTTTGCAAGCGGTCCCCATACTCCATAGTTAGCGCTGAATAGGTTTGCAGCATCGGATAGCATCTCATCTGTGATGAGGGAACCATCGAACTTCTCAACCAACGAAGAATTCATATTGATTGTTTGGCACGGATTAATGTTGTTTTGTATGATGTTTGGAATTTGTAGAATATTTTGCTCGTGCGCAAGTTCTTATTGACAGTCGAATCTAGAATTAGCTTAGTTCAAAATAGAAGTAGCCACGGAGAACTTCTCGCGAATCACCTTCGTTAGCTTCCCCTGGGTCCCAAGAACTTCGCTCTGGGAGAGCAGCCAGTAATATAAATCATATACTTGTATCAGTCAGACCCGTGGGATTTCCATGCAAGGATGTCATTCTTTGATTGTATCCGCATGACGCCGAATAGTTTCCTCCTCGGTAGATTCGCTTGGCTCATCTTCGGAAAGTGCGCTGCTTTATGATTTATCAGCAAGATCAGCAAGAGCGTGTAAACTGGTCTCTTTATCAGTGAACGAAGGGACATACTTCAACCCATTCGGCCAATTTCTCCTTCAGTATAATCAATCTTTACGAGAACGGAATAGCTTCCATCCTTTGAAAGGGGTTTGATTCCCATGAAAAAAGCGCCTGGTTTCGGGTGTAACACTTTCATGCCCTCCATCATCCAATACTCACAGAGACAGCGCCGTGCATGTTGTCAGTTGGTTGAAGAAGACTCGATTTCAAAGCTATAAAAATAGCTATAGATAAGGCTCTGTTCGAATTGTCGAATTAATTCGATTTGATAAGATTTGCTCGAATCGAATCGAATCGAATTGTATTTATTTAATTCGATGTTCGATCGAATTAAATAAGGCTAATTCGATCGAATTTCGAATAGTTCAATCGAATTTAAAGCTATACAGACTTTTCCACGTGACTATGTCAAATAATTATAATTTCTCGATTTTTGAGGTTATTTAAGCATTGATTTAATGCTTTATATAACTTTATTTTTGAAGCTATTCAAAGTTTTATTTACTTTACAGCAACTAAACCATTCCGACTTTCTAATATCTCAAGTAGTCCTTTACAATTATAATAGCTCTTATAATCTCTTTACTTATTGCAATATGCCTTAAACTAAGAAGATCTCTTCTTATATTAAACAATCTCTTTACATCGACTTCTACAACTAGAATAGCAAGAAAATCATATGCAATAGCATATATATAAGGGTATTTCTGCTTATTTGCCACAAACTAGTTCAAGACCTACTAAACCTAATTCTTTTTCTTATCTAGTATATATTTAACTCTTGTAGTTGTAAAGAATTGCTTAATATTGTCATTTATAGTAATTGTTTTAGCATACTCTTCTAAGAATAAGAATTTTATACTCTTCTTTTTAGATTAGCTTTTAGCATATGATATCTTTAGCAGTTTTAGCTTAAAAGAGTATGCCTTTTTCAGGTAGATTTTGACCCTATTAATAATTTTGTTAGTGTAGCTGCGGCACGTGATATGAGTCATGTGACGAAGCTAAAAAGCTACGACTAGGGTGCTTAGATCCTCTCCTTATATATTTAAATCACTTTTTACCTCTTAGGAATTAATTTATTGCTTTCGCAATTACACTAGTAACAATAAATTAATTTAAACCTCCGAATCAAAAAGACTTACTCCTACTTTTAAATCTATAAGCCCTTCTTTACACTTACTTGCAAAAGCCTATGCTACTTAACATGTTAAACTACAATCGAACTTATAATAGATTTTTAAGAAAATCAACTTTATGCTCTTGCTTATATAAGAATTAGGTTTTAAGCACAACTTACAAGTACCGACATTGCTAATACTTTTACAAAAGAATAGCAAGTATATATTAATGCTTAGCACGCTAAGTAGCTTAAAGAAGTATAAACTTGTATTTGTCAAAAAGCAAACAAGCAAGCTACTTATACTATTTAAAAAGCCGAATATCGTATTTAAGCTAAAGCCGACTACAACTTTAATATCCTTTATAAGGAGATGCTATAATAAAATAAAGAACACTTCTAGTAAACTAAATGTCGTGCTTTTATTTATATAAGCAATAACTGCGAAAAACTCTATCGAGACCTTTACAATATGCAAGAGTTATTTTATAAGGAGAGACTTGCTATAGCACGCTTAAAGAAACAACTAAAAGGAGCACTATTTAATCCGTTATATAAATTAGCTATAGCTAAACTAGTAAAGACTTATAAGATTAATCTTATAAATCTTAATTTACCTTTAAAGTCCCGGGACCTATTATTAAAAGCTTAACTCTAAAAACTTAGATTGTCCCCGAAGCTACTTCTAATACAACAAGATCCGAGGATAAATATATATAATACTAAAATTAAGTCTTACACTAGCCAGTAGCTTACTAGAATACTAGACCTCGAAAGCCCTAGCAAATAGCAATCCTTAAAATCGACAAGCCGCTTTTAACCTTTCTTATAAGCTAGCTATCGCATACAAGTATTCTGTTGCAGTGAACCTTAGCGTGCTAATTCATTAGCCCCTTGTATATATAGTCCAAATGCTCCTTACAAGCTTCCTTCCTCTTAATTAGACAACTATATGCAATTACTCTGCCTCTGCTTTTTGTGACAGTTATAAGCCCGGTTCGCGCGTGATTTGCGTACCTTTATCAATTAGTACAAGCGTAGCAGTGCTCTTGCTATTGCTCTTACTACAATTGTCTCCGCCAACAAACACGTTAAGCCTTACAATCTCTCCTTTATTCCCTTCTTAACAATAGCATTTCTCCCTCCCGTCTCCGATATATGACTTACTAATAAAAGGAGCTTCCCCGAATAGTATGTCGAGCTTAAGATTAATTCCACATTCCGCAACGTGTAACACTTAGTCGACCCCGATGCTCTTAACGCTTTACACTTGCTTTCCGCCGAGCTACCCGAACCGTTAACAATTAATCAAATAATTAAGCAATTAAACGTCGAACAAAATACCCCTTTAGTAGTGTAAGATGCAAACGAGCGGCCGGAAGTAGAGAAGGGAGTGCGACCTTAAGCCCCCCGACCGGCTAAGTTTGACGATATTAAGGAGGAGTACTCGTTTCGGCTTAAGGAATAGCTATTAAGCAAGCTAATTAGTTTACTTAAAGCTCTTAGTATTAGAATATTTAGGATTAAGTATATTAAATAGTAAAGCTTGCCTTACTTGCATTATACTTTAAGCTGCTTGTCTCTTAAAAACAGCTTTCTCTTTAAAATATCGTATAAGCCTTGCGCGACAAATTTTAGCCCTCGGAAGATAATACTCGAGACTAAGTAAAGGAGGATTATCGGAGGATACTCGAGCGGGGCAAGATTAGCTTAATCGATTTTAAAGTATAAATTAATAACTAGTATTAAGCGCTTGCGCGCGCGTAGACTTATCGGGTAATAAAAGTAAAAGGGTTCTTAGCTATTAAAGACTTTTTGCAAGTAATAGCTACTAAACTCCTCTTTACTTAAGGAGTATAATAGCTTGCTCTTACAATCGAGGCTAATGCGCTTAAAGAACTAGTTTATACGCTCGAGCAATATAGCAAGATCTTTAAAGCTTTTGTTTAATAAAGCAATACTTGTTCTTCGATCTTTGCTACTTTTAGTAAAATGCTCTAATTCGACAAGCTACTTGTGCCCTTGCAAAGAGACCCGCGGCGAGAAGCACCCTTAAGCCCCGATAAATTACTTTATCTTAAAGCTTGCTATTATAGGGTTTTGCGCTAAGAAACTAGAACCTTTTTTAATTAACGATTAGCTAAGGGCTATTTGCAAACGCTTATTTGCAAAGGGATACAATAAGCTACGTGCTTAGCTTAAGAAGAAGGGATAAGTAAAAAGTAAAGGATTAGGATCGGCTAATGCTTTTTTAAGGGCAATATATTATTAACAAGTGCGTACAATAAGGGTTTCTTAGCTCTTTATACTTGCAAAGACGTTTAAAGTTAAAGTTAAGCTTATTTTTAGTCTTATAAGAACTTATAAGAGGCGTTAAGGAATAACGGTTTACTAGCTCTCGATTAGCGTTTTACAAATTATATATATATATTACTTTTTTAGGGGGTGCCTTATTTATATGTTCTTCCCTTTGTTTTTACTTGTTTTGAGCGTTAGGAGCATTTAAGGGGTGTATTGCAATAAACCTTAGCATGTTAAGTTATTAGCCCCTTATAAGCTTCTTTCCTCTTAATTAGACAACTATATGCAATCACTTTGCCTTTGCTTTTGTGATATATTCCCTTTAAACTTAAAAATAAGTAGCGCCTATATCTTTACTCTAATTTTAAGAGCAAATACTTAATACTTAGTAGTAGCAATTAAATATAATAAAAGACCCCGAAAATTCTATTACTTGCTATCTTTTATAAAAGGAGAAAGAATACTTTAAAAGCTATAAAATAGCTTAGCTAAATGCAATTTTAATTAAATACTAGTATAATAAACTTATAAGACTAGGTATAAAAATACGCTAAAGCTTATTATAAAAGATATATTAAGGCCTAGTTTAAAGACATAGCTAATTTAATCTTATAAACTCCTTATTATCTATAGCCGATAATCGAATACTACTTTTACTTGCAATTTAACAAGGAGCTTAACTAAGAAAAGCTTTTCGCCGAAATTATAATATTATAACAAGATAGCTAAAGCATAAATCGGGATATTATAAAGTATATTATAGCTTTTACTTACATTATCTTACTAATAACGCCCTTATTAGCAATAGCTTATTAACAAATCCTTTTTTATAAGGCTTAATCCTACAAATAAAGACTAATATAGCTTATAGTATAAGCTCAAATCTTATTATAAAAGACTTATTCTATTTAGCTACAAATGCAAAAGCTAAATCTAGATTTAAAATCTTCTCCTCGAACTTTTAAGGATCTTTATAAGCTATTATATCCTAAATAGCTAAACTATAAAGTTATAAAAGTTATAGCTAAACTTATAATAACCTTATAAACTTAAGCTAAATAAAATAGCTATTAAACGACTATAAGCTTTATTAATTAGCTTATAACAATCTAAACGCATATAAAGAGATTATAAAAGCTTATAAGCTTTATATTATGCTATACCGGAATTGCGGCTCTTTTTATAAGAGAAGTTTATTTTATAGTGTGAAGGGGTTGCAAGGCGTACAACCAAATAAATGGAGGGAGTGCAAATGGTGATGCATTTGTTAACTAGCATTTGACTACTGGACTAAGTTTACAGGTGGCAGGAACTGCGATATTTATCCTCCTTCGCGTAGATCACGTGCAGTGCCACGTGACCCCACCACAATAGTTGTAAAATAAGTAAAAGGGGAAGCTAAAGAGGAAACTCTTTAGCTATAACCTCGCATTTATAAACAATTATAAGTTGCTATATTTATATAAAACACTTAATACAAAGTAAGGGATTACCCGGACTATTAAAACAAAAAGAACAAGAAGGTACTTGTTAAAAAACGCTTAAAGTAATTTAAAGAAGAAGAATTATATAAAGACAAAGAAGAATATACGAGAAAAGGCTAAAGCCGGGACTAAAAAAGTTTACCCCAAGCTTAAAAACCGCGCTTTAACTAAATTAGTATAAGAGAAAGAGAACTTAAAGTGCTATAAGTAAAGCTAGCTCTTTTAAAGTAAAAAGTATAAGCGATATTAATATTATACCCTTATTGTTACTAAATTTAAAACTATTATTAAAAGAAATTAAACTATTTTACAAGAATTAAATAAAAGGTAATAAGACTTTTAATTTAAAAAAACAAAGATATATAAAGTTTATAGCAAATGTTTAAGCATTTTAGCGAAATTACAAAAAGAAAAGTTTATAAAATAGTAAAACTAAAAACGAGAAAATAAGGTAAGAGAAAAAACTTGCAAATATAAAGATAAACACATCTTGCAATTTAATAAACTAAGTTATTATTAAAAAAGATCTTATAAATAAAAGATTAATAATAATTAAAGAAGAATAAGACTTATTTTTAATAAAAGCTATTAAAGAGAAAATCATAAATAAGAAGCTAGTCTTAATATCAAGATACGCTAATAAGATCCTTATTTAAGTACTCCCCGATATAAGAGCGTCTAGCTAATATATCTTATAAAAGGCTATTAAGATAGCCAAGTAAAAAGAATTAGTTAAACGATTAAAGGACATATAAGTAGCTAGCAAAAAGACTATCCTAATTTATAAGAAGTTTAATATAAAGCTATAACTGCTAAGCTTATCTTGTCGAAACGATTTTAAAGAATACGCCAACTTTTATATAATAAATATAAAGCTTTTTAATATTATTTTAAGTATAAAGTTTTATAGAAAGTATTTATATTATAATAATTATAAAGATAATAAGATTTAATTGTAAAAACGCGGCTACTAGTATTATATTCCGCTTAAAAAGGCTTATATAATATTAGCGCTATATACGCATATCTTAAAAGCTAATTTATAGCTTACTGTAAATATTTTATAAATAGCTTAAAAGAAGGCAAAGCAAATAGTTAAATTAAAAGAATAAACAAATAATAAAAGGAGAAGATATATGCAAAGTTACTTGTAAGTTATTATAAACCTTAAAGCCTTTAAGCATTTATTAAATCAAATATTAAATAGCTTTAGCAATTTGCTAAGATTCTTTAAAAAAAAACTTTATAAGATTGCTAAAGGATTTAAAGACGTCTTAAGATCGGAACTATTATAAAGCACAAATAGCAAATATAATTATATATAATATATAATTAATATAAGAGACGCTAAACTAGTAAACTTCTTATTTTATTATTTATCTTTAATTTACTTAAACAAATAAGCTAAACAAATATAAAAACTACTTAATAAAGGACGTATTTGTCCTTTTATATCTCTTTAAAGCGTACTAGTGCTATTTATTTAAAAGGCAAATAAGACGTAAAAAAATATATATTAACTATTATACTTTAAATAATATTATAATTAAAAACAAGTTCTTCTTATTATAAATTTAAGAGTAAATTAATTAAATAAGAGATATAGCTATCTTCTTTAAAATTAATCTTCTTTTTAAGTTTTAGCAAATTAAGATAATAAACTTAAGCATTAAAAAAACCGCTTTTAATACTCGAAACGGAAAATACAAATTCTTAGTAATGCTTTTTAAGCTTATTAACGCGCTATTAACTTTCTAAGTAGCTATAAACTTGTTATTATAATTATTCTTTAACAAATTTGTTATAATTTATATTAATAATCTCTTAATTTATAGCGAAATAAAAGAAGAATATATATAATATATTTATTAAGTTATAAAAAAGCTATAAAAAGCTAGCTTCTTTGCTAAGCCTTTTAAATATATATTTAAAGTTTATAAAATCGAATTTTATAAACATGTAATTAAGGGAAGCAAAGTATAAATAACTAAAAATAAAGTAAATATAATTAAGCATTAGCTAAGACTTAAGATTATATATTATATTTAACAATTTTTAGGACTTTGCTCTTATTATCAAAGGTTTATTAAAGACTTTGCTCGGCTTGCTATACTAATATATAACCTCTTTAAAATAAAAGGTATATACAAATATTGTAAAATTATTTAAAATGCTAAATACAAGTCCTTGTTCTTTAAACTTAAAGATGCTATTATTTTTAAACTAATTTTTGCTTAGCTAAATGTTTATACTCCTTTTATTATCGAGACAAATGTATTAAACTTTATATAAGGTATATAATTGCTTTAAGTTAAAAAGGATAGCAAAGAGCACTTAATAGCATTTAAAAGCAAGAAGTTTATAAGTGTAAAGCGCAACTACTTAACTTATAAGAGGGAGCTATTAGCTATTAAGGATGCCTTATAAGCTTAAAGCTTTTATATCAATAATAGCTATTATATAATTATACAAATAAAATACGTTAGTCTTTATATCGGAACATATACTGCATTTACCCCCAGTATTGCATTTACTTCTATTCCTGTACGGCTTGACTGCCGGCCCTGTTCCTGATCCTACTTTCGGGTTTTAGCGGGCCTGCTTTTCGGGCCCTAGTTTAGATCCTTTATACGCGCGGGCCCGATGAATTTAGTATATCTTACTTCTATTTATAAGTGAGATATACACGACTCGTATAGTTATATTCGGCCCGTTCGAGTTTTGTATAACTTGTATAAATCGGCACTTGCTTTGCGTATACTATTTTACTTCTTACGCTCCTTATATATATATAATAATCCTTATTTAACAAGGGACACATATTATAGACTTATTAAATATATTACTTTTAAGGTACTATTATATGTCACACATTCGGATTACTTAGCTATACTAATACTAATTAGTAGTTAATTTATTTAATTAAATAAATTACAAAATAGCTAAGAATTAGTTTTAGAAGAGGCATTTTGTTTTAGTGTAATAAGTTAAAAGAGGATTAAGGGACAATATCGTATTAGCTTAGTAAAGGACTAATTTTGCGCTACTTTTGCAAAATTGTGCTAAAGCAACTTAATAGCTCTTATTTAGAATTTAGTAAAAGTAAGAGGTATAAAAGGATTTTAAGGATTTAGAATAAAATGAAGTAATAATGCCGAGTTAGCTTAATTCTCCTTCTATTTTTGCGTCTATTACGCAAATTACCCTTCTTATAATATATAAACTATTATATAAAAATAATAAAATCGATAAAACGATAATATATTTCTATTTCTTATATCGATAAGCTATAAGCTAAATAAGGAGCATTAAGGCAAGGAATTCGACTTAAATAATCCGAAAACTCGTATAATAATATATATAAACAATTACCTTATTTTATCGATCTTATAATACAAGTATTACAAATATATAAACTTTAAGTGCTAAGAAAAGATTCGGGAAGCCTTAAAGGGATAAATATTAAAAATGCTCGAGTAAGCTAGTCGAGGGCTTATAAAGGAACTTTATACGTATTTATTTACATATAAAATATAAGTTAAAAGGCAAGCTAAATTAATCTCTTTTATTAAAGCTATATACGCTATCCTTATAAAAGAGATATAATATAAATAAACGGAAGGTAAAATCTAAAAAGTACTTAAATTAAATATAAACTTTAAATTAAAGCTAAATCTAGTATATTAATTACTATATACGGCAAAAGGGTATATAACTCTCGAATAAAATTAGGCCCCGCGAGCTATTATCGAGCAAAACTAGTCCGCTATACGCTATATAAAACCCTTTAAGCGTATAGAACCTCTTAAACAAATATAAAGCTATATATTACTAAGATAGCTTACTAAAGACGAAATACTATATCCGCTAATATAGCTATATAAATAGTTTAGTAATAACTTATACCCTTTGCTAAAATAGGGTTTATTATCTTTAATTATATAATTAAAGCTAGCTATTTTATATAATTTACTTAATTAGACAAGCTAGCCTCGTTTATTTGCAAATATAATAAAAATTTATGCAAGTAATAACAAGAAATATAATAAAGAAAAGTATAATATTTTAAACGTTAAACTTTAAGTATTTTATAACTATTATATAAAGGTTAAGCTAGCAAAGACACAATTTTACTTAGCATTTTCGATTATACTAAAAAGATAGACTAATTTATTTTATTATAATAAAATATTTAAACAATTATACGATTTTATTATTATAGTAAAAATAATTAAAACTTACTTTAAGATAAAGGAATGCTGCTAAAAGTACTTTATAAAATAAAGAAGAATAACACTTTGTTATATTATAATAAAATACTTTAAAAAGACTTAGCCTAAATGCTTAAAAGTGCTCTTTAACACCTTATATATAGCTTAATAAGGACTATTAGCAAAGTATTAAAACAAGTATAACTTTAAAGACTAAGTAATTAATATATATAATAGCATTTTAAAATGCCGACTTATATTATTTAAACTAGCATCGACCTTTAAAGGAGTATATATAAAGCTACGCTTAATAGTAAAGCAGTTTATATAAAAGAGCTTAAAGATTATCTAATATATTATTAAAAGGACGATTTAAATAATTTATATAAACTTATATAATATTAAACCAATTAAACATATAAAGGTTGCAAGTATAATAAGAGGGGAAATAATTATAGTAATTGTAGCCGTTTTGCAAGCTATTTTTAAAGACGTTTTGCAAAGCAATTTCTAAGACGTTTTATAAGTTATTTTACAAGATATTTTGCAAATTGCAATTAAATTATAAAAGATTATATAAAAAAATACTTTATTTGTAAACGACTAGGATATTAGTTTATAAAGTATATAAATAAGGAGAAAAAGAAGGCATATTAATAATTTATTATAAATATATTAAATAAGGATTTTTAAGGTTTTATATTAAAGTTCGAGGGAACCCCGAGCAATAATAATAAGTTAAACTATTTACTATAATTATATAACTTATAATAGATTATATCGCTAAAAATGTATAAATTATTATATAAAGTAAAGTAATTCTTTACTAAATTCGGTAAAATTAATAAATTAAAGGCAATAACGACCTTAAATAACTAGTCGTTTATATATACAATTATTATAAAAGACATTTTCACTTAACTTTTAAAAATATTAGTTTTTATATTTAAGGATCGCTATTCTTTAAGCATATTTTAAAGAATTATGCCCGATAATAATATATTAGGCGTATTAACTATAAAGGAGCCTTAAGTCTTAGCATTATAAAAGCTTAACTTAATAGTTAAAATCGATTATATAAATATTAAAAATTATTATATTTGATTCGGTAAAGGATTAGCGACTATATAAAGAACGATTATTATAAATATATTACTTAAACTAATTATATTTTATATTATATTAGTAAATATACTATTCTTATATTGCATTTAAGATATAAATAAAATAAGAGTTAAATTAGATAATCTTATTAACATTTTAATTTAAAGTAAGAAGATTATATTAATTATACGGAAATAAGGTTATTTATAAATGCTCTTACACTAAATAAAAAAAGCTATAACATATAATTACTTAATAAAAATAAAGCTAAAGTAACTTTATTGCCGTTTTAAACACTTATTTATATAAAAACTAGCAAAAGTACTAAAAAGGGCCGAATATATAAGTATTAATTAATATATAATCGAATAATTAATAAAGTATTACAAGAATTGTTAATTATATACGAAATTACTTAGCCGATTTAAGTTTACTTTTAAGGATAATTACAATTTTAACTATTTAGTTATAATTAATATGCTTTACTTAAATAGCAAACTAGTGCTTTAAGCCGTCGATAAAGCTATAGCATTTAATGCTATACGGTTCTTAAAAGATATATTAGCAAAAATAATATAAGATATTATACAATTATATTAAATTAATATATATTAGGGTTTACTTAATTACTTTATATATAATACCGGGAAAAACTTCTTATCGATAAAATTTTAGTAATATATAAAATTATTAGCTATTAAAGTGAAAGAAGTATTAGTTAAAGCTTATAATAATATTAATAAAGTTAAACGATATTATATACTATTAAAGCATTTATACGAAATCTTATAAGAAGAATTGCAAGATAAAAAGCTTAATAAAGAAGTAATTTTGCAAATAGCAATAAAGGCTATAAATAATATTATAAGACCGGATAAGCTTATACTTACACTTCTTATTTTTGGATTATATCTTAAAATTATAAACTAAAACCCTTTTATATTAACAATTATTAAGAGAATAGAGGTAATTTGTATATCAATAAAGGAAGTATAACGATTTTACGCGAAATGCCAAGTTTAAAAAGCACTTATTACTAAAAACGGGCTAGTTACAAATAAAATATATAATTTATTACTTTAATCCGATATGCAAGTATAGCGCAAAAATAAGGGATAAAAGGGCTTATATAAATTAATTATAATAGACGGCAAAACTTATATAATTTAAATGCTATATAAACTAACTAATTTTCGGTTTACAATTATAAAGCTATTTTATATAAATTTGCTACTTAATTTAATTAGTGTAAAAATACTTATAATTGTTATAAATAATTTAAGCAACTAAGCCGTTTTAACCCACGATTTAATAAACCCGGCAAGGGTTAATAATAAAACAAAGGAATTAGCGATTGCTACTCGAGTTATAAAGCTAGTTGTCGAAATTCCTTTTTACTAGTATAAAGAAAACTTAAAGGTTTTTAGTATTAAGAAAGAAGAAGCCGACTTGTAACTTTTACTTTAGCTAAAGAAATAAGGGGTAATTATTATACTTAAACTATTATTTTAAGCTTTATAAAAGCAAGAAATCGAGGCTTTAATTGCAAAGGATATTTTTAAGTTTATTTTATATAATTTTAAAGTTTATAAAAGCAAAATTTTAATTTTAAACTAGTAAATAAAGTTAAAGGGAAGTCGATTAACTTATTATACAAGAAATTACGATTAATAATTTAAGTATATAATAATAAAGGCAAAGAAGTGATTTTGATATAATTACTTATAATTTAATAAGTAAGCTAAAGGCTAATTATAGCACTTATATTATTACTTGCAAAAATAGATATTAATTTGTTTTTCCGGGATATCACTTAAGCATATATCTAATTTATAACATTTTTAAATCGACAAGTCTTAGCGTATTTACTTAAAAAACTTAAGGCCTAATTCTTATTTAAAACAATTATAATTATATAAAAACTATTATATAAGGTATTAGAAGCTAAAACTTATTAGTAGGCTATATATTATAAACATTACTAAGAAAAGCTATATATAATAACTTTATTATATAATCTTTGCCTTTTAATAATAATAGCAAATGCTTTCGGATTAGTCGGAATGTAAACGGATAATACCCTAATCTTAGGAGATAGTAGATTTAAGGCCTTAAAATACGAGGAGCTAGTAAAGGCAAATATTACTACAAAACTTATAAAGCAATTATCACTTAATATATTATTAATTTTTAATAGGTATATCTTTTAGCAAGAAAGGGAGTTAATCTTATTAGTGCAAAAAGGCTAAGGCAAGAAAATCGAGCTAGTCGACGCAAAATTATTTACCCGGAATAACTAATATAAGGAGTAACAAGCTTATAAAGCATATGTTATAACGATTTGCTAATTAAAGGCTATTTTCGACTTGTCTATTATAGCTTAGTATTAAGAACTAATTAAAAAAGATATAATAATGCTAAATAAATAATTGCAATAGCAATTAAGCAACTTAAAACGAGGAATTAAATATATAAATCTCGATTTAAATTATACGAAACTATTTATATTTATTAATAAATCGTTTATAAATAACAAAGATTTAAGCTTTTAAATTAAATATAAAATTATCCTTATAAACGAAATTACAAGTATAAT
>Ga0302221_10001768_pt1 | contig 13710 bp, 3 predicted proteins | sample II_Palsa_E2_1_FD_193517 | JGI IMG/M metagenome (GOLD analysis project Ga0302221, IMG submission 193517) | Peat permafrost microbial communities from Stordalen Mire near Abisko, Sweden - II_Palsa_E2_1 | ecosystem: Environmental > Terrestrial > Soil > Palsa > Peat permafrost | place: Sweden... | reverse complement strand
CAGTAGAATAGTCATTGTAGTAATGAAACAAGGATCTATAAATTAAGTTACAGACCCCCTGCTTTTTAACGTACCCCTTCCCCCTTTTTGAAACCGCTTAAACAAGCGATATGTAAGTGCAAGGGTGAACTCTTTTTGCTCCCTTTTGTTTGCATTAAGTATTGGTTTTCGTATAAATAGTTTGTTAGTTGAGACTAGGGTTAAATCAACCCTGTACGTACTAATACTTTATTGGTCCGGAGCGCGCCATTGGGCAGCTAACCAGTGATTCAGGCAATAATTATATCTACCGCCTTCTCCCTATCCCAGCTCCCTGCTAGTTGAACTGCTTCCTAATAACGGATCCTGCACCGATAAGCAATCCCGAGGCTACATATAGAAGTGCTATGGAAAATAATTTAAGATTCTATTTATCACTTGTCTGTATTACTATACCTGACTATCTCACAACACTTTAAGAGTACATCACTTCTGCAGCCCATCATGAGTACCTACTTCAAAATCCAGCAGATTCCCGGAAAAGGCAATGGGCTCGTTGCCACCCATGACTTTATCAGGGGCATGAAAGTCATTGCAGAAACTCCGCTCTTAAGCATGTCTAATGCCGACGATCAAGCCTTTACGGATGAGAAGATTGAGACTCTGGCCAGATATCAAGGAGTAAGTGATGAGGACTGGCAAATATTCCGAGATTTTTATACTCGTTTTGCCCCGGGTGTAATGAGTGACCTCTGCGGACGCTTTCTCTCCGGTAGCTTTACCTCCAAAAATATGCATGGATCTGAAACCGGCATGGTCTTCCTAAATATATCCCGCATTACTCATAGCTGCTCACCAAATTGTGTCTATTCTTTCAACAACGACAAAAATGAAGGAAGACTCTACGCGATTAAGAATATCAAAGGAGGCGAAGAGATCACTATCAGCTATGGGGCTGGCATGAGTGTTCCTCTCAACCAACGTCGCGCACAGCTGCAGCTTGAGCGAGGTTTCGACTGCCTTTGCGAGCTATGTAGCAAGACTGGGGATGAGCTGGTAGACAGCATGAGAAGGTTGAAACGAATTGATCAACTTGTCTGCACCACTAAGCGCTCTTTGGAATCCGGCGATCTCGAGAACCGTCCCTTAAACTGCTTAAGGGACATCTTTTTACGACTTATGTACTTGAAGGAAGAAGGAATCAGAGACGGCCGTGAAGCGCAATGCTATAGGGATGCACACAATGTTGTAGCTCACCATGGCGACGCTGTGCGAGCAAAGGAATTTGCCAAATTGTATTTTCAAGCACGAAAGGACTGTTTTGGAGAAGACAGCGACGAATTTGCAGAGGCGAAGCAGTTAGCTAAAGCTGGTATACAAGGCGGGAAGTCCTTCAATATGAAGTGGGGGTATAAGCTGCCTCTTGTTAACATTGCCGTTTCTCGGGAAGAGGTTCTGCTTTGGATGCTGGATCGTGATGATTACCAGAATGGGCAACCTAGTATCGAAGAATCTCAGTAAATAGGGTTGCCAATATGTGCTCATCTGTGATTCACATAGCCTTTAGGAAACAGCTTTTGAGCAAACATTGAAGCCTGCATTTTGAGCCCGAGATTTCAGTGTTGACGAAATGCAGCAGTCGACGCGGCCCATAGTTCTTAGAAACGCTGTTGGGGAATTCGGTATGAACGTCACAGAAGTATGCAAGGTAAGTACAGAAGAGTTCTCAGGAATTAGTCAATAAACTTTCGTTTGGGAAAGGTGTAAAGATAAGTGAAATCTCTAGAACGACGCGGGGACAATGTGGAATTAAAGACTTTAATATTATGTAATCTTATGATGAGAATCATTAAATAAACTTGACGACTATAAAATTATTAGATTACGGCAGTAATTTAATGTATAAAGTATATAAATATATAAATATATTAAATAATTAAATAATTACGAATATTAAATACTTAGATTTTTAATGTAATTACTATTATAAGCCTTATATTTATATATTCAAATTATTAAAACAATATAATCCTTTTATATATTAATTAATATATATATAATTAAATTATTATTATTTATATATTAAATTTTAATTTTAATATTTTTAAATATATTTAAAATTATAATATATATATATATTTATAATTAATATAATAAATAATTAAAAATATTAAATTAAATATATTAATATTTGTTTATATTACTTAAATAATATAATAAAGTCGTATTTAAAAGTATATAATACGTATAATATTCTATATTCGTTTAAATAATGATTGAATTTCAATTGAAGTATTATAAAGTCTATATATATTGAAATCAATACGTCTTTTTAATTAGTCAATACTTTATAATCAAAGGTTAATATAACGAGTATAATAAATATAATAACAGTGATTATATATTAACGGCACTTGAAAATAGAATCGTATTTATATAACTTTTATAAGTGCTTTAATAAAATCATAAAACATAAAGAGAATATATAAGAAACTCTCTTTAAATAGTCTTTTAAATTGCGTTTTAAACAATCTTTTAAATTAATTGTAAATCTTATTCACAGTTTATAAATCATTTATAAAACGTTTTGACGAATTAAAGATAAATTATAAATATTTTATCAGTTTCATTTTATTTACTTATTGACTTTTAAGTCAAGCTTATTTATATTAATTAAAGTTTTAAGAGTTGACACGGCTTTATTTTAATTATAACGTTTATTAAATTGTTATTATTATTAATCTATTTAACTTTAATGATCTTATATCATTTATATACTTAATATAAGTATATTAAGTCAATTATAAGCCTCTTTTCTTATATTATACTTAGTTTAATTGAATAGTTATAAAGAGACTTTAAATCAATATATAAAATAAAAGACAATTACTTTAATTATAAAATTTTTTAAATTATCGACTTGATTATAGCTTTTATATCAAAGTTATAAGTTAATATATATAATTTAAAAGTTAATACATTATAAATTAAAAGTTAATACATTATAAATTACTTGTTTATATTTAATTGAAGATTAATAAAGAATATTTATAAACTGATTTCAGTTTATAAATATAATTATAAAACTGATTTATAATAACAGATCTTTATTATTAATAAAAGAAGCGTTTATAAATATTAATATATTAAAAGAATTCAAGTTTAATAATATGAGAATAAGTCTTTTCGTCAAATTATCGATTTGTTATTAAATGCATTTATTAAATTATTTAACGTCTGCTTTTTATAAGTCTGTCATTTAAATAATAAAAGATAAATTATATGAAGATTCGAGCTGACAAACTATAATAATATAGACGTCTTTTACACATTATATTACATATTAATCCTTTGTATTTATAGTCTTATAAGTCTTTTTATAAGAATTAATAAGATTTATAAACTTTATTATAATAAGTTTAAAGTTTTAAACTTAATATTCTTAAGTCAATTTGATTAAATTTTCTTCTTATATAATCAAACCTTTATTGAACTTAATTAAAGTTTATTTAATTAATTATTCTCATAACTTTATTAAGAACTTAACTTTTTATAATTTAATCTCTTTAATATTTATAAAGATTTGATTTATTAAAAAAAAAGTATTATTTATTTAAAGTCTAATAATCTTAAGACTATTTAAAAGAGTATATAAAAGATATAAGTCATAAATTGACAATTTTATTTTAAGTTTATAAATATAATATTAATGATATTATATTTTAAATTAATAGTTTTTAACTTTTAATATTTTATAAAAAGGTTTTATAATTTATAAAATTGTTTTTAATTGTAAATTGAATTTAAAAGGCAGTTATATAAAGATGTCTTTATTTAAAAAAGTATTAGACTATATATAAACTTATAAGATATTTCATAAATATAAAGTTATGAATTTAATTTATTATAATTTAAAAGTAAATATAAATATAATTTATTGACTGACTTATTAAATTATAAGCGATTATATAAAGACTAAGTCTTTTCTTTAATCATTATAAGCTTATATAATAAGCCTTGATTTTATTAATAAATTATAAATTAAATATATAAACGCTTTATAAAATATCTTTATTTATTACAATTATAAAAACATCTTTTTTAAGTAGTTTATTGATCTCTTTATATTATAAGTCTATAAAAAGGGTTTTTTATATTAAAATTAATATATTTATAAATAGAAGTTGTTTTATAAATATATTTATAAAAGCCAAATGATTTTCAATTATAAAGTTCTCAGTTATAAAGTGCTTTTAAAGTCATCTTTAATTACGCTTTAATTTAATGAATTCAATAAATTTTTAAAAAACTTTTAAAGTAAATAAAAGTGTTTTTAATTTATTTAATTCGTTTTAAATATATCTTATAAATTAATATCTTTTTTTCTTATATATATAATACTTTTTCTTATTTTATTTATAAGAGTATACGTTTATATAAAAGTTATAAATAAGACTTAATTAATATAAATATCGTTGATAATATCAATAGTTTATGAAATAAGTATTTAAGTCGATTTATAAGTTTTATAAATTTATAATAAAGGCTTAAATCTTATTTAATAGATTTAAAACTTCGGATATTATAATAAAGAATTGTAAATCGTTGATAAAGTTAATTAAAGTGTTTATAAACTTATAATAAACGTATTTATAAAGTTTTAATTCTTAATAAATTATAATAAATTTATTATATAAGAATTCATTTATTTTAAACATTTTGTTAAAATTATATTATAAGTGTCGGAAGTTTTTAATGAGAATTTATAAGTGCTTCATAATTGGCTTCTTTATATTTTTATTAATTACAGTTTATAATTTGAATATATTTTATTAAATAAAGATATTATATTTATATTCTGACTCTTTAAAGTAATTATAATTAACTTTATATAATTTATCGAAAGAGATATTAAAGAGATTGCTTTTAAAGTTAATATAATAATAATTAAAGACTAAGTTATATAATATAATAAAATAAATTTAATTAAACTCTTATTTAAAAATATCAGCCTTTTAATAAAAGTTTATAAAAATAATCAATTTAAAATTAAAGTTATCGTTTTCATTATTATATTTAACTTCGTTAATATAAAACTTAATTAAATTAATTAACTCTTTATTATAAGTCTTTATTTAAATAAATTATAAATTTATAACTTAAATAATAAACGGGTTTTAATTTATATTTTATATTTTTAAAGTATTATAACTTATAATAAAAGGATTTTAATTTATATTTTAAGTTTTAAAAGTATTATAATTTATAATAAAATATCGGATATACTTTAATTTATAAGATTAATTTTAAAGCCGTTTTAATTATAACTCGGATTTTTTTAAATTAATTAATTATAAGACTAACGATTTTATTGAGTTTAAAAGAATTAAAAAGTTTATTATCTTTGATTTATTTTTAAATCTCTTCTTTATTTTATTTTATTAAGTCTTTTTTATTTAATATATTATAAAAAGATTATATAATAATAATATATTTATTCTTTTTAATTTATATATTATATTTATATAAAAGGTTTTATAAGTTATAAATAATTATAAGATTATTAACTCCGAAAATAATTTTTATAAAGTTTATAAAAGTCTTTCTTATATTATTTTCATAAGTCGTCGTTTATAAACTTAAAGTAATTATATTTAAGAGTTTTAAACTTAATATAATTATTGACGTCGTTTATAAATATAAAGTCGACTTTTTGACTTTACTTCTTTTAATCTTTATTGATTTACTTATTTATATTTATTATATTATAAAGTATGAAAGGTTTATAAGTAATATAAAAGATTAAAAAGAGTTTATAATAAATAAAGTTAAGTTATAATGAGTGAAAAAGGTTTTATAATAAATAAAAAGAAATATATAATAATTTATAAAAGAGAGTAATAAGTTTATAACAGTTTATAAAAGAGTAAAAATTTTTTATAAAAAGTTTAAAGAAGTTAAAGATATTATAAAAGAATATATTAAAAATAAAAGGATTTTATAAAAGTTCATGCTCACGTTTATTACACTTTTAATAAATTGTATTAAGACTTAAATAAATATATAAAGATAATAATAATTTTTAATTTTTAACTTTTAATCTTTTAATAAATTATATTAAGATATAAATAAATAGTCGCTTTTATATTAAACTTAAAGAAAGAGTATTAATAGTTTATAATCTTTAACTTTTGACTTTTTAATAAAATTATATTAAAATATAAATAATAATGAATATTGAATACGTTATTGATTTATACGCACTTATTAATCAGTGTTTATATCATTTAAATAATATAATAAAATTGTATTTAAATACATATAATATATATAGTATTTTATATTCGTTTAAATAATGATTGAAGTTTAATTAAAGTATTATAAAGTTTATATATATTGAAATCAATACGTCTTTTTAATTAATTAGTGTTTTATAATTAAAAGTCAATATAACGAGCGTAATAAATATAATAACAATAATTATATAATATTTAATTTTTAAAGACAATTATATTAAAAATTAAAAGATTTAATTATTTAAATATTTAAATAATTAAATAATTATAATCTTTATAAACTTTTATAAAAAAGGAATCACTTTAAACTTTATTTATATTAAGTTTATAATTATAATTTAATCTTTTTAATATAAAGTATTCTTTTTTTTTTTAATTTTAAATTTATAACGAACTCAGTTTATTAATCTTTTAATAGTCACTTTTATTTATAATATATATAAGTATAATAAATAATAAAAGAGTAAGAAGTAATTTTATTAAAGATTTAAAGTTAAAGAGGAAAAAAAAGAAGAGAAGAAATTAAAGTATATATTTACAGACTTATTATAAGTTTAATTTTAAGTTAACTCTTTTATTAATAGTTTATAGTCAATTAACGTCATATATATACTCGTAATAAAATCTTTAATAAAATAGTTTTTTATTCTTTTAATTATTTATTATATTTATATATATTATTATAAAAGGGTAAGAAGCTTAATATATATCGAGAGCAAGAACGTCGAATAAGAGTAAGGATAAAAATAATGCCATTTAAAGAGGGGATAAATAGAATCGATTATATAAAGCCTTAAAAGTTAATTTTTTATATTTATTTTAATAGACTTTAAAATATAAATCAAAAGTCAAGTAATAAAGTAAAGTAAAAGTATATTATTAATATGTGTTTTTTAAAAGAAAAGAGTGAGTGTTATAACGAGTATTATTCCCTTTGACTAATTAGTCACTTAATTATTAGTCACTTGACTTTTATTTAACTTCAGCCTTATTATATTCGTCCTTTTATTCACTTTTACTCGTCTTCAAATAACTTGTCGAGAGTGAATAAGACTTATAACACTATATATATCCCTTCCCCTTTCTTTTTTATCTTAAAAAACTATCTTTCTTTTATTTTAAAAAATATTTAAACGTTTAAATATTAAATCTATTAAATCTATTAAAACAGACGTTTATTTTATTAATTCTCTTATTATCAATAGCTTTAAACCTTTTTAATAAGTTAAAACGATTACTTTTATCGTTTAAATCACTTAAAACCGACTTTATTATCGCCGTCGACCTTTTTAATAATCTTAACTTCGACGAATTTCAATTTTAATCCTTTTTAAAATGATTAAAAAGATCAAAGTTCTTTTTTCTATTAATAAGTCTTTTAATAAAACAGTCTTAAAGTACTATTGACTTTAAGCTCTCGGTCTATACCGTCGCTTTTAAGTATTTAAAGCTTTTAAACCTTTTAAAGCATCTTCGATTTCGACAAGTCCTTTAACTCAAAATAATAATAATAATCTTTTTATTCTCTTAAAAAGTCTCTTTTCGATTTTTACTTATAGAATTAACACTTCTTTAACTTTCTGTTTAAGTCGACTAAATAACTTTGAAAATAAAGCTTCTATTCTTTTAAGAAGACTCTTATTAGCTTTTAACTTTAGAGTTAACACTTTTATAACTTTCTTATTTAAGTCGATTTAACTTCGACAAAACTGACTTTCGACTTAAAGACAGTTATAAAAATAAAGTTTCTGTTCTTTTAAAAAGACTTCCTTTAATTTTCGCTTATAAAGCTGACACTTATATAATAAGGTTATTTAAATCCGTTGACTTTTTATTTGATGAGTTATATTTTATTCACTTTTAAATCTTTTTAATATTATTAATCTTTAAATAAAACTGACAGTTTTATAGACTTTTTAACTTTCGATCTTTTAATACGAATTTACAAATCCCTTCCTTCGATATAAATCCTTCTCTTCGAACTTAAGTTAATCGACGCTTTTAATTCCGTTTAAATATAATTATTAAATTCCTTTCCGACTAATTTTAAGTCTCTCTCTTTAATTATTTAAGAGTAAGAAATCATTAATTATATTTAATATAACCTTGAATTGTCGACTATCTCTGTCGTTAAATAAAATTAAAAGAAATATCAATTAGTTATATAATAAACCTTATTAATCTCTATTAATATATAGTGTTAAGTTCTGCCTCTTACCTTAAGTAAGCTTCTCTCTTATCTTTACTTTAAGTAGGCTTTTCTTTTATTTATCGAGTATTACTTTCTTTTTATTATTACTTTTATTTTATTTTACTTTAAGTAGGCTTTTCTTTTATTAAATAAAGTCCACCCTCTTATTAGTTATTTACGGATTAAATCGTAGACTTCGACACTCTTTTAAAACTAGAATTCGACTCTTTTATAAACTAGGAACTAGATTTTAAATAGCGAGTATTAATTATAAAAAGCGTTGGTTATTATCGCGCTTATTACGATAGCTTAAAAAGTCGCTTTATCGTCTCTTTATTTATAAAATACGGGCGTTGATAATCTAAGAGTTTATTATATAATAATAGCGTTCTTTTAAAAACACGGTGTAATTAACAGTATAAAGAGTTAGTATTGAAGCTCTTTTAAAAGAAAGTAAGTATTTAGTTTATAATTACGGCCTTTATTTACGATCGTTGACGTCTGAATTATATACGTACTGGCTTATAAAACCGATATAAAGTCTTGAAAAAGCTTTTTACTTAAATTAATAATAATATCTGCTTTTTAATAATAGAGAGCACTTTAATAAAGTAATAGTGTAAGAACCGATACTGCGCTTCGGTTAAGATCTTTTTTTTATTATAAAGGCTTTTTAAATCGATTATTCGTTGATATTTCTTTTAAATATAATACTTTTAATCTGTAATTAGTCCTTATATTTTGAGGTCGTTCGCTGTTTAACTTAGTCACTCGTTATAATCGTCTTAACTTTCATTATTATTATTAAAGTAAACGTATTATTATCGTTATATTAACGTAAGAATAAAAACTCGTATAATAAATCTAATACGGTCAGTTATTATTTATAATTATTAGTCTTAATATTATTGTCGTTTAAAAGGAATCTATAGTTATATAATGTTATAATCTTATACTTTAATATCTTTAAAGTAATTAAAATAAGAGTCCGAATCAAGACTATAAATAATATCATTAAAAGAGTAGAAATATCGTTCTCTTTAATAAAATAATTTTAATCTACTCTTAAAGAGCGTTTAATTATCTTATTTTTAAGAGTATAATATATAAAGACTTAAACTCTGTCGACTCTTTATTTATTTAAGAGATTAATTACTTCGCCTTTGAATTCTCCGCTTTTATTAAGAACTATTCTTTAAAAGACTTTATAATAATAAATAATATCTTTTCAAATAAAGAGTGTTATTATCTTAATTTCTTTATTCGAAACAGTTTTAACTTCGACCCAGTTACTTATGTCGTCTTAAGTTATTATTAAGTATTACTTTCTTTTTCGTGACGATATATAAGTAATGTCGATAGCTTATTTTTCTATTAGTTTATTTAAAGCAGTCGGATATAAAGCTTCTTCTTCTCGTTATATTAATCTAAATTAATATTTAAAACATAACTTAATATAATCCTTAACGTTTTTATAATTATTATTTTAAAAGTATCGTTGTAAAAGTCGATAATAAGTGCTTTCTTTTCCTTTATGTCCACTTTAATTATAAACGTTCTTTAAGATCTGAGATCTCATTTTTTCTTTATTAACTATTAATTTAATAAGCATTCCTTTTATTAGTAAACGCTATAGCTTTCGTTTATAAACTTTATATTTCAATGTTTCTCTTTTGAACTTATGAAATTCCAGAGCACTTATGTCTTTTAACTTCTTAAGCGTAGTTAAATAAGTAGTTATCTTAATGGATTCCTTATTATACTTAATATTAAAGATAAGCGTTTCGTATTCTAAGTCGCTGTTTAAGTTTAATCTATTATCGGAACTCGATTTATTGTCTGAACTGACTTCTTTTTTAGTTTTTAGTCTGATAATAATATCTTTTATATATTAAAGGATTTGTTTTTTATTTTGAAGTTCCGGGTCTTCTTTTTTATTTTAGTCGTCTTTACTTTAGTCACCTTTAAATTCTATAAGACAGATTTCATAAACATTAAGTTTAGAAAGAATCTAGTCGTCGATGTTTTTTTCTTTATTAAATCTAATATTATTCGAGTGTCTTAGTCGTCGTGACAGCGTATTAACCGCTATGTATTATTTTCTAAGTATATGCCTCACTTTAAAGTCGAATAAGCGTATCTAAGTTAATCACCGCTTAATTAATACTTTAAAGTGATCAGTAACTGCTTTATTTAACTGTATTATAAGTATATTCACATCGGTTTTAAGAATAAAATGATATTTAATAAGCTAGACTTATAACTTCTTTAAGATCTTAAGTACCTTTTTACACTCTCGTTTAATAACGTCGTACTTTCTTTTAACTTATGATTAAACACTACTCTTATATCGTGTAAAGCGAACTTTTCTAGTTTTAACGTCTTTATAATTTAAGTAGCCGTTATATCTTTTTAACTTAACGTTTACTCCGACTACGATCTCTTTTATTTTAAGACTATAATCGATTTTAATAAACACTAGTGCTGTAACCATTGCTTATTATAAAGTCTTTATTGCTTTACTTTATATATTTAAGTCTTAGTGCTATTTGACTCCTTTTTTAAATAAAGAATATATTAGATTTATAATAAAATTAAAGTCTTTGACTTAAATCTTGAAATAGACATATAGTTTTAAAACCCCTTTTACTTCTTTTATATTCTCGGATATATTTTAATTTATAATTCTAATTACTTTATCTATAAATAGTTCTCTGCCTTTTAAATTATAAATAAACTTAATAACGTTTAAACCGTCTTTATAAAACTAAGACTTAATATTAATAAATACTCTAGCTTTCTTAATTCTTTTTAACGTTTTATTAAGGTTTTAAATATACTTTAAGATAAATCTTTATATATTAAAAAGCGCTTCTTCACCGTCGTAGTCAATATATAGTCTTTTTATATTAATATCGTCGATAAACGGCTTAATTACTTCAGGATTAATATCTTTTAATATTAAGCTTATAGTTTTAATAAACTATATTATAGAATTAATAACTCTTTATAATAACGTAGTGTTTCGTAAGAGTTTAAGTAATATAAAGAATATTATTAAGTCTTTACTTTTGAAATAAAGTAACATTTAATTATAACCGGAATATAAGTCGACTAAGTTTATAATATAATAATCTGCGAACTCTTTTATAAATTCGTCAACTGACGGCGGTAAATTAATATTTCGTTTTATTATTATATTTAAGTGTATAATTAAGTTAATTAATCTGTAATCTTTTAATGTCTTCTTTTTAATTAGAAACTATAAGTTCTTATACAGTCTTTTAAAGTATTTTAATACTCTTTTATCAAGTCGTTCTTTAAGTATTTTCATTATTAATAACAGTAATAGCTTTAAATATAAAAAGTTCGCTACTTATTACGCCTTGTATTTAATAATATTAATGACGATAAGTAGTGAAATGTTTTTATAAATCCGGCTATATTTTAACTACTCGAATATAAAGACCTTCTTTTTATTAATAAGTACTTCTTTTAAAAGCTTTCGCTCTATTAATTATAATTCACTGATATTGAGTTCTTTTATTCGTTTAAATATAAGTCGTGATTGTTTTAAAATATCTGAAAATTTAAACAGTATATATTATTAATATATTCCGATTTGCTTTTATATTATGTTTTTTATTTTCGATCGGTCATATTAGTCTCGTCGTCCTTCGGGTTTCTCGTTTTTTTCGTTTTTTTTATTAATCGGCTGCACTTTCTTATCTTTTGTTTTATAAGTTATATTAATTATATAATTTTTAATTCTTTTTCAATAAGGATTAAATAAGTGTTTTGAGTTAAAATCTGTCGAAAGATTTAAATACGTGTTTATAAAATCCGTAGAATCTGAGTTTCAGTTTAAAAAATAAAAAGATAAATTAATATAATATAACTCGTTGTGATTTAATACTTCGTCCCCTTTTTTATTTAAGAACTAATTTTTAAGTTTTATAATTCTATTCTTTATAATATATAGAGAACTGACAGTAGTCTTATAATTAATTGCGTTAATTAAACGTTTTCCGAGTTATTGATATAATTATTTTCACTGTCGCTTTTAATGATTCCGGATTAGTTTTAAGCTTTATATAAATAGCTTTCTTATGCCTTCTTTGTCTTTATATTAGTTTTAATACTTGTGATCACTTTAGTTTTTAAGTCGTAAAGTAATATAAAGACTAGTCCGTTTTCCTCGTCTTTAAAATATTTGAATATAACTTTAACTTTTTATATAAACGGAAATTTAAAGACTACTTTAATTCTAAGACTCTTTATAATATAAAACCGAGTCCTGACAATAATATTCTTAATTATGACAATAACGTTGTTTATAAATCCGACAAACTTAAACTTGGTTTTAATAATCGTTCGAAAGGCTATTTTAATGATATAAGTGATTAAGATCTTAAACTTTAAGACTACGTTAAAAGAAATATAATTGACTTCTGTTTTAATATCGAGTGTTACTCTCACATCTATAAGCTTACCTCTGTCTATTATAGTGATGATGACTTTAAGTATAAGTGAGTGATAATCTGAGTAATTAAAGAAGTTTTTAATAATTAACGGGTTAATATTTATGATTCGTAAGTCGTCAGTTCTATATATTAAGTCTTTTAAACTTATAAGCTCTTTTAGTCTAACCTCACTCTTTATAATCTCTATCTTTTATATTCTTTTATTTATTTCTTTTATTAATGAAAGTAACCTTTTAATAAAAGTAAAGTCTATAAGTGATATTATTTCTTTTAATATAAAGCTAAGTAAAAGAATAGTCTAGTTTAATAACTTGTTCAAAGATCTTTTATATATATAATTAAGTTTTAATAAAGTCTTTATACGGCTTTGTTTTAACTTTTATAAGATTTTAATAATCTTTTAATCTTTAAATTTAACTTCCGGTTTTAATTCTAATAATCGAGAATTCGTATCGTCTTAAAATCAAATTATTCTTATTTAAAGTGCTTTCGTCTTTTTATAAAACGCTTATTATTATAGTCTCTTTTAAAGCGTCTAGTCTTTATTATAAAGAGCGTCTCTCTTTAAAGCTCTCTTTAATAATCTAGTCTCGACAAACTCGATTTCTACTTCTCGGGCGATTATTCTTTATATTTAAACATATTTTTCTTCTGAAATATTAGTCTTATTTAATAAGTTAGAAATATTATAACTCTCGTCTTTAAAAACTTCTAAGTTCTTAATAGTGTTTTCACTCTTACTTTTCTATATTATTAACCG
>Ga0302221_10001767_pt1 | contig 13711 bp, 2 predicted proteins | sample II_Palsa_E2_1_FD_193517 | JGI IMG/M metagenome (GOLD analysis project Ga0302221, IMG submission 193517) | Peat permafrost microbial communities from Stordalen Mire near Abisko, Sweden - II_Palsa_E2_1 | ecosystem: Environmental > Terrestrial > Soil > Palsa > Peat permafrost | place: Sweden... | reverse complement strand
TCGCAAACAATTTATAATTTTTGTATTGCCTAAAAAGGAAATAATAAAGCATTCTCCTCCGTATTTGTCTATTCCCATGCACGTGACTGTGTGCAAGTCCTTGCATTATAATTCTTCTCTCTAGGAAGAGCTCTTTTTTTGCATTTGCTATACCTTTGCTATCCTTGGAAATTAGCATCTCTTTAACTACCCCTTTGTTTTCTTTTCTTAGCAATTTTGCCTCGCATTTTTCTCTTCTTAGGAGCTTTTATAGAAGGATCAACATCTAAGTCTTTAACAATCACTAGGTAAAGCTATATATGCAAGTATGTAGTAAGTAGTCCTACTACTATATACACTAGAAGTATCTAGTCTATCAAGTTTGCCCCGGCAGCAAAAATAGCTGCAATTGCATAAGAGCAAGGCAAGAGCATATCTTGAAATCGAGTGTATATATAAGTCTAAAGCTTGCAATTGATAACATGACTTTTAGCTGGCTATTCCTTGTATGCTTGCTGTGTTATATAAGCAGTAACTAAGTAGGGTTTTACAATAGCTAAAGCCACATAACTCTGTCTAGCCTAAAACTTGTTCTTGTCCAAGATAGCAGCTGCGTATAGTGTAATCTTGTCGCCTTTGCTAAATAAATCTTAAGCAAATGTAAGCCGATTTTGACGCTTTTTCATCTCTCGAATATGAAGCTTGTAGATAAGCTTTAAAGTAGACAATGCTCGGTCTTTAATAAGAACTCTATTATACAATTCTATTGCACTACTTGCCACGTGATTAAATCGAGGGCTTAAGAAGTATGCAATTGCTTATTGCTTTAGCCTAGTTGCAAGGACATATTTGTGAGCTGCTTATAATATTATTAGCAAGTATAACTTTTGTGTAATATAATATTACTTACATCCCTGCACTTTGCTTGCAATTTAGCTAGTATAGTATCAAATCTCTTACGATTAAGGGCATATACTAGCTTTAAGAAGAGCTTCTTTGCATTACTACTATAGTTTTCTTGTATATTCTTTCCTAAATGCTATATACAATAAGCATAATTCACATTAGGGCTAAGTCCTCTTACGCTATTTTGCAATCCCTTATCCCGATTAGAAATTGAGGACTGCTTTGGAAGCTCCTTGTCACATGGCCATGCATGTGGTGCTCCTAATGGTCTGTTACTAGCAAATGCTTCGTATGCAAAAGCTTGCTCCTTAGTAGCTGGAATCGCATTAACGTGATGCTCAAAGAAGTATGCCTAAGAGTCGTTGTTTTCGCCTTTTGTAATAGCAAAGCTATACAAATTGGTGTTGTTGTTGCTATCTCTTTTAATTGCAGTAAAGAGTGTTTACTTGTAGCATAATTTTAGCCACGTGCTGTCAAAACTAGTCTATGGCAAGCTGCATTGTAGCATATGATTAGAGGCTTGGAAAGAGACAAATACTCTCAAGAATCGACTATAAACATCCTTTTAAAAGTGCGTATACATGCCGAGGTTATAATGCTTGAGACGCTCTAAAAATGCCGGGATACGAACAAAGTTGCTAGCTTATTTAGCAATTGTATCCTTAAGAATTAGTTTTTTAGCTCGTCTATATTAATCCTTTAGCACCGAGTGCCCGAGATGAAGTTGAATAGCGTCTTTGATAGCAAGTGATGTTATTTTTGTAGTAACTATCAATAAAGACGGGATCTTCTCAAGCAAATAGGCTATATTAGATGCTAGTTGCCGTCTTCTAACTAAATTGAAGGCAATATAATTATGCTTATCATTTATTACATTAACAAAAATGTATAGCTTGCTAAAAGCTTGAATTGCTCTAATATTCCACAAGCAAGTGGATCTCTTTAAGTTATTATGCTTGGAACGACAAATAGCAGTGAAAATAGTCTTATTATAGCGTGTGATAAAATAAACAAAGTAATCCTTAATTGCCTAGTCCCTTAAAGCACGTATAAGAGCTTCAAAATTGTCATACTCGTCACTAAGCTTGATAGGCGCTATAGTAGTTAAGAGTTTTGGTATTGTGGAAAAGCAATAGAAATATCATGTATTTTCATTTGCGATTGCGTGGTACGATATATAAAAATATTAAGGATTTATATACAAAAGCGGTGTAGTTATGCACCCGAGCGCAAAGCGGTATACACCGGAACGCTCCGAACGCCCCACAAGCTCGTATATAATTGAAATGTAAAAACCCCTGCCGACATGGTATTTCAAACGTTTGTTGTACTAATCTTTAATATATATAAAGAAAGATTTTATAAAAAGACTTTCGAAATAAGAAATATGAAATTTTTTAAAATAAAGAATAAGATATAATAATAAAAATGCTTAAAGATAACCCTCCTTATATACTATTAGATAAATCTATATATAAAAATGCCAAGTAACTTATAATAAGCCTTTACTAGTTGCTTATTATATGCAAAGAAAAAGAAGTTTAAGTAATAAAGATTATAAGAATATAAATTAATAAGAGGATAAACGACATTAACACCGCTAATTAGTAAAGCTATTATAACGCGCTAAGTAAAACGCTAAGGAGATTTACAAGAAAGTTTAAATAAAGCCCTACAAAAAGCGGGATTAAATTAATTAGCAAAAGATTTATAGCTCTTATACTTACTTGCTTAATAATCTCCGGCTTAAAAGTAATAATATAATAACTATTTAATATAATATAAGTTACTTGCAAAATAATATTAGCTCGAGTTTATAGCCTTAAGTAGCAATAACGGTCGAAGAGCTATAAATAAATAAAGTGCTTAAATACTTAAATTAAAAGATATATAAGGACTTTCCGTATATAATAGCGTAAATTCTAAAGAATAAGTAAAATAAATAAGCCGCTTATAATAATAGTATATACTTCGGTAATCTTTATCTTAATCTTTATAAGAGGCTAAAAGTAGTTTATATACTTAAAACGAGAAAAGGGGAAGCTAAATAAAAGAAAGAAAGCTTAATTAAAATATAAAAGAAAGAAGAATATATAAGGAGTTATTAGTAAGTCGGAAATAATTATTTAGACTAAAAATAATAAGATAAAATCCGAAAGTAACCTCTTTAAAATTAATAATTAGCTCTTAAACTAAAATAAATAAACACGTGAAAAGAGGCTACTAAGCATAAGCTTATATAACTAAAAAGTATACAAGAACTAGAAATAGTCTTTAAAAAAACTAGATATTAGAAAATTCGACTTTATTATCGATTTTAAAATAGCTTAAGATAGACTAATGCTACAAATTTTGCTAAAAATAGCCTTTATTAAGAACTTAGATTATATTTGCAAATAAAAGGTAAAGCTTAAAACAATTAATACATTTAAATTAAAGTAAGATTTAAAAAGAAAAAGTGCTATTTAAAAGGAGCTAAAATAAGCTCTTTAATTGCTATTTTAAACCTTGTAAGGACATTTACTTAAAGTAATAGCGTAATAAAGTTACTTACCCTCTTAAAAGAAGATTATATATCTTTGAAATTATCTTAAAATATAATATATTTAATTCTTTAAGCAAAAGCGAAAACTTATAATAAAGAAGCGTCGCAAGTATAAAAGAAAGGCTAATATTAAACTTAATATATTACAATTTCTTAAAGAGGATAATAGCGATAATAAACGTAAATAAGACTTAATTAATATTAATAGACTTAAAAAATTGTTTTAAGACGCTAATAATCTTAAACAATTAAACTCTTAAAATTTTATTGCTACCCTTATTAATTAAGATTAGCTTAATAAAGCTATATAAGCCTTAGAGACTTTTACTAATAAGCTATTAAATAATAGCTTCCCGGAACTCGATTTCCTTACTAGCTACTAATTATAGTATTTTAATAGACTAAACCGAGCTAAAGTAAAGGGTAAAGTCCTTTTCTTAAGCAATAAGCGTTAAATAGTTAAGTTATATCTTTTAAGTATAAAATTCTCTCTTATATGAAGAATTTATTAACTTTATACCCTTGCTAAACCTTAACTTTAAAGTAAAAACGACAATAACCGACAAATACTTAAGCAAGAAGCTACTTGATAATAGCATATTTTATTATAAGATATGTAAGTATTAAAGGTTTTAAAAAGAAAGCAATCCCGACTTTAAAAGACTATAATTAGCCTATTTAGCTACTATATTCCCGGGGAAAAGAAAAGGTTTTAATTAGCTTATACTCGCTTGCAATTAAAGTTTTAAGGAAAAATTCGATAAGCTTTTTTTTAATATTTTAGCGCTTTACAAAGGTATAATACTTAATATAATATATAAAATAATAAGTATAAAATCTTATAATATAAGTAAAGTTTTACTAGTTAGCTTAAACTTACTAACAAGTATAAAAACACTATAGCTACTTTAATCTTATTAATTGCATATTTTTCTTTGTATTTAAGCTTAATAAGAAAAATATATAAAGGGTTATTTAAGCTAATATAAAGGCCTTAAAGCTTAAAGCGCTTAAAGTATGCTAAGCGGACGTCGCAAATTTATACGGCCTAATAAAAAGGGGGTAATTCTTAAAGCTTTTAATAAATAAGAGCATAAAGCTATATAAGAAAAAATACTTTAAGCTACTTGCAATTAGTTATTTCCTTCCCTCTTTAGCTTCTTCGAGGACTTTAATTACTTGTAACTAGTCGCTAATTACATAAAGCGACTAATAAAATAGCTATTAAAGGGAACTATCTTTAAAGTAATATATAATATTTAAATTAATAAGAAAGCCGAAAAAGCTAATTAATATATAATTTAAGAATCGGAATTTATATTTACCTTTAAAATAATAAGTTAAAGAGATTAATTTAACTTGCTCCGCCGATAAGCTTAGCTAGCTATTATATATAATTACTTATAAATGCCTTTAAAGCCGAAAAAGAAAAACTTATTAGCAAATCTTACTTAAAAAGATGCAAACAATAAAGTCTTATATAAGTTTATTACTTTTATTTATAAAATTAGATTTTGCTCGGACGAGATTAGCGACTTAATAAGGCTATATGCCGATAAAAAGATTGCTTAAAAAGCTTTATTAAAGGCCCGAAAACTTAACTACTACTATTATCTTAAAGTAGTCTTTAAAGCTAACGTGAAAACAATAATAAAGCTCTTCTTTATAGCTTAATATATAATAGTAAAATAAGCAAATGTTGCATTAAAAGTTAATATTTCCGATAAATTACTAAAAAGATGCAAGAAACCGCTTATATATAATTAAGAGCAAGATAAGCTATTACTATTCTTAAATAAATTGCATAATACTAATAAGGAAGTATGCAATAAGATATCTTCTCTTTTTATTTGCAAATTTGTTTACTTTGCATATTTTAATAAGCTATTTAGCGATACTATTATACGTATAGCTTATATATATACCCCGGATTTAAGGGTAGCGCAAGAACAAGTAAAAATAAAATAGTAAGCTATATAAGAGCAAGTAAAGCAAGACCGAATCGCATAATAAGCTATATAAGAAAAGGCTACGCGAGAACGAGAAAAGGCTATATAAGAAAAAGTAAAGCAGGACCGAATCGCTTATAAACTAGTAGCAAGAGACTAAGTAAAGCAAAACCGAATTGCTTAAGAATAAGCAGCAAGAGACTAAGTAAAGCAAAACCGAATTGCTTAAGAATAAGTAGCAAGAGACTAAGCAAAGCAAAACCGAATTGCTCAAAAACGAGCTGCATAAGCTAAGCGAGACCGAATTGCTTAGGAACAAGTAGCAAGAGACTAAGCAAAGCAAAACCGAATTGCTTAAAAACGAGCTATATAAGCTGGGCGAGACCGAATTGCTTAAAAACGAGTAGTAAGAGATTAAGCAAAGCAAAACCGAATTGCTTAAAAACGAGTAGCAAGAGACTAAGCAAAGCAAAACCGAATTACTTAAGAATAAGAGTAAGACCGAATTATGCAAAAACTAAAGCGAGAACGAATTATAAAGGTATAAAAGCAAGACTAAATTATATAAGAATAAGCAAAAGCAAAGCAAGACTAAATTATATAAGAATTAAAGCAAAATCAAATTATATAAAAGCAAGCAAATTAAAAGGAGCAAAACTAAATAGCATAAAAATAAGCTATAAATTAGTATAAGGATAAGGATTTATATAATGTCTTTAATTATAAACAAGAAAGATGTTAAATTAGCCGAGAAGAGCAAGTTACGCGAGAGCAAGCTATATTAACCTTAATAAAAAAAGAAGGACTAATAACGCAAATTAACTTTAAAGAACTATTTTCACAAGAATAGCAAAAGCAATTAAGATAAGAAGAGGGAAAAGAGCAAAATCTAGTTATAGCAAAATAAGCTATTACTGAAGTAAAACGAGGTTAAACTATATAAGAGAAGACATATTAACAAATAATATAAAAGCAAGCTACTCGAGTAAAATTTGCATAAGAGAAGGCTATACGATAAAAAGCTATAAAAGAGCAAAGAGCTATATAAGCAAAGGCAGCAAGAGAGAAAGCTTTATAAACAAAGGCTATATATAAAGAACAAGCTACTTAAGCTAACTAAGAGCAAATTATACAAAAGCAAGTAGCACGTAAGCAGCAAGCGCGTAAATAGCAAGCAATACGCGAATAGCAAGAGCGTAAAAAATAAGTAGCACGTGAAGAGCAAGTAGCATATAAGCAGCAAGAGCGTAAAGAATAAGCAGCACACGAGTAGCAAGCGCGTAAATAGCAAGTAGCACGTGAAGAGCAAGCAGCACGTGAGCAGCAAGCAGTACGCAAATAGCAAGAGCGTAAAGAACAAGTAGCACGCGAGCAGTAAGTAGCGCGTAAGAAGCAAGAGCGTAAATAACAAGCAGCACGCGAATAGCAAGAGCATAAGCAGCAAGTAGCACGTGAAGAGTAAGCAGCACATAAGAAGCAAGAGCGTAAAAAGCAAGTAGCACGCGAGTAGCGAGAATGTAAGAAAGCTTTACAAGCAAAGAGTATACAAAGAGAATAAACTACTAAAGCTAAATAAGAGCAAATTGCACAAGAGCAAGCAAGGCAAGATAAGAGTTTAAAGGAGCAAGTTACTTAAGCAAAATAGGTAAAGCAAGTAAAGTAAAATTAAATTATATAAGAAAAAGCTATATAATAACAAATTATATAAGCGTAAGCTTTATAAGTAAAATTTATATAAGAAAATGTTATATAAGAGAAAATTTTATAAGAGATACAAAAGAAAGCTTTAAAAGCATAAGCTATATAAAAGGAATAAGCTACTTAAGCTAAAAAGGAGCAAATTTTACAAGTGCAAGCTATACAAGTAAAATCTATACGAGAAAAATCTATACAAGAAAATGCTATATAGCAAAAAGTTTTATAAGAAAAACGAAAAAAGCCCTTAAAGTATAAGCTATATAAATAAAATAAGCTACTTAAGCTAACTTAAAGCAAATTGCGCAAGAATTAATAGCATATAAGTTATAAAAACTTAAGCTATAAAAATGTAAGTAGCAAGAAGCTATATATAAGCAAGCTATAAGGGTAAAATTTGCATAATAATAAAAAGCTATATATAAACAAGTTGCTTAAGCAAAAAAAAATAGTATTATATAAGAAAAAGATATCCGGGAAATAGCTATATAAATATGAGAAATACTTATAATAGACGAATAAGATAATACTAAAATTTTAAGGAATCTTGCAAACTTATAAAAAGAAAAGTTAAAATAAAGGGAATTTAAAGGAGGGAAAAATGCGCCTTTTATATTAAAGGGTTTAAGTATATAAGCAAAAGAGTAAAGCGAATAAAGGCAATAGCAAGTATAAGATAATCTTATAATAATATTAGTTAAAAAATAAATTAAAGCGCTAAAAACTTAAATAGCAAATAATAATATAAAGCAATAAAGAGACGTCCGAAGAAAGCCTTACAAGAAATAATAGTTAATAAGACCCGAAGTAACTTGTATGCTAAAAGTTTTAAATACAATTTCTTTAGCAAGAAGACGCGAATAGCTACTTACGCAAATTAATATTAAAAGACTTTTAAATAGCAAGTTTATAAAAGTTTAAGTAAAAGGTATAAAAAGTAGCTAAATACTAGATCCTCTTTATAATATAAGAAATAACCGACTAAAAAGTTAAGACGCCTTAATTAGCTAAATGCTAATATCCGATTCTTAAATTAACGCGGAAAGCAATATAAATTTATAAGAGATACTTGCTAAATAAGAATTTACTAGTGCATTTCTTGCTAGTTAATAAAAAGAAAAACTAAAATATAAAGCACTAAAATATAAAGCATTTAAAAGAATAAAAAATATAACTTATAAGCTAAGAGGTATCGGTATACGAGTAAAAGAAATACAGGAAAAGCGAGCATAAGAGGAAAAGGAGAGACAATTATAAGAAGAAAAGGAGAAACGAGTATAAAAGGAAAGGGAGAAACTAAAAGCAAAAAAAATAAAGAGGCTTTAATAAGAATAATTACTAATATTTCGAAAGGAATTAAAAATATAATATACTAATAAAGATAATATAGCTTATATTATAAAGGGTTTAGCTGCGTTAGCGAGAATACGCTTATAAAACGACTTTAAAAACTAAAATTAAACTATTAAGTAACAAGTAAAGCTTTAAGTTCTCCTCTTTCTTTTCTTGCTAAGCTAATTTATTATTAAGCTATAAAATTAAAAGTCTTCGAACGTAGCATATAGCGGACAATACCCCTTATATTTAATCCTTTTAAGCTATAAAAGATTACACGCATAATAATAAAGCACATTAAAAAGGATTATTATATACTTAATACAAAATTAAAAGAGCTAATACTTTAAATATATATTTAAAACGTTCTTAAAGACGGAATTAACACTATTATTTTAGTTAAAATAGATAATCTTTACGATTTTTAGCGTTTTTTATTAGCTAATTTACTTGAATTAAAGCTTATTCTTAATAGTAGTTTAAAGCGTAATCAAGAGACTTTACTTGAAAGACTAGCTAAGCGCCGAAGATAAGTTAGCTAATAATATTTAATTAATAAAATACATTTCTTATTGCCTAATTTGCAAAACTAATACAAATAGCTTAGACTTTAAAACCTAAAATAGCAAGTTAATTAATATATAAAGTATTAAAACGTGTCTTACTACTAGTTTGCTTAACTAATTTTACTAATATTATTTGAGCACGTAATTTATAAACTTAAGATATTATCTTAAAGCCTTAGTAGCTTATTTTATTAAGAGAGCTAACTAAAAATGCAATGCTAATAAAAAGAATAAGGGTTTTATACTTTAGTACTATATAAATATCTCTTATTAAAATATTACTTATAAGTCCTCTAATAAGATTCTTTATCCCTCGCTAAAATTCGAATATGCTATATAGCTATAGCTTTATAGCAAGCATATCCGTTAATGCTATAACGAAATAGTAATATAATATATTATAATTATTAGCAAAAAGTTTATATAATAAGCAAAAGAAAAGTAAAGAAGTAAAGCTTTTGCTAAGGCACTAAGCTAAGAGAATAATAGCAAAGGAGTAAAGCGTTAATCCGATTATAAGAGTAATTAGCTTAAAACGGTTTAAGAGGAATCTTATACTAATTTGTTTAATTATTTAAAAAATATTAAAAATAAAGAGCAAGAGAGTTCTTTAGCTAAAAGAGAGGCCGGTCGCAGATATATAAGCTATAAATTGTTAGTATATATTAGGTTATAGTAATATAACTTGCATAGTAAGTAAATGCTTAATAAAAAGAATATTAGTCCTTAAAAGAAGTTCGAGTATATAATTGTAAAGAACTTTAGCTCTTTAAATATTACAAGATTAAGTTTATTTTCGACATTAGTATTAGCTTAATATATAAGACAACCGCGGAAGAGGGGAAGTGTTAGCTTAACAAGTATAAACTAAATTAAAAATCTTATTAATATTTCTTTTTTAATTTTTAAATAAGATATATATAATAGTAATTGCATATACTTTTAATATTATAATATACTTATATTACTTAAGCAATTTCTTAATTATAAAGGGTAGCTTAAGACTACAAATTTTACTAAAACTAAATTTGCGCATAAAATTAGTTAAGCTTAAAAAAGATTAAGTAAAACTTACAAAATCTTATAAGCTAGTATTCTCTATTGAATAAACTATTTATTTAATATATTAAAGAGTAAGTAATATATAATTAAGAAGCCGAAGCTATAAAGAAATCCTTGTGTAATTATTAAATGCTATACTTTTGTAATAAAACTATTACTTATTAATGCTAAAATATAAATAAACTATTTACTTTATATTATATGTTATTAGTATATAAAGTACTTAATAGTAAAGAAAGTAATTAAAGGTGTGCTAAGATATAATATAGCTTATAAGCAAAATATTAACAACTATTTAATAAAAAACCGAGTTACAAGGAAAGACGAGAAATATATAATAGTTAAAGTCTTAACTAAAAATAAATATTAACTATTAGCAAATATATAATTATTTTAATAATATAATTGAAAAACTTTAAAGGCTAACGAGAAGCTTATAAACGAATATTAATAAAGCAATTATAATATAAAATGTTATTCTTACCTTATATTAAGCCTTTAATTATAAAGGCTCCTATTATAAAAGTTTATACTTATTAACTACTATTTACTAGTAAAAGTATAATATCTTTATCGATATTAGCAATACACTTTATATAGTTTTCCGAATACTCCGGTAAAATATTATTATTATTTATATCGAGAATATTGCAAGTTTTAAAAGTATTTCTAAACTTAGACATTTTTTGTAAGGTATTAAAGTAAGCAAATTAATAATAATACAAACTCGCAAATTAAGTAGTAAGAAAGGATATTATAAAGGATCGAGAGTAAATTAATTTAAAATAGAAGTTTTTATATTATATCCTAGTTAACTAATAGATAATAAGGCTCTTAAGTAGCGATTAGTGACTTAAGGCTAAGGATAAAGACTATAGCAAAGGGATAAGGGCAAATTTGTTAGCGCTTAAGTAATAGCGCAATTTTAAAGCACCTTTTATCTTAAAATTATAACCTTACTACTATAAATTAAAATATAATATAGTAAGATTAACGCAGCGATTACTAAGGTGTAAAGCTAAGGTATAAAGCTAGGATTTAGGGCTAAGATTTAAAGCTAAGGTTTAAAGCTAAGTAAAGCTAAGATATAATATTAAAGTGTAGCAAAGGTGCATAAGACTTGTAAAAGCGATTAGCTAAAATATGTATAAAGAATTTTATTATCTTTAAGTTATAAAACTCGAACATTAAAGGTCCGAACTATTAATATAATAAGAAAGGTTTAGTCTTTATATAAACTAACTTGCTATATTAAAGCAAAGACAATTCTATTTAATAACAAATCCTTTAACGTGTAAGCTTCCCTTTACAAGAATTTTAACTAGTATCTAATATTATTTTAGCAATCTCGAAATGTTTTATTTTGCTCTTAAAATTATTTACTATAATAAAATTATTATAAATATTAAAGATATCCCCTCCTTTTACTATTCTCCGGCTATAACCCTTTAAAGAAGGCTTAGCATTATTTTCGCTTATATCATTTTTTATAATAATAATATTATAATTCGAAATCTTAATAATAATAGTATTTTAAATACTAGTCCCGAATATTCCGAGAATACCTTTAATAGCTTATATGCCGATAGCTTTAAGAACTTAAAGCATAGTAGATTAATGCTAAAGGGATAAAGTTATAATAAGAAGTTAATATAGCTTATAGCAAATAAAGTTAAAGTTAAGTTAAATAAAAAGGCTATATAAAAGATTAGGCTTAAAATTGGCTTTTAAAGATATATTTACTAAGTTTTTAAGCTATGCAAGTAATACTTTCGAACACTTAAAGTAATTTCTTACTATTTCTAGTTAATAAAGTAATATTAAAGTTATCTAAAAGCTATTATAATTGCCTTATCCGCTTACCCCTTTTTATTTTAAATAATCTCCTTTTTTATCTTATACTATTTGCTATGCTATAAGATTAAAGCTAATATAAGAATTACAACTATTATAAGTAATATAATAATAATAGAGCTAATTAAGCATATCCGACTTTTAATAGCATCTTAACTTACTTTTCTAGCATTACGCTTAAGCTTATTAAATTGAAAATTAAGGCTATTAAATTTTCTTTATAATAAATCTAAACTTTCTTTTTATTTTAATACTTTATTAATATTTTCTTGTATAATATAAATAATATCGTCGACTTGCGCTTATAAAGCACTTGCTATTTGTTATAAGTAAATAGCAAGAAGACTTGTAAACTAGAAAATGCATTATTATAAAATCGTTAAGCGAAATATAACTTACTAGTACTAGTTTTAAAAGCAAGGGTGCTAATAAAGGAAAAGGGATCCTTAAGAGCCAAATTAAGCTTTACAATTATATAAATACTAAATATACTATTTTTAGTTTCACGTAAAAGCTAATTTTAGCCTTAAACAAATCTATTTAAGGATACTTTACCTTAAATCGTATTTATTTCCGAGTATACGCACTTATTATACTTAAGTTTAAGCTTATACAATCTTAAATCAATTTCAAATTAAAGTTCTTAAAATGCTAAAAAGCAAAAACTAGCTACAAATAAGGACTTTAGCGGTTTTCTTATTTGCTGCTATCTATTGTGTAATACTAATAATCAATTTACTCGCTTAAAATAAGACAATTGTAAAAGTAAGTATTATAACTTTAATTATACAAATTTTGCTTTATTTCTCTCTTTCCCTTCCTTTTCTTCTTTAGCTAATATATTCTTTACTATAGTTTAATTTTACTAATATCTTTACTAATATTTATTTGCTAAACCCTTTAATTAAGCCGCGCGCTATTCCCGACCTTATTTAACTGTTTTAGAGTAAAGCTTAAAGTGCTATTAGCGCTTTAACGGCAGCTCTTCTTGCTATTACTAGTAAAGTTTAAAGTAATATAAGCGCTATTGCCTCTAATATTAACGAAATTGAAGTATAAATTCCGAGAAATTGTTCGTTTAGCACTAAACAATTTTGCGTTAAGTTTTAAGCTTATAACACGACATATAATAACTTGCTATTTAATATTTCCGGTATAATACTTAAGGATATACCCGATAATATCGCAAGCTTCTTTAGCGATAAATTCTAGTCTCTTTAGCCTCTAGAAGGGATTTTAGCTAAAGTTACATTTACGACTTTTCGAGATTATTTAACTTTAAGCCTAATATATTTAGCTCTTTTAACAGCTATATTCTTTTACTTTATCCTTTCAATTTTAAGTCTTTGTCTAAAACTCTTAATTTGTTTATTAGCTATATTTTTTTGTGTTCCTTTTATAATCCTTACTAGTTTGCTATATAATGCATAGTCGAAGATTCAAGAACTCGAGTCGATTGTTAGGATAAAGAAAAGAGGTATAAATAAGCAGTTTACAAGTATTATTATTTGTGCTAGCGTTATAATATTATTAATTTTTATATTAGTCTTTAAAAGAAGGGGAAGTTTAGACTAATTGCGCGTGGGTCTAATAAACAGATTAGCTATTATTATATTTTGGGGTTTAATAAGCAAAGTGGTAAGTAGAGCAAAACTATAGTCTCTTGGCGAAGACATAGTGTTAAAGTTTGCTATAGGGCAGTATTAGAATAACCTTTGGTTTTTTTTTTCATTTTATTTTAGATAAATACCAAGTCCTAACGTCTCTCCCTGTGTCCCGAGACGCACCCCGAAGCGAGACAAATCGTAGGTACTTCGAGT
>Ga0302221_10001764_pt1 | contig 13726 bp, 3 predicted proteins | sample II_Palsa_E2_1_FD_193517 | JGI IMG/M metagenome (GOLD analysis project Ga0302221, IMG submission 193517) | Peat permafrost microbial communities from Stordalen Mire near Abisko, Sweden - II_Palsa_E2_1 | ecosystem: Environmental > Terrestrial > Soil > Palsa > Peat permafrost | place: Sweden... | reverse complement strand
GATGTATAAGGATTAAACTTAAAGTATTAGCAGCTATATATTTATAGTTAATAATAACCTTTATTCCTTATCTTTACTTGCTAATTTATCTTCTTTTTAGTTATTATTAAAGCAGACGTATTTCCCTTTCTCGGATTTTAAGAGTTTTAAAACTTGTATTACAATTTTAGTATCTTTCTTAATTTCTTAAGTTATTCTTATATAAAACTTTATAATAGCTTCCTCTTTTAATTTTATATTAATCTAAAATTCGACTTCCTTAAAAGCAAGCTTTAAAACTTTATCTTTATAAGAATACTAATATTAATCTCTTTTAACAAATTGCTTTAATCGGTTTCTTATATATATATAATATAAAAGAGTTTTATCTAATTCTTCTAATTTATAAGTTCCCTTTAACTAATTTGCCTCTTTAACTTTGTATAGTCTTAGCTATTAGTATAAAAGCTTAATATCTTTAGACTTATCTTAATTAATATTCTTAATATTATATATTAAAACAAGATCTTTTACTTAAATCGGTTTTTTATAAATTTAATATTTAGCATCGAAGTTAACTTTGCCCTTAACACGTTATTAAGTCTTTTATAGCTTAAACTCTTTAATATCTTTATTATATATTTAAAGTTGTTATATATAAAGCTATAGCAAAGTTAATTAATTATAGACTTTATCTTATTTAAGAGTTTTTTATATAAAGTAATAAGTTTCTACTAAAAGTATTACTTCTTTATTATAAACTATATAAAAGGGAGTAAAGCTTATAAGCTTATATATAATAGTTTTATTTGCAAAAAGCACTTAAAGTAAAAAGTTTACTTATAATTTCTTCTCTCTTATACTTAAAGCAATTAAAGTTAATATAATTAGCTAATATCTATGCTTTATTATTCTATTAGCCTTTGTATTATATGTGTTGGTACAGCCAGGTAATCCGAATATGTGACACACAATAGTACCCTAAAAGTAATATATTAAATAAGTCTGTCATGTGTGTCCCTTGTTGAATAAGGACTGCTATATACATATAATAAGCGTAAGAAGTAAAATAGTACGCGCAAAGCAAGTGCCGATTCGTACGAGTTATGCATAACCTAAACGGGCCGAGTATAATTGTACGAGTCGTGTATATCCCACTTATAAAAGGAAGTGGGATATACTAAATGTATCGGGCTTGCGCGTACAAAGGATCTAAACTAGGGCCCGAAAAGCAGGCCCGCTAAAACCCGAAAGTAGGATTTGGAATAGGGCCGGTAGTCAGGCTATACAGGAATAGAAGTAAACGCAATATTGGGGGTAAATGCAGTATATGTTCCGACAATATGCAAAAATTATAATTTTATAAATCCTTAGCTTTTAAAGCTCTTCGATTATAGCACTTTTAAATTTAATACTACTATTAACTTTAAGTTTTTTAAATAAATTATACTAATAAATCATATTAGTTTAAATAAACTTGGCAATTTTCTTGCTAGTAGGGTTCTTTATAAGTTTAGCCTTTAGCTATTTAAAGAAGTTATCTTTAGCTATTATTAGATAATTGTAGCTCTTATATCCGGGCAGCTTTATAATATTTATATTAATATAATAAAAGAGAAGGGCAGCCTTTATAAGAAATAAAGCTTTTTCTTGTTATTGCTTATACTTATATTAATATATTTTATAAGAGTTATAATACTTGTAAATGTTATTATAAGAACCCTCTTAATAATATTTGCTTACTACTTTTACAAAAGTAGTTTCTTAGCTAAAATAACTAGTTTTATTATATAACTCTTTTATAATTTCTGCTTTTTAAGCTAAATTATTAAAAACTAGATATAAAAAGTACAATTTGCACTTATTCTTTTATAATTGCCTATTATATATGCTATAATTTAATGCTTCCTTTTTCAATTTTCGGAATTTGCTTTTAAATATGCCCTTAAGCTTAGCTAGTATAGTCAAGTACTTTACAATTGCTTAAAACTACTTTAAATAGCTTTTATCAAGTAAATTAATTAATATAAAATTATTAATTGCATTTTAGAGTACTAATATAAAGTAATACGTAATATTATAGCTATCGGTTATATAGCTTAGAAAAACTATTCCCTTAAGTGCCTAGTTTTTAAAGCTACTCGGAAAGGGGCAACTTTTAGTTTTACTTTTTTAAGGGTAGCTTAAAAAATAAAGTTTGCTTCTAAAATCAAGCTTTAGCTAATTAAGGCGCGTATTACATTTAATATTATAAGGCTTTACTATTTTTGTGTTTTTAGTAACTAGTTAAATTTTGACTATATTAAGTTTTAGCGCAATAAATTTATTAATATTTAAGTTATCTTCCAAATCCTCTTTGCAATAAGGGCGCCGGGATAATTTATTAGCTACAATATACTTTATACCCTTTATATAATATACCTCGAAGTCGAATAGCTTAATTTATATAAGCTAGCAAGTAACTAAAGCTTTAAAGAGGTTAATAGCTACCCGATTTAATTAAGTAATAAGTGTATTTGCGTCTATTTCTAAGATAAAATAGACATTATATAGCTAAAATTGTAGTTTTTATAAAGCTTTAAGAACTCCTTTATACTCTTTCTTAATATTATTATAGCTTTATTCGATTTAATTTTACATTTCAAATTTATACTAAATAACTTTCTTATATCCTTTATTATTATATTATCCTAAAACTGCTCCTTATCCAAATAAACTAGCATTTATAGCTAAGATAATAAGCCCTTATAGCTTTACTAAATTGTAATATAGCTTATAAAGCAATAGCGCAATAATAAGTTTTTCCTAAACAGTTTATATTACCTTAATTTATTCTTCCCCTTATAAGAAAGGCTCTCCTTTCTTAAGTAGTCGATAAATTAGTTTAGCTATTATAACATATGCTTTAATTTAAATTTTATAATATATGCAAATTCCTAAAAATGCCTTAGCTTTTATAATATTATTGCACTAGTACTAGTCTAAGATCTTATTAACTTTTGTAGCTACTAAGCTCCTTCTTCTAAAACTATATACAAAACTTATAATACTTATACTATTATAGCAAAACTATAATTTAAGCCTAATAAAAGCTTTAGCTCTTTTAATTTGCTTTAAAGCCTTATTTAAGTTTTGCAAATGTTTAAACACGAATTAACGGATTCTAAGAAGCTTTAATTCTTTATTATAATTAATATATAGCCCTTTTACCCTAATATTGTCGATAAACAGTATATCTATAGCTAAAAACAAGTCTTTTAAGATTATTATTATTACTTGTATAAACTAAGCTACTAAATTAATAGCTCCTTATAATAAAATAGTCATTTTAAGTAAATTAAAAGGGGTTATAAAACTTGTTATATCCCGACTTTTAACATTTAAAGTAAATTAATTATATTTAAAGAAGAAATTAATTAAAGAAGCATATTAATATTTAGCAAATTCCTTTAAAAACTTGTTTATTAATAAAAGCATATTAGCATCTTATAAAGTAACAAAATTTATCTTTATTGCCGCATTAATAAGCTTATAAGTGCTAGCTAGCTTCTTTGTAACTAAGAACTAAGGGTTTTTATAAAGTCTATTACATTTTTTTAATACACCTTAGTTTAGTTGTTTTAATAGCATTTTTACTATTACTAGCACTAAAGCCTTAAAGCAAAGGAAATTATTTTTCTACTAAGCTTTATATAATATTATCTTAATAAAAATAAAAGGACTAATATCCTTATAAATCTTTCTTACTTCTTTCTAGTTAAATGCAATAGCTCCTTTATAATTAATTATTAGTTCTTCGAATATAGCCCTTTCCTTCTTCTAAAGCTAATCTCTAATATCTAAATTAGCTAGTCGCTTAAGGGTAAGTCGGGAACTTCTTAGTATTATAATAAAGCGTAAAAGTAAATAATCTTAATATTTGCTTACTTATACTTGCAAAGTATCTTATACTTTAAATTGCTTATATTAATTAAATTGTCTTCTAAGTCCTTCTCTTATCCTATTATTCTTATTAACTAGCTATACTTTCTTAGCCTTTAGTTTATAAATACTATTTACTAAAAGTATAAAAGACATGCTTATAAGGTCTTATAATGCAATTGCCATTTTCTTTAGCTTTACTTGTTTTAGTATACTAAAATGCAAGATCTTTTTACTTTTATCCTTGTCTTTTAAGTATAATAATACCCCTTCTAATTTATTAAAAGACTATAAAAACCCTAAAAACTCTAATCCTCCTTTCTTAGCTTTAAGGATAAAACTAGCTAGCATCAAATAATATAGTTTTACTTTAATATCTAAAATATTTATAGCTTATTTTTGTATTATATCTAAAAAGTGCTTTATAAAAGCTAAAATAAAAGCGTCTTTTGTAGTTCTTATATCTAAAAAATCAATAATGCTAGTCTTAAAATTATAAAACTCCTCAAAAAACCCCAAAATAGCCTTTATTTCTTTAATACTTTCTTTAGCTAAAGCATTAAGCCTTAATTTTCCTCTTTTTCTTCTTCTTTATTACTCGAATTTACTTTCTCGATTTTTGGCTAAAAGTATTACTAAAACTAGACTTTCCTCCTAAAAATACTCTTTAGCAATAAAACAATTATAACTATATAAGCATTCCTCGAGTCTTTTAAATTAATAAATATATTATCTTATAAACTATTATCTTTATAATTTATAGCTATTTTTATCTTACTAATAAATAGCATTTTTAGTAAAGTCTTAAGAGAGTTATTAATTAAAAAGAATATATCTTTGCAATTAACCCCTTTTACAATCTCGATTTTAATTTTAATTGCACTAATAAAGCCAAATTAGTTACTTGTAATTATAAATATAACAAAGGTATTAATACTATAAATAATATAGCTTAAGTTTTTAGCTGTTTTTATAAGTAAGATATTGCATTTAGCTTTTATATTTAATATATTATAACATTCCACTTTATTGCTAAGATTATATAATAAAAATTAAAGTTAAAGGGATATAATAATACTCTTTTTCGAGATAAGAGTCCTAAAGTTAAAGCTATTTATATTTCTTTAAAGTATATAGCTAGTTACTTAAGCTAGCTATATTATATTTTACATTATATATTTTAATCTATTAGCTATAGCAATTATCTTAGTTATCTTTTTAATTTCTTTGGCTATATATATATAGCTATTGCATTTCTTATTTTTAAGATTATTATATAAGCTTAGTTATCCTTTACTTATTAGTGCTAAATTATAGCTATAAAATTAAGGGTTTTAAGGGCATTAATAATTATTTTTACCCCTTTTTGCATATATAAAAGCAAAATAGTTGCTTTCTTTAATTGTAAAATAAGCTCTTCTTATAAAGTGTTAACTAGTTTTAATTCTTTATTAAAAGCCAAGTTAAAGTTTATACCTTATAAGAGTTTAATATTCCTTTTAACTCTTAATATAGCAAATCTTTAGCTTTTTGCTTGCAAAAGCTTTTCCTTTGCTTAAGCTTGCTACTTTATAATATCCCAGGCAATTTATAGTCCTTTTCCCTTTGCTTTTAAAGATTTAATAGTATTAATAAATAATATAAGATATATTATATCTTTATATATATTACTAATAAAGATATTATCTTTATTTATAATATTTATACCATTAATTTTAAAAGTAAGGATATTATTAGTATTTTATTATAAGATTTCTTTGTTTTTATATAAATTGCTAATTATAAAAGGGGCTTAAGACTTATTTCTCTCTTAGTTTCTAAGTTAAATGTCATTTTAAAGATACTAAGCATTAATAGGGCATTTTGCTATATTATAATTATATTTTCCCCTTTAAAGGTAAGCTTTAATTTAATTAAACTATTATTAGTTGCTTTATAATATTAAAGAAATAAAGGCCTAATTTAAGCCTTATCTCCTTTTATACTAGTAAAACTTGTACTTATAAATGCATTTAAGGTAAATAAGCTCTTATAATAGTAAATAATTATTCGAATGCATATATTTATAATTAAGATTAATAGTACTATCTTAGTCTTTATTAAAGCAAGCAAAGTAATATTAATCGAAAAACTAATATATAGCATTAACTTAGGCTATATTTTACTAAAAATTCGAGTAAAGGCAATTATTACTAGTTAATATAAATGCTCTTTTACCTCTTTTATTATAATAATTACCTTAACCTCAATTATATCTACTAAAACCCCCTTTGCCCTTATAATAGCTACTAAATCTTTCTCTTAAGTTGTTAATTGCAAAAAGCACAAATTAATATTATAATTATATCTTATTAATAATAGTAGCTACTAAAGCATTAATAGCCTTTTGCAAATCCTTTAAAGTAACATATAAAATTGAAAGTTTTTGTATTTCTCTTATTAATTAATTAACTTTATTAGCAAGCTTTTTAAGCTTTACTATCTTAAGAATAGGGACCTTTAACACCTTATTAGTTTTAATAATTTCTTTTGCTAATGCAAGCATAGCTAAGGGTAAAGGAAAGGCATATTTATTGCTTATTATAAGCATTATATCTTATATAACTACATCAAAGTGTTTTTAGCATAGCTAAAAGTGCTCGGGGTTATTAGCTTTATTATAGCAGCGCCTCTTCTCTTTATACTTATATATAGCTACTACAATCTTATATATTTTCTAATAATTATAAGTAAATATATTAATAAGCTTATAGTTAAAATCTTTAAAAATCTTATCTTTAACTTGTAAAAGAAAACCTTTTATAAACTCTTTATATTAATGCTTGCTATTTAGCTTATTCCTCTTTACTAGTTTTGTTAATACCTTATAAAACAAGTTAATATAAGTTTTAGTAGTAATATATATAGCTTAAAATTAAGTAATAATTCGATTTAAGAAGTTATAGCTAACTTTAAAAGTCTTTTAATTATATTTTTTATACTCTTTTTTTAAGGCTATATAAAACTTGTCTTTATTATATTTGCTTAAACTATTAGCGTAGTATTCTAGTATAGCTTTTACTTAGTTTTTGTATAATAGAGAAATATATTTAATAATATATTCTTTTTTTGTAGTTATAAAGATTTAATAATCTTTATATATATTATTATATTATTCTAAGAAGGTTAAGATGTTGCTCCCTTTAAATTATAAAGCTCCTTAAGCTTTAAGCAAGGGAAAGTGCAATTTAAAGACTAGTATATACTTGTTGTCTCTTATTTTATATAAATTAAGTGTTAAAATAATAGCTTTATCTTTTAAGGAGGTTAATTAAGGTATAAGTTAAAGCTTTAGTATTTTTTAAAGGGAATTAGCAATTGCTATACTTGATTTTAAGGTTAATTAGTTGCTTTTTGTAAAAATAATTAATAATTGTCTTAATAGGTCCTTTAATAAATGTCTTTAATTATTTTAATTATTTATGCCTTCTTTATAATCCTTTGTATTTTTTAGTTATACTTTCGGCTTTTTTTCCTTTCTTTTCTCCCTTAAAGCTATATCTCTTTAAATAAAAGTATAACCTCTTATAATAGCTTAGTTTTATAGCTTTTTAGCCTCTTTATACTTGTATATCTTGTTTTTTTTTGTATTTATAGTTCTTAGTTGCTCTTTTCCCGATTTTAACTTCTAATTTTACTTGTTTTTAATTTAAGTTTAATAACTTGCTTACTCTTATATAATTTCCACTAATTAAAGACTCCCGATTAGTAGCTTCTTGTTTTAGATTTTGTATTAAAGCTAATAGTTTCTTAACTTCTAATATTAAAACAGTTAAAATTAAAATGCAAATTAATAGTGCTAATTTGTTTAGAAGGGCTAGAACTTTAGCCTAGTATAGTTTTAACTTATAATCCTTTTATCTTATTTTACTCTTATCTCCTTAAGCTAGCTTTACTTGAGGCTATCTTTAATTAAGCTAGTATGCTGCCTTATAGCTATTTTAACTTTATATTAGCAAGAAACAGTTCGGAAATTAGCTATATAAACAAAATAACTAGCAAAAACAAAACTAGTAAAAGCAAACTAGTTAGCCACTTAATAGAAAAGATACCCTAATATATAACTTATTGCGCAAACCTCCGAGTTTTGCCTTGTAAGAACCTTAAGTATATATAATAAAAGCTTCCTTAGCTGCAAATTGAGTCCTCCTTGCGTCGCTTACCAAAAACATGTAAGAGGGTAGACCTTAGCTAGAAGAAAACCTTATAAGAACAATACCTAGAAACCGAGCAATAGAGCAACAAATAAATGCATATATAAATATAAAGCAATAACAAAAGAAGAGAACTAAGGCATGCATGTGTAAATTATGAAATAGAAGCAGAATTATAGAATTAGTAATGCATATATACAATTATTAGGTGCAAAAGTATATATGAATTAAGTATAAAGTGAAGTGTGCGCAGCTACAAAAAACAGCAGTTATACCCCCTATTCCAGTCACGTGTAGCACTAACTGAGAACCTCTGAAAACCCTCTAAAATCGACAGAAATCAACAATCCCCTTGGCACCCCGCCACACTATCCTTTGCTATTAGCTTTATATAGCAATTAATATCCTTTTAATATATAAGGTTTAGCAGTTGCAGTAAAAGGTTCTTCTTAGTAGTTGCTAATATGCAGTTTTAGCCCTTATCCTTAGAGTAATCTTTTGGCTATATTAACTGCCAGTTCTTGCAATTAATTAAGACTCCCGTTTTTGCGGCCCATTTGTAGCCTAATATTATATTTTAGCCCCTTAGCTTTACAACTAGCATATAAACCTTTAATTGTCTTCTATTAATAAACATTATTAATTTGATATAATTAATAATAAGTTATATTATCTTGCTATTAAATCCTTATATATTATATACTACAAGTAGTTGTTATATTTTTGTATTAAGGAATCAAGTAGCTATAGCTACAAAATTGGTATTAATAAATGCATATCTATTTGCTTTAATATTAATAAGTATATATATCTTTATTTTTAATTTATTGCTACTAATTATATATAAAAAGGTAAAGGAATCCCCTTTAAGCAATTGACTAAGGTCTACTTTGCACAAATTATTAATACTATACAACTTTAGAGTAAAGACTTCCTTTAAGGGTTGTTATTTTCTAATACCTTAAGTTTTAAGACTTCTTTTAACTTTTTAATAGCTTTAATATCTGTATAATAAGGGCATTTATATATCTTATATTTTAACTTTTAGCAAATGAAACACTTGCTTGCATTACTTAATTGTTAGCGCAAGGGATTTTAGTATATAAGCTTTAAGAGGTTATTTGTATTTGGGAAAGTATTCGTATAAGGGGTAGTTGGCAAGGTAATTGTAATTGCAGATATAAGGGTATTTGTCTTATTTGCATTTGTATAAGGCTTGCATACACGTGACTTGCATTCTTTAATAGCTTTTAAGGATTAATTGTAAATTATATATTGTTTTGCAAATTTATAAAAGGTTAATTTAATATTAAAATGCGAAATAATTGCCTTTTAAAGATTAAAGGATAGCTTGCTATTTAATTTATACTTAAGTTTTGCAAATATAACTTTAGCTTTAAAAGCTAATTGCAAAAACTTAATATAAAATTTATGAAATAACTAGGTTAACTTTATAAAAAGCTTCTTGAATTTGTTCTTAGCTATAAACACCTAATTTAAGTTCTTATAAGTAAAGGTTAAGTGCTTAAATAAATCTTAGACAATTATATATAAGTCAATAGCATTATCCTTTAATTGTAAAGATATATACTTTATAGCTTCACTTCTAATTAAGCACTTTATATATGCAAGCTTTATCAATTTAGGAAGATAATAATTTGCGTTTTTACAAAGCTTATTCTTAATTTGAGATAGCTAATTAAAGAAACTTATATCTTTGTTATCTTTAAAGATAAGGGAATTAAAGAGCTTTATAAATAGGTAATAGCTTATTTAGCTAAAGTAGCTTGTCAATTTTGTTAATATGCCTTAAAGAGCTTAGTTTAAAGGGTATTATTTTATAGAGATAGCTTAGCTAAGTGTGCTTGTTGCTCTTTAGCTTTTGCTTTTGCATTATCCTGCTAATAAAAAGCTTTTAAGATTTGATTGCAAAGTCATTTGAGGTCTTGTTAAAATGCAAATTATAAATACTTGAGGTTAAATTCGGGCTCTTTAGGAATTAAGGAAAGATAAGAAAGTTAAGCATTTGTAAATTCAAGTTAAGAACTAGCTATATTGCTAGCCTCTAGGTTATAGTAAGATTGTGCTATTTTATTTGTTTAATGCTTATATAATAAGTCTTATTTCAAGTTTGTGTTTTGTATAATTTGTTTAGTTTAGTTTAAGTTTGTTGCTAGACAAAGGCAACATGTTGTCTTATATTATATAATTTAATTTTAAATCCTTTGCAAGATTGGAATTAGATTAAGCTTTAAATTATGTCACAAGGGCCAAATTTATAGCACAAAGTGCGTTAGTTAAATAGTCCCAATTATAACTATTTAAAGCTAAAGAAAGAAGAGGTTATTTACAAAGGGTCGGTTTGTACAAATACTCGAGTTCTGCCGCTCCACACCGCCTATGCTAGCCACGCTAGTGCACGTGACCACGTGACATAGAATGCCAGAACCGTAACACTTGCTAGGCCAAGTCTACTAAAAAATCTATTATATTAGTTAAAATACACACAATAAGATAAATTACCTAAGGCTAATGAGGATGGTAATTTAGAAGGGTATTAGAGCAAAATTAAGGTTGTTTTAAGAGGGGGAAAAATAAAAATTGCCCCTTTAAAGGCGGCTTAATATATAAGACAGCTATGTTATATAAATTGATAGAATTATAACTGTTATTTTTTTAGGCTAGTTAAAAAGGGACTACAAAATCGACTATATAAATATAGACTACAAAGCTTAAAGACAAGCTAACTTGTAAAAATGGGGTAATGTTACAGTTTTGGGAGTTCTAGGTCACGTGTCTACGCGCACTAGCGTAGACTAGTAGGCGGTGTAGAGCGGCAAAACTCGAGTATTTATACAAACCAATCCTTTATAAATAACCTCTTCTTTCTTTAGCTTTAAATAGTTGTAATTGGGACTATTTAACCAACGCCTTTTAAGTTATAAATCTAGCGCTTATAACACTTTATTACTTATTATATACTATTAAAGCACTATTTAATTTATATATAAAATAAGATTTGTTTACTTGCCTTTTAAATACCTAGTGTGTTAAATGATTATATTACATTAAATTAATAGCTATTAATCTATTTTAATTAGTCCTTTAAAGAGCTAATTGTATTTTAATCAATTAATTATAATTAAAATAGGAAATAATTTGATTAATAAATCACGCAGATATATTATATGACAAATTCGAGTAAAAAGGCCAAAATAAGGTTTAGTTAGCGAGCGCTTTAGCTAAATAGGGTAATGTCGGAGTAATAAAAACTTCATTCCAGCTTAGCTTTTGCTATACTCTTAGTAAGTGTCGGTCCACCTATAACATGTAGCACAACACGTTGATTCACGTAGTATTCAATTGCGTTGATAGGTAGATGATTGATTTAATAAAGGGTATCAACACTATAGTGTTGATATACTTCCTCGGCTACCTGATTTGGACTAGCGTACACGTGACTAAAGGGTGGCATCCTTAATTGTACTAATAGTTAGCAAGAGAGAAGCTCGAAGAGCTTAATCGATATTTTGTTGCTACCTTATTACTTTTAAATATTAATAATATTAGAAATAAAATGGTCGGTTCACCTAGTGTGTCAAATAATTTAATTTAATTTAATTATCGGCTGCTAATTGAATTAAATTAAGTAAAAAATAGACTTATTAGATATAATTAAAATTATTAACTACTTAATTTAATTAATTATAATTAATTAGTAAGTAACGTGAAACGTAACACGTGAGTAAAGAATATGTGAGAGGAAGGGGTATAAAGCTGGTTTAAGAAAAGGGAAGAGTATATAAGTATAAGTAAAATAAAAAGATAAAAGAGAAGCCTTTAAGAGACTTTATAACTATAAATAAACCATGTTCTTAAAGAAAATACATCACGCGAGTACTAAATAATCAACAATTAATTAGCTTAATTGTTTTTTGACACATTGGGTTCACTCGTAACGCGTAGCATGACATGTAATCGAAACGTGGTATGCTAGTTGCGTAGTCGGTGAAAGTTATCCTATTAAGTGTGTGAGTGCGCGTAGAGGATATGCTCTGCTAAATGCGCTAACCGCATTAGGCATAGTACCCTGTACGTGATTATCAATTCTACTTACACAAATAATTAAAAACTAGAACAAATTAGAAAATAAGGCTTTAAAATTAAGGGAATATTTATAATTAAAAGAAAGATAAAGATTTCTTTAAAATAAAATAAATTTTTATTTAAATCGATAAGCCCCTTAATTATTTTTATATTATTATTACTTTGAAAGTTTATATTAAAATAATTATATAACTAATGTTACAGTTCTGGGCATGTTCGGCCATGGTCACGTGTTCACGTACACTAGCATGGTATGGCATAGGCGGTGGGGAGCAGTAGAACTCGAGTATTTATATACAAACCGAACCTTGTAAATAACTTCTTCCTTCTTTAGCTTTGAATAGTCATAATTGAGACCATTCAACCAACGCTCGTTCCTGGGCTATGAATCTGGCGCTCGTGACATCTAATTTAAATAATTCCAACTATAAAGTCACTCTATTTTATTTACTCTATTCGAATATGTCTTAATAAACTTCCGTAGCCCTTCTAATACGTGCTAGCTAAGGTCGAAATAGTCCGCGTAATACTAGTAGATAATTTAGTGGATAGTGACCTTAGATTAAGGTTTGGATGTTATCTTTAACTTATTTAATCGGATAACAGGAGCCCAATGGCCGACAAACGCAAGCCTATTGGCTTTTGGCACTTATCTCGAGTTAATGATTGTGAATATACGGTCGACATTCTGAGTTTCGAGAAGAAGCGGATCTCTTTGCTCTAGTAGATGAGTAGTTGCGTAGTGAAGCTAGGGGTAGGCGAGGGAGTTGCGGTTTCGAGGAGCATAGGTCAAATGGTCTATATTACCGAATGCCAAGCTTTTAAGATCACTACTTGAGACTTTTAGTATCCTAATTATATTCCTATTAGAGCTCTCCTCTTACACTGAACCCGTCTGTTTCCTTACTTACTTAAGGATTATCCTTCCTGGGCCATAAGCTTCAAAGCTCATAACATTTTGACCCTGTGGTTCACTTACCGTTTGGCGTCTATTCGCTCGGTCTCGCGATAGTTGTATCGAAGCGTCGGCCGTCTGTCTTGTACACTGGTCTGCTCCAGTCTCGGCACTGACTCTCGTAGCTGAGATAGGATTGTTGCACATTTTCGAGTGTAGGCAGTATCACATTCAGGCTTATAATAGGTATAGGAACAGGCTCGGCAACGATTCCTAATTTCCAGTATCAATATATATTAATGCTAGAATTATAAAGTATTAATACAAATCTATTTGAAATCGATTTTTAGTAAGCTTTCCTTTACCTTCCCGTTTAAGTTTAAATTATAATTTCCTTATAATAATAATAGATAATTAAAAAGCAAGTCAATAGTTGTAATTAGAAATATAAATATAATAATTCTAGAATTTTTTAAGTACTTTAAAAATGTTTAAATTTTTGGTATTTCCAGGATGTTATTTAATTATAATTAATTATACTTAATTATAATTAATTATACTTAATTATAATTAATTATACTTAATTATAATTAATTATACTTAATTATAATTAATTATACTTAATTATAAT
>Ga0302221_10001763_pt1 | contig 13727 bp, 12 predicted proteins | sample II_Palsa_E2_1_FD_193517 | JGI IMG/M metagenome (GOLD analysis project Ga0302221, IMG submission 193517) | Peat permafrost microbial communities from Stordalen Mire near Abisko, Sweden - II_Palsa_E2_1 | ecosystem: Environmental > Terrestrial > Soil > Palsa > Peat permafrost | place: Sweden... | reverse complement strand
ACCTAGACGTGTCTGAGCGGTATGCCTGGTGTCTCTATCATTGTCTCAACCCTCATTGTCAATGCGAATCCCTCTGATAATGCTGTAAGTCCAATTCAGTATCTCAATAATCTTCCCCAGCTTAAACTTGGGTTATCATCCCATTCACTGTTCTTTCGGTGTATACACAAACCAGCAGTCAATACCTCTCCACAGACCTCTGATAATGCGTTACTAAGCCCTGAGCACTTTAGTGTGTGAATTCGGTCAATGTTGGAATCAGAGACATGGTCGCCAGTCTTAGTAATCCAGCTGTGATCCTAGCTGACATGAACGATGGTTTTATCACCCAGTCGGATCTTTCAACAATCGATGGCATACATCCAAACGACTTTGGGTATGAAAAAATGGCGGCGGTCTGGTGGAACGCATTCCAAGATCCTTTTTTTCAAGCCCAGATCTCACCACCTCTGAACAACGGGGTACCCGACGGCACAGCCAGTAACTCCCATGTCTGTCCTAAAGTACTAGGTTTCTCTGACGGAGGGTCTGGTAACGGACATCAAACGCAAGGAGGTAGTGGTTATGATGATGGACCATACGCGCACCATTTCAATTCCCTTGGCTCGGTTGCCGTGGGAGGCACCCTAAACCTATACCCATACAGCAATGGTGTTGCAGACTTCTCTGGAGTTGCGTTTGCGCAAATCATCAACGGGGGTGGAGCACCCCGTGGTGGCGAGTTGGACGAGCTGATCATAGCATCCTACACGCTCGTGAATGGGAAAGACGCACATTATTCCTATGTTTACCTCCTGAACCAGGGAGGTAATCCTCCTCAATTTGGCGCAGCAACGGCGTTCAATCCGGGATTCAATTGCACACCTGCAGGTTAGTTTCAAGTCGTGATATGATTGACCTGACGCTCAAATTACTAACGCATTCGCAATAGGGATACATTGGGCAGATATTGTACGTCCCGGCCCTTGAAATGGCAGAATCTGCTGACCTGTGTATGCGATGTAGAATAATGACGGTTTAGGTACGTTACAAGCTCGTATATTCGATGACTGTATAGTAGTTAATGTCGATCCAGATGACTTCCTTTGTGTAGATGGTAGTGCCAACGTTCGCGCTTCGAAGAATAATGGAGATGGAACTTTCACATATCTTGGATTAGTTCGTCTTATAGTTACTCGTTTTATTGATCCTCCTTTTTGCTGAGTTTGGCTAGATCATGACTGCTCCCTCAGGTTCCAATGGGATTTCGGTGCGCTTTGGTGGTAATCCTTCCCTCCGAACGTTCCTCGCTAGGACAAGGCAAAGCTGATCATTCGTTTAGATATGGATGGAGACGGCAGAGCGGATTACTGTTTGGTTTCCCCTAGTCTTCACTGTTGGCGAAATGGCGGTGTAGGGGATGCGCCTGCCTATTGGCAAGAGATGTCAGGCTCTAATACCTTCATTCTGAGTCCTCAAAATGATACGGAGCCAGTCGACACAAAGGATTTCGTGTCGGGAATCATGCTGCGTAATTCTTACTCTGTCGGTTCTTGCATATCGAAAGCTGACTTATCTTAACAGGAGATCTCAATGGCGAGTAAGTTTTAGAACCAGTAACCGGTGGTGTTTCTCGTCGTGTTGATTTTTGCACAGCTTTCGAGCAGAGAGACTTTACATGAACACCCAAGGCGCCATCACCACTGTCATCAACAATCGTGGTACAGGCTACGGAATGAAACCAGATTGGCAATTCATGGGCCTCACGCATGCAGGCATGGGTGTGAATGGGGCCAGGCCGAATATTCGTTTTGGAAGGCTTTTTGGAACAGGCCGACCTGATGTAAGTATCCTCTAATGTTCGAGATGCGTATGGCTAACGTTGGGGCAATTAGTACATTTGGCTGAAGTCTTGCACAGCCCTAAATGGCCAGCAATATATCTGCATGAATGTTTTTCAGAACGAAGACACTGGAGGCATGCATCTGAAGGGTGATGGGTTAGTTGATGTTCCACTCTCGCTCCTCCTATTCTTTCTCTAGATGCCATGAGTTAGTTTGACGACTCGAATCGTGTGATCGCTGCACCAATAAGCGCTTGCAAGCTCGTCATGATGAAGGCCAATTTCAAGTTCAAAGTATTATAGTGCTAATCAACTGCAGCGTGATGTACTGCGATATGCGTGGAACGGGCAGCGACGATTACGTGTGGTAAGATCTTATGTTTCCTTCTGTCGACTTGATTAGTTTCTACTCTGGACGCTTTAAAGTCCTTGTTTCTTTCAAAGTTTTCTGTTTTCGAGGAGTTCCAGTCAATCAAGACGTCCGCTTTTTACGCTGTGGTGTAAAATAAGCTCCTGATAGTCATAAGAAATAACTAACTTATTACAAGGGTTTCGCCAGATGGCCAAGGTTATTTCTTTGGCAATCAACATATCTGGGATCCCCAACAATGGATCCAAGGGTCGACCAATCTCTTCGGAAGTCATATCTATGATCGAAGAGGCATCCGCCTAGCCGATATAGATGGGGACGGCAAGTGTGATGTCGTATTGTTAAACCAAAACGATGGGACAATGACATGGATGAAAACGTCGTATGCTGCCAGCACAGGAGCTTTTACATTCACGGCTATGGGCGCGATCAGTGGCCCGTCCTGTGCATATGGCTGGGGCGGGGTAGGTCTTTCCGACCTCGCCGTTCGATTTGCCGATATCAAGTAAGAGGAGTCACCATCCGCTGCGTAAAACACTGACACTTGGACCCCTTTAGTGGCGACAAAAGGCCAGACTACCTTTGCATGCAACCAGACGGCCGAACACTGGGATTTCTGAATATGGGCATCAACAACTGGGTGAATGTCGGCCAGGTCAAAAAGACGGAAAATTGGGATCGGGCAAACATTCATTTTGCTGACGCTAACGGCAAGCTCTCTTTTCCTTCTTCTCCTCAAATCAATGGAGGTAGAAACTTCTTTGGATAGTTCATTGCTAACACATGGCTTGATGTTTCCAGGAGATGGGCGAGCAGATTTCCACTGGGCTGACAAGTTCACCGGTGATGTGACTGTTTTCTACAACCAAGGACAAATTCCAAGTTCTGGCAGTTCATTTACATGGTCCGATGCAGGAGAAGTTTGGCGAGGCTCAGCTTTCAATGACAGGGGCACCAATTTCCATTTCCCAAATCTAAATGGACTGGGACGTGCAGATATGCACGATGTTAATCCTCGCGTCAACTCTGTACGTGTGCTACTCATCACCCTCCAACTCCGTTAAGGTACCCACGCTGATGCGATACATTTTGCGTATACTTAGGCTCGTACTTGGTTCAATATCTGCCCGGGTTCGAGAAATGGTGGGTCAGGTGATGATCCTGGCTGCTGCGCTGACCCAGGACTACCTGTCTACGTTGCTTCCGGCAGCACTGCTGTCAATGTAGGCACTCCAGGCTCGGGATTTTCAGAACCCTCAGATACTTTTCTTCCGGGGTTCGAAACGCCAGTCTATGGCCTAGGAGATACGCTTTTGTTCGATACGCCTATAGTTTCGGAAATCAATCTTAATATGATTGTTATCGGCGGGGAAACACAATGGGCCGATAGCAATTGCGGGACAGTGTCTGCCCCTGGTGCTGATGGAGACACTCTCGGATGCGTTGCCCTCGGCATTGCATGGCTCACATATTCGGTATATTTGTTGGACGGTGGACCAGGAGTTGGTACTCCCGCTCGCAGTCTGTCCTCTTCAAAGCATCACTTCCAGGTACACTCACTTTGGGAACCCGTGGGAAACTGCACGACAAGTTGTATGTTGCTAGGTCATGCTCTACAGCATGTCTGGACTCCTGTCGGGAACGGAACCTACAATGGCATACACCACGAACTCCACTTCATGCACACAGACAAGTTCACGGCTCACAGAGCTTTCCCAGGAGTCATCAAGCCTGGCGAAGACAACTCCACTCTTACTCCTCGACAATTGGTTTCGATCCACGGCCAGCTCGTCAACACCGGTGGTGTTAGCCCTCACACATACTTATATAACTTGCGCTCTCAACAGCTTAACTATGCGGCTACCATTAATGAATACCCTTCTCCAGATCATGAAGCGGCTCCAGAGTGGATGGGACAATCTGTTGAGGAGTCTGTTGCATTGTCAAACAATAGTGGATTCTGCTTTACACTCATACATGGAGGTGCTGTCGTTGATTCGTCGGTACTAGGCCTTTCCCAGACCGGGTCAGAGTGGGGCTCAGACTGGAACTCAGCCGGCGACATCGAAGACGCCCTCGCAAATTGCGCAGCCGATAACTTGGATGGCAATCATATCGGCAACGGTGTTCTGGTCTGTGGACATAACTTGACACGCATTGACCCGTCTTTGGAAGATGACCCGGATGGAACTTCAGATCCAACTGGTCTCAAGGCCCGCAGCCTGAACAAACGGACAGGGTCTTCGGAAAACTACGCAATACGCAATATGGCTCAGGTTGCTGCCGGTGCCGACCCTGTGACGATCATTAATTGGCAGAGTGCTCCGTACATCAACGGTGCTAATGGACAGAATTTGCAAGCAGCTACCGGCGACGATCACGCGTACACGCTTGCCAATCCGGGTATTTGTACTGATGCGAGTATCAGAGATGATGCTGAGCTCGATGGTCCAAATGCTGTCGCTGTAGACGCAGAGCACATCTTTGAGCGCAACACCGTACCGGCGATTTTCGAATTTGCCCAGACTCTAAGTATGGATCTTCAGGATGGAAACGGACCTATTACACCGGCAGGTCTGGTGCCTATTCCTTTCACGATCATAGAGAACTTTGCAGCCGTTGATTACAGGCTATGGCCTAATGTCCCAGCTGATGGACCTTTTGGGAATCTCTTCGATGACCTTGCCGACGCCCTAGGTTCAACCAGTAATCCTGACGTGATGACAAACCTGGAGCATCTCCTGAATCTTGTGAAAACACGAGTATGGCGCGCTCTTGATGTCACCTCTAATGACGTCTGGGGTCCTCTCGCAGCAACCCCGACAACAAGTAACACTCAAGACGCTCTGGATCTCATGCGGTCGGTGAGTAATTTCTGTGCAGGTACTTCAACGTCAAGCAAAGCTCAGAGGCTGATTCAAACTTCCGTCTGCAGGGCATTACCGTGTTCAACTATATCGACGACGGCCCAGTACAGAGCAAAATGGAGTTAATTCACGATGCTCTAAAGGCCTCTTTTAACACATTTGACACTATCTTCAACACCTATGAGCAACCACACATTCCAAATCAACAGCCAACTCAATTTGAAGAAATTTACGTCGTCTTTATTAATTACTTCACCCGGAGAATGACAAGCCATTACCGAAATTACGGACAGACAAGGCTCAACCAATTGTCAGCAGGGTGGAACAACGTGTTGGCACAAAACCCCACACCACAACAAGCGGCAATTGCACAAAGCTGTTTAAATGATATAAAGGCTCTCTATGATGAGGTTACGGCTCTAGTTTTTGACAATTCAAATTTCTCAAAGTAGTGAAGTCGTCATGAGTTGTTTATTGAGGAGAATTTTTTTGGTTTAGTAGTTATCATTATTTTGAAACTTGGAATTTTTGGAGCTTGTCTTTAACGATTTCATCTCGTACTATCTGCAGCTTTTAGAATGATGATTTGCCAGGGTGTGGAAGTCATCAAGGACATGCAAGCGAGGCCCAAGGTTTCGGTTTACTATCGGTATTTAGCACTCTAGTTATTTTTATATTTGATAGTCCATCCCTTCTTTCTTGGGACCAAAACACTTGAGCGAGCCTTCTATGCTGCACTCACCACCCACTCTCGCTTACCTTAGTAAGGGGAGACTGGCCTCCTCCCGAGCATAGTCTAGCTCCTTCAGGCCTCAGGCATAAACTCTGTACTATCCGTTCAGCTGCCACCAGCTTTACATCACCAGGGGGTGTCAGAATTCGTTTACTTTTTTGCCGAGAACACCAAAATTACTACCAAAACCACCAGACTTAATAAATTATATTTTAGTCACGCTAGAGTTAATATAAACTATATTGAAGAGATTTGAGCTTAGTTATATAGAGTTTTAAAAAATTTAGAAGAAAAGAAATTTAAATTAATTTTAAACTAAAATAAAAATTTCTTTTATATATATTAAATTATATTTAGAATAATTATATACTAGAAAATATCGTAAGCTAAATAGACTTAAACTATAAATACTTTATACTCTCTAGTATTTCTATTTTTAAACCTATAATATAATATCGGATTATTGATTTTTGGTGGAGTTTTGGTGTTCTCGGCAAAAAAGTAAACGAATTCTGACACCCCCTTGGTGCATGGTCCGTGCATATTACTAAGCAAAGAACACCAAAGTTTTATCGCTGAAGGTCGCTATATTTTAGCGACTATATCGCTAAAATTCAGGGCACAGATCACTGAATTACAGGGAGGCCTCCCTAAAGCTCAAAACATGGTATTTCATTGGTTCGCTTAGCAAATATTCACGGACCATATAAAGCTGGCGGCAGCTGAACGGATATCTTGCTCCTTCCCACAACAATCAACCCACCTTCATCACAACAGCGCTCTGGGTACTCCGTACCTCAAGTACTCCCATTTGAAGCTCTTCGCACGGATCTTCCCATTTTCAGAAGATGGGATCCCCTATACTCTCCATCCCAGTCGAGATCCTAATTCGCATCTTCGAAATCTGCGATGACTTCCCGCAAGTCGTTGCACTTGCGTCGGCGTGTAAGCATACCCAGACAGCCTGGGTCACTAATTCACCAATAATCATCTGGAACGTTGGCAAATCCCAGATTCGTTCATTTGGCGATGCCTTGATGGCGGTAAATATACATTCTCAGCCTATCAGTACAGCTCTTCAGGCCTAATAAAAATCTTAGGTGCGAGCAACAGCCATCGTTCTTAAAGCTTACCAGGCGGGAATCCTTCCTCCAGCCGTCGTCGCAATGAACTCGCTGAGCGGGAACTTCAAGCTCCCAGACCTTGCCGAACTCAAAGAAGTCTTGAACATGCAACACCTGGTCCGATGCATCGAGTACATCTATTTCAACGCGCGATACTATAAAGGCTACGAGACCAACTTATTTCCCCATATGAGCCATGCCAAGTATCCCGCAGCTCGACGAAGATTCCCTGATTGCTTGAAAGAAAATATCCCAGGTACTAAGAACTCAACAATTGATTCTTTCCGAGATAGCTTCTTTAGAGCCATGTATCGATTGCTACTTGCTGGAGCAGTACTTGCTAGAGCTTATATGGCGCCTGTCTTCCAGGCCAGGGAGGAGAGGAACGCTAGATTTTTTCGGATTTGGGGGCATGATCACTACTGGTCGGAGGATATGGACCAGCTCGATGACCCTGATTATAATCCAAATGAAGCAGACTATGCCTATCTTCGTCAATACCCTGTATATAATTTCGACGTCCCAGATTGGAGCAAGATCGGACAGTGGAGAAACCGAGAGTATGAGACTGACTTTGAACCATTCGCTTCTTGGATTATCAAGGATGGAAGAGTGAGAGAGCAGAATGAACCTCGGGATCCAAACGATCCAGACTGGGCACAGAACAGAGTGGATATTGGCGCAGTCAGGGAACTAATGCTTATTTTGGTGGCTTATGATCACTTCAACGATTGTTTCCAAGATTACGATGGAATCTCTCCTCTTTACTTGCAGAAAGCAGGAAACAGGACCGTCTCTATTGTGCGATTCGGGTTTTTTAAGGCTGAGGAAATTACTATGCCCGCAGCAGTTGAGGATTTAACAGACACAGCCCTTTTCGCACAATATCATCCAGCATTGGAGGGCACAGCAGGGAAGGACATCAAGGATCAGATTGATACTTTTGGCGTTATGTGGGAACTCCAACGGAGAATGAGAAATAATATCCCTTGGCACCATGAGCACCAAGGACCACCTGCAACGCTGGAATTGTGGCAATTTGCACTCAGACATTACCTCAATCTGACATTCAAGCCTGGGACTTTTTGGATGCCCCGAGATTGTGATTGTGTATGGTGGAGAGAAGTGGGCAGAGGGGAAATTTTCATCAATCCAAATTGGAATGTTGTGCAGAAGTACAAGCCTGGAGTTATTACGTGGGATTATCGAAATAATTGAGCCTTTCAATTGGCGTCTTTGTTGCTGAGGGGCCCCTACTACCTACTGCGGTGTTGATTTCTGGATGAATTGAATATCTATGGAAGCGGTGAAAGAATTGCGTGGAAAGAAATGTTCATTAGAAGTAGGATCATTGTGAAGGGAAGTCGGGAACAGAGAGAGAAAAGAGGGACCGCGCCTGGCACGAGAGAGAGAGTACAATCAACAAGCGCATGGATCTTCTCGAGTTTGCTTTGGAGGTCGAGCAGCTGCAACAGTAGGATTATTTTTTCCCTCGCAAATTCTGTTTCAGTCTGCGGATGTGAGCCCGAGAAGGGCCTAAGCATATATTTTCTTCAGTAGTCAATTGAAATTTGAATAGACCTTAGGATGAGTAGGAAGTTTTAGAGGCATTCGTTAGTCGGGGAGTAGATTAGAGATATTGATCTTCTTTTTTAGATTAGGTTCTATAATGTCTAGAAATCGATATTGTCCAGATTATACTATTTGGAAAAGGGATGTCGAGATATTATATTTAATCTTGGGTTTAATAATAAAAGGGAAATTAATCTTGTCTCGCATCGATACTTCCAAGGCCGTGGACCAACCATATCGTAAATTGCTGATATAGATCACCTTGTTGGGGGTTACGCTCGGGGTCGCATGAGTATAACACAAACGACTCCCAAAGCCCGATCTCGGGCAGACAAACGCCGAGGCTATAGATGTCATGTTGCATCTTGTATTCTTTTTCGGGAAATTCTCCTTGCCGGCATGGATGCCGGTATAGATTTCGCTCCCATCTTACGTCCCCGGTGACGTTGGTACCTCCGTCGGCAGCTCTGAAGCTGTCGAGCCCAAGGAGGAAGGTAGAGGCTCTTGGACTCTGGTCCTCAAGCAAAATTGTCTCAGGACAAATATGCTTGTGCACGTAATTCAAAGTGCATACGTAGCCAACTGACTTGGCAAGCTCCTTTGCAACTAATATCCTTTTTGAGAGAGAATACTGCATTTCCCCACTCAATAGGTCCTGTCGCAGACTTCTGAGTGCTTCAATCGATTCAGGCAAGCGAAAAACGAAATCGTAACTCAAAACCTGCTTTTGCTGTTGATCCATTACTCTCATGACGCCTCTGCAGTTTAGCAAACCAAATATCGAAGGATCGACACTAGCTAGCTTCCTAGCCAGTCTCCGCACATCGTTTTCCTTCTCAGAGAGGTTTTGACCCGCTTGGCAGGTATATCGCTCGATGATAAATTGTTTCTTTCCATATTGAGCACTTTGTGCTATGGAGAATGGAATATCGGTCTGTTCCATCTCGAGTGTAGGCAGAAAGACATGGACTCGTTGGTGCGGCTCCTCACGGAGAGCATTACGCAAGCTTGTTGCAAGAGAAATACACGACTGTGCTCTATCTCTCGCAGCTTTGTGCTCACCGCCGACTCTGCTTCACCCATATTGGCAGCAGGTCTTTTCTCTTGTTCAGATTTCTGGGCAGCCAGCCGCTGGTCAATGACCGGGTTCGCAATTCGCATGATCAGGAACCAAGACGGGTCGAGTCGACGTTGCCATTTCTCAAGATCATCGATCACGGTCTCCAGCGGGTCCCTATGCTAAACGTATTTCCCACGCTTTAATGTTTTAAACGAAAACGTGTTCTCTTCAGCCTTCTGGACCAGTTTATCTATAGTGGCCTGTGCCTAAACATTGGTTTGAGTTTTATACTCGTAGAAAATTAGAGTATAATAATATTTAGAAATGCCTTTCATTAACTAAATCGACTAATCAATCTGTGACATCTGGTTCGCGCGAGATAAAGTAAGAGAAGATCTTAAGGGGGCTATAGTTCATTGGCAAGCCTCGGACGTGCATTCAACGTCCCATTCCTCATCCCCTCCGTCATGTTACCAACAATGCTCCGAGCGAATTCGGTGGTCGCGAACCAGGAAATAATAAGATTGACAAAGAAGCCAATGAAGGTCCAAAAAGCAAGATCTATCCCGGCCACAAAGACAATGCGCTTGTGAGCTGGGATAATGCTAAGTGCGACTAGCGACGCCAGCGGTCGAGTGCCGAAGAGCGATAGTCCCCAGGTCAGGAGCACATCCTGTTCCGACATTAGCCTTAAGGGTTTTCTCAGGAGGAGCAGGAGGAGAAGTAGAAAGTCCTACCGATTTCAGACCCTTTAGCAACACTTTTGGACTTGATTTCATCTTAAGTAGTCTGTCCAGGAGGCAATAAACGTTCGCCGTCCACAGCCCACCGATTACTACATCCAGAACCCACTTGACGAAGGTGTTCCACCAGCTTAGGGAAGCACGGCGAATTTTACCCTGAGCGATCCATTTCTTTACAACTTCCTCCTCTCTGCTCTCGTCGTCTCGTTCGGCAAACTTCTCGCTAACAACCTTCTCGGATGGCCGTGTTCGGGCGGGAAAAGTTCGTTCGAGCCAGATTTGCCAGTAATACCCCAGAATAGTGATTATGATGCACGTAAAAACGTCCCTTGGCAAGGTTCTCCAGTAGAAAGACTCTTCGCCGTTCGAGACGGATGTGTTCGTCAATGTACTGTTGACTCCAGTATCATTGGAGAAACCTATGTGCAAAGAGCTCGCCTGAATCGTTGGCGTTGTGTGGTTACTAGCTTTGGAAGCATTTATGGCGAGTTCCACGACTTGCGTCCAGTTCTTGTATAGATCATTGCTGGTTAATTTGCCTTCCGCAGAGGCTTGGAGGTTGCGTGAGATGATTAGGCGGCAAGCTATGAGGAAAACGGTTTGTATTACCGCTGAGATCATTTGCGAGCGTGGCATGGCTAGTCAATTGGGTAGATGGGAGGAGCAAGGAGTAAGTGTGGTTAAGAAAGAAAGGATTAATAGAGAAGAGCTTCCTGGACGGAGTTGGTATAAAATCAGAGCTTGCGGCACAGCTACCATTCGGAGCGCTGGTGCCTGGGCGGGTCCAAAACAGACTAGTGGACCCACTCGAAGAAGTCTGCCAGATGACTCGCCAAAAACCGATTGTGCCTCTCAGACCTTGTCGATCGAGCGTGTTGAATTAGGCTAGACGAACCCGCAGCATCACGTGCAAAGATTTCGGATCGAATCCACCCCCTATTCGTACGGATTGAATTCTATTATTATATTATTCGATCCGATCGGAGCCTTGGTTGCATGGTTAGCCGTGGTCGGCGGCCGCTGCGCTCATTTGCCTTTCTGTTCTCTATATCTATATTAAACCCAAGATGTCACCACGATACTCAAACACCGTCGCCCCGAAATTCCACAGAAATAAACTTCTTTGGTGTTTCGATGAGGCTCCATGTGATTTATATGAGCTAGCCCCGAGACCTGAACTTGGAAGTTTCAATGCTCTGACTTTACTGGAGGATCTTGTAGAGGCTGTGGCAAACTTACACTTTATGGGATCGATCTGGGTGCCGCATCTCAGCCACATCAGCTTACTTTCTGGCACAGCTCTCAATATCAAAAAAAAAAAAAAAAAAAAAGCGAGAACTGTTCTTCGAAGATTATCACAATATTGGCGGAGCCTACGATTGACACCCTCGCCAGTTCTTTTCCTTTAGTCACAGACGAGGAAGAATTCACGAAGGTCTTCGATTCTCGAATCAATGAGCCGCTCACCATGCTTCGCGACTCAAATTCGCATAAAGACTTCGTCCGAAAAACGTACACTCAAGATGCAGTATTCTTACCTGCGAATAAGCAAACATTCAATAGCTCCTAGCTGCTCGAATTGTTCAAAGCGTATTCCGGTGAAGTCCACCGCGACATGACGTCGTCCATATCCCCAATCATTACACAAGTTAAACAATCGATGCCACAAATTTTGTGAAATAGCATTCCATTCCGAGCGCGTTATCGCTGGTCCGTGTTTTACACTGAGAAACTTCTCGAAAAATTCTTCATAGATGGAGAGATCACAGATTAGAATATTAACTAGAGGCGAGCGCGAGTTCAGGGCGTGCTGGCGCCATGGGCGAAACTACGAACCATGCTACAGGGCATGAGCAGCGGGCCCTGTAGGTTATTATTATAAAGTACTTACAGGGCGTGTTGTTCAGCGCGAGTTCGGGACGTGCTGGCCCTTGTTTTTGGGCGTTTCCTGGGCGTTTTGATGCTCGTTCCTGGCCCTTGTTTTGGGCGTTTTGTTCCTGGATTCTTGTTTTTGGGCGTTTTGCTCCTGGTGTTCTTGTCTAAAGCATTGCGGGTATTAGGAGCCTTACGAGCCTGTTATCGATAAGTCTGTGGATTACAGGGTATTTTGCTTATAAACAACCACTAAAAAGAAAAATTAAAATTTTTGTGCAATGGGATAAATAAATAAAATAGATATAAAAAGTATTATTTAACTTCCCCTCTATAAATATATTAAGTTTAAAGGGGAAAGATACATGTGATTATCTAATTAATATTATGTAAAGTGACTGACTTTGATTTCGCGAGGCCTGAAAAGCTCGCTTAAATGCCCTGTAATCCACAGACTTATGGGGGGTGGGCTCGTTAGGAGCTTAGGGAGTCAGGCTAGACGGTCTCGGCAGTCGGAGGCCGCGTAAGGCGGTTTTTTAGGCGGTTAGTCTCAGAACGCGAAAACCAAAAATCTATAATTTATTAAAGTACTTTAATTTATTCGTTATTTATACTTAAAATTTAAATAATTTTTTAAATTAATTTAATTTATAATTCTTTAAAAATAACTTTATTATATAAAAATATAAAAATATTTATTTATATATATAATTTAATTATTTTTAAAATATTTATTTTTTTATTTATAATAATTATTATTTTTATAATTATTAATTTTATTATTATTATTTTTATTATTATTATTTTTTATTTTTATTATTATTATTTTTATTATTTTTATTTTATATTATTTTAATTTAAAAAAAAATTATAAAAATTATATTAAAATATTTATATTTATAAAAAAAAATTTATTATATTTTTAAATTAAAAAATATATAATTTTTTTTAATTAATTTAAAAAAAATATATATATTTAAGTTTATAATATAATATAATAAATTTATAAATTATAAAATAATTAAAATAAAAATAAAAAAAATTTATTTTATAAATTAAATTTATAATAATTATTTATAATTTTATTTTTTAAAATTTTTATTATAATATTATTTTTTTAATTATAATTATATATTTTTTTTATTAATAATAATATATTTTTAAAAAAAAATTATAAATAAAAAAATTATAAATAAAAAAATTATAAATAAAAAAATTATAAATAAAAAATTATTTAAAAGTTTATATTATTAAATTAATTTTTTTAAAAATATTTAAAGTTTTTTATTTTTTTATTTTTATTTTAAAAATTATAAAGTTTTTATATTTTTTTAATTTATTTATAAAAATTATTAATTTAATTAATTAATTTTATTAAAATAAAAATAAAAAATAAAAATAATTATAAAAATATTAAAAATATAATCTTAAAATATTATTAATAAAATTATATATAAATTTTTTTATTTTTTTTATTTATTAATTATTTAATTTAAAAAATTATAAATATTTTATATTAATAATTTTTTTATTTTTTTTATTTTTTTTAAAAAATAAATATTAT
>Ga0302221_10001762_pt1 | contig 13729 bp, 13 predicted proteins | sample II_Palsa_E2_1_FD_193517 | JGI IMG/M metagenome (GOLD analysis project Ga0302221, IMG submission 193517) | Peat permafrost microbial communities from Stordalen Mire near Abisko, Sweden - II_Palsa_E2_1 | ecosystem: Environmental > Terrestrial > Soil > Palsa > Peat permafrost | place: Sweden... | reverse complement strand
CAAAAGCTTATCACATTACTGGAAGAAAAAATAGCAACACTTCAGGAGAAGCATAAAGATTAAAATCGTTGAGCATTTGCGAGAAGCCCTCAAGGAAGTGTAGATCGTAATTTGCAACCTGACTACACCCTTATTTTTCACCTGAATAGGTTAAACGCACATGGTTTTCACCATTTGCGTTTGTTTTTCACCTATCTTTGAACTAAACCCGTTAGCTTTTCTCCTTCTACACAATTACGCAATCATTTTTCACGTCAACCAACTGTTTTTCACCAATGGCTAAACAAAAGAGTTTTTCACTTAAAGTAAGTGTTTTTCACGGTAGGCAAGCACCTGAAGAAGCAGTATTGGTAGGCTATGGAGCATTGATCGAAGCTTTTCAACTGCTGCTGCCCATGCCATCGCCATTGGCACTGATCAGTTCAAAGAAACGGCAATATGAAACAGATGAGTGGAGGGTTTTTACATCAAGGCATCAGCCCGAAGATAACCTGTACAAGCAATTGGTATTTGCGTTAAAGTATGAAGGCGTTAATCTTCTATTCTTTAAGAAATTATTTTCGACATTAACTCGGAAAGAAATTACAGACCTCATACAATTGGAACCAACGGGGCAGTATAGCCGCAAAATTTGGTTTCTATATGAGTGGTTGTTTTCCGCAGAATTAAAAATTACCAATGCTGACAGTAAAATAAAGTACACGCTTTTATTGGATGAAGATCAACAGTATGCCATTAAAGGATTTGAGTCATCAAGACATAGAATCGTTAATAACCTTCCAGGAAGCCGGGATTTTTGTCCGCTCATTCGCAAAACGGATAAACTGGAGAAATACATTGAAGCTAACCTCGCGGCACAAAAAGACAACTACCTTAAGGGCATACGCAAAGACATCGTGCAGAGGGCATCGGCTTTTTTATTACTGAAAGATTCAAAAGCATCTTTTACCATAGAAGGTGAAAGTCCAAAAAGTAAAAGGGCAGCACGTTGGGGGCAAGCGATAGGGCAGGCCGGCACAAAAGATTTAACCAAGGAAGAGTTGCTTCGGTTACAGCAACTCGTGATAGAAAATGCCCGGTTTTTAGAAATGGGTTTCCGCAAAAAAGGTGGCTTTGTAGGCGAGCATGACCGCACTACGGGAGAACCTTTGCCCGATCATATTTCCGCTAAGTGGCAAGATATTGATGCGTTGATTTCAGGGTTGCTAAACACACATGAACTACTATTGAAAAACAATATCGATGCGGTATTGGCAGCGTCAATAGTTGCTTTCGGTTTTGTGTTCATCCATCCCTTTGAAGACGGTAACGGTCGCATCCATCGTTATCTCATTCATCATGTGTTGGCCAAAAAACAATTCGCACAGCAGGGTATTATCTTTCCCGTTTCTGCCTCTATATTAGATCACATCGATGATTACAGAAAAGTATTGGAATCATATTCACATCCGTTGTTAGACTTTATTGATTGGAAGGAAACCAAGGATCACAATGTGGAAGTAACCAATGACACCCTTGACTACTATCGCTACTTTGATGTGACACAGCAGGCCGAGTTTTTATATGACTGTGTAAAAGATACAATGGAGAATATCATACCCGCTGAAGTTACATACTTGACACGGTATGATGCTCTTAAGAAGTACCTCGAAGAGGAATATGAAATGCCCGATAAAGTAGTTGCTCAGGCAGTCAGATTTTTAGAACAAAACAATGGGCAACTTTCGAAAAGGGCGAGAGAAAAAGAGTTTAGCGAATTGAAGGAAAATGAAATAGCAAGCTTGGAAGAAAAGTATAAAGAACTGTTTCCATTAAATTAAAATCCTACTTTATAAACGAATGATGGTATTTTTGCGGCAACTGCGAGTCATCCTTAACATGGCTCTTTTTGCTCTATTTGTTTCAATACTTAAGGCTCAAAATCGTTGACGAGTTTTTTGTAATTTTATTAAATGGGGAAAGCAAAAATTGTTTATTACACTACAATTGACGTAAAATCATTTACAGATTTTATCGATAAGATTCAAACACATTGCAAAGCCACGACTTCTCTGTTTAGGGGTCAAAGTAAGCTAGAGGATTGTCCCCTAATTCCGAAAATTGGAAGAGACTCATTTAGAGTCGATCACAATGTAAGCATGCGATGAAGTACAGGTATCTAATTTCGTGAAAATATCTTATTCAACCAGCGGTTGGCGTCCAGTTGTTCGGAAGAAGTTGTTCCAGTTTGTTAACGGAATGCGAAGGGATTCGCCGCAGTATATCTTTAAGCCATTCAAAGGGATTGACGTTGTTTATTTTGCAAGTGCCCAGGAAGGAATACAACATGGCAGCTCTTCGTGCTCCGTCGTGCGATCCGGCAAACAGATAATTTTTTCTTCCGATGGCCACCGGCCGGATGGCATTTTCAACAAGGTTGTTGTCGATCTGCAAACGTCCATCGGTGGTGTAAAGGCTAAGCTTATCCCATCTCTTCAGGGCATAGCCGATCGCCTTTCCGATGGTGCTCTCCGGAAGTACCCCTGGATAGGTATCCATCATCCATGCTTTGATGTTTTCTAAAACCGGAACCGCCTGCTCTTGCCTGAGGGTATATAGTTCTTCCAGGGATAGGGATTTATCTCTTCCAATTCGTTCGACCGCATAAAGCCTTTGCATTTGGGCCAGCACATACTCAGCCCGCTCCCTATCATTATCCAATGCTTGATCAAACATGCGCCGCGCATGGGCCATGCAGTGCAGCAAAGTGATGCCCGATCGTTTATCAAAATCTTCATAAACGGCATAACCATCGGTTTGCAAGAAGCCGCTAAAATTATTGAGGCATTCATTGGGGCCCTCCCGGCCCCTGCCTTCCCGGTAGTCAAACAATACTAACCGGTTAACCGGTGCATGATACACCCAATGATAACCCCGATGTGTTGCTCCTTTTTTATCTTTATCCATCACCTTGATGGGCGTTTCGTCGGCTTGCAGGTAATCACTATTCAATACTTGTTTCCGGTGAACTTCATAAAGAGGCTCAAGCAAGTGGCAGGTGCCACTGATCCAGTCGGCCAGCGTGGAGATGGGCAATTTCATTCCTTCCCGTTCGAAACGTTGTACCTGGCGATAGATCGGCAGGTGATCAACATATTTATCAATTACGATCTGGGCTAAAAGGCCTGGGCCAGCAATGCCCTTATCGATAGGTCGTACCGGCAATTCTCCGATCACGATCTCTCCAGTTAAAGGATTTACATATTTGGGGCGCAAGTACTTGCGAACGAAGAGTTTTCCAGGAATGCGTTCCAGTTCTTCAGTAATCTCTTTTCCGATCTGTTTCCATCCCGTCACATCCACTTTAGGTTCAATGATTTCTTCCTCTCGGGGAAGGCTGGCCGGAAGAGCCATACGTCCGGTTTGCACTTTTTCCGTATCGGGCTTGCTTTCCTTTTTACGCTGATACTGAATATTCTGGAGCAGAACAGGTTCGCCTTGTTCTTTCTGTGGGGAAGGCATGTCTAAGGCGAGCTGATCGGGAGAGGCTGTAGGAATGAATCGCTCGTGTTTGGAACCGAAAATTAGTCGCTTCAGCTGAGCCAGCTCATCCCTGAGCTGAACGTTTTGAATAAATAAATCTTCGTAAGTAGGTTTGTTTTTTGCTTCAGCGATCACGTGATGCAAAGATAAAATACATCACCGTAATCACAGAGAAACAATGTGATTATTCACTAATTTATTTTCTGAAAAATGAAAACGTTTTCTTCTTCGCACTGATTTCAGTGAGATGCCTTCAAGGATCAACATGATCTCATCACTGCGAAGTTCAACAGATGTAGTTTGCCCATCAAGGGCAGGAAGTTCATAGGTGCCGCGCTCAAGGCGTTTGTAGTAAATCGAAAATCCATCCCGCTCCCAGAGCAGCAACTTAACTTGGTTGCGGCGCCCATTGAAGAAAATGAAGATATCTCCGCTCAAGGGATCTCGCTTCAATCCATCCCGAACCAATCCGCTCAGTCCATCGACTCCTTTACGCATATCGGTTGAGTCGCGGCACAGAAAATAATGCTGGGCCGCCGAGAGTGACAACATACTCAGCCCAGTAACGTCTTGAGAAAACCCGCTTCTACTGAACGATTAAATATCAACCGGCGACCATCGGGGAAAACTAATTCCATCGTCCCGGCCGGCAGCGGTTCCACGGCCCTGGAATTCTTTACCGTGACGGCTACAAAGGGTTCCCCGGATGAAGATGGGGTTTGATACTCCACGTACTTCTTGTGCCAGTAATGAAATTTACTGTACGCCAGGTCCTTTTCCTGACAAAAGGTCTTTTGGGATTGCCCACTGGCCTGCCAGATTTCAATCAGCGAAAACATTAATTGCTGCAACGACGTTTGGTTTGAGGTCATAAATAGTTTTTCTTCAAAACTACTTCTACCTTAACCTCATTGAAAGATGTACTTCATCGGATGCTTACCATCATTCACCGTTTCGCCGTTTTCCACTCGGACGATCGTCAAACCATTTATTGCAACTCCGCCGCCATTTGGAACAAATGCCTTCCTAAGAGGATCATAACTATAGCCATCTGGTGTTTCATTGGTCAGCGATTTAACTCTGTTTAAGAAACCCGGAAATTGTTTATTTGTGTGTGGTTAAAGGTGCTTACATTATTTATGCCCGAACCGCTGGGGTAGTTAAGAAAGTTGGCTGCCTCCGTGGTTTGTGAACTGCTTTCAATCGTGGCTCTACCGTTCTTGTTCTAATAGAGGAGTACCACCCCCAAAAGGTTTTTTTCGAGAAACTAGTGCAGAAATCAAAATCGAGATTATAACAATTGCATGTGTCACAATACTCACTTTTTTTGGTTCACTTTCAGAACTGAATAATGAAACAGTAACAAACGATCGATCTAAATAGTAAAAAAGAATATTTACTACCAAAATGGACAAAATAAATTGATACAACATTAACTTAAAATATGTTCTAAAAATAATCGTGCCTACATTAAATATAATAGAAGTAAATACCAGTCCAAATACAAAATAAATCATATTGAACCAAAATATCCCAGCAAATATCTCCCCAATACCTTCAAAAACGACCGTAATTGAAAGAGAGAAAATTGCAAAGGCAACGTGATAAATTGTTGAAAAAATTAAGCTTTGCTTCATCAATCGTTATTTAGGTTTACGACAGTTCTTTGTTCAGTACTCTTGGTCCATTCCCCTTTGCTATTTTTACTATAGACATCAACATCAGTATATTGTACACTCGCATTTACGGACCGTCCGAAATGATCGTTGCTCTGACTGATATAATTATTGATTGCTTGAACTTGATTTCCTGAAACGGTATACGTATGAGCCCCTTCTTCGATTCGAATCTCTGTTTCAAGTATAGCCGAATTCTGCTCAGTTGACCCTCCGGATTTTGCCACATATTCAAATGTGTAGGTATCTACCTGTCCCTGTCCACCTCCAAATACACTGGCAAGCGCTCTATTTAGCTCCTTAACGTATTCTAAATACAGCCCTGGCCTTCTGGCTATCTGATCAGGTTCATGCAAAGCTAAGCCATGACCTACTCCATTTGGGTACATGTGCGTAGGGTCATTTATCATCGTATGAGCAAAGCTATCACCTAATCTATGAAGCGCATATCCCAAAGCTAGTAGTGACTGCGAAGCAGAAACATACATCATTGAAACAGTTCGTTCGTCTGCCGCTAAACCGCCTGTTAAGGCATGAATGTGAGATTGCATTACGGGATCCATCCAAGTGCTCGGACTACTGATTATGTCACCATTTCGACTCATAATGTTGTCCGGTTCTTCCGTATAGTTTGCTATTATCCTTGCATGTTTTATACCCATTAGTGTTCCCATGAGGTATACAGTCCAATAATGGCCATCGGTTTCGTACATCCCGTTGAAATCCAAAAATCTAACTGGATTATCGAATCCGTATCTGTAAGGATTCAATGAGTGGGCCTTATCAGCGAGTAAATCGACAACTCCAAATCGACCTATCTCAGGCATATACATGCGTGCTCCATAGTCAAGCCAATTCAAAGAAAGATCATTCTGCAATTCCTTTCCGTTGTATTGAAAATTGTTAATCAAACTGTTTTGCCTTTGATAAGTGTTAAAAGTTAACCCAAAAGGATAGAAGTCCTCCTGCTGTACCACCGGACTGGGGGTGTAGGTCATGGTGACGTCATCAAAATAAACATCCATTGGTCCTGCGTCACTTTTTCGCTGCAGATTTCGGATCAGGCGAAGGGTTCAAAGAACGTTTTTGCAAGTCAACTACTCGCTAAGTAAAGATAGCTTTCTTCTTTCAATTGAAAAAGAAAAAATTGGTTCTGCGCTAGGATCAGACTTGAACTACTAGAGCAAAAGGTGGTCACGTTTTTTTGAAGGGCAAGTGCTTTGGCCGTGCGGTGGGCCAGCGCGGCACTTGGCCTTCAAAAAAATGATGCAAGCCCACGCTCTGCCCTTCGTGCTGGCTCTGATTTATCCTGGCACGCTAAGCAGCAATGAACTAATCTTTCGTCAGGGGTGAACGTCGAAGGTGCGGTGGGCTGCGCGGCTATTTTACATAATGTGCTTATACAACCCGCAACCTAAAAATAAACGTCAGGCCAAGCGGCGTGAGGAGTTGTATAAGATCACATTATGTAAACATAGCTTGGGAGGGTTTTGGCTGGCGCATTTTTTTGCTTCGCTCTTGATCATCGAAGCTATATGTGGAAGATGGCGGGATGCAGCGCTTTGCTTTTTTGTTCCGCCGCTCAATCGATCAACTCAACTGTAAACAAAAAAGCAATGGGCTGCACGATTGTCGGCATAGGCAAAAAGTGTGACAGCCAAAACCCGGGCGCGTCGGGGTGAGGGCGGGGTTAAGCTGTGCCTTTTTGTTTGAAGCCGATCTTTCTCAGGGGTTCGGCCTTTTGAGTGAGTAATTCTTTGAGGTATTTAAAAATCAATTTGATGTCTCCTTCCTGGCCGACAACTTTCCTTTCCAATTGCTCGAGCTTTAATAAGATATCCTTGTGCGTAAGTACCAATTCACGTAACCGGGTAAAAATGCGGATAACCTGGATATTGACTTCAATTGCTCTTTTGCTGTTCAACACACAGGACAGCATGGTAACACCTTGTTCTGTAAAACAAAATGGCGCGTATCGTAAGCCCTGTCGGTCTTCTGACCCGGTAATGTTTTCCTTGCGCCACTGTTCAAACTCATTCTTGTTCATTTCAAACATGAAGTCGGTCGGGAACCGCTCAACATTTCGTCTTACGGCTTCCTTCAATCGTTTCGTTTCAACTCCATAAAGCTCCGCCAGGTCCCGGTCGATCATCACTTTCTGGCCACGGATTAAATAAATTTTGCTGATTACTACCTCATCAGGAATGGCAATACTTTTTGTCATATGGCATTGAGTCTATTTCGTAAAAATATTCATTTCCAAATTGGAGGACGCAATTTGCGACCTCCAATTATCCTGGTTATTATCCTAGTGGATGGAACTTGTTCACCTCTTCAGTCAGCCCCTGCATCTCGCTTTGCTGGTACGATTCCGTTGAACTGATGTATCGATGGCCCGCCAGGTATTGTACTTTTCTCAGGTTGTACATTCTGAGCCACTTCACAATCACACTCGCTCGCAACTGCTTTGCGTTCACCACCGACTTATTTTTCCTTCTTACCCAAAACATTAACCGGGTCATGCAGCTGCTTAAACTTTCCCCGCCATCGATGCTCACAAAAAGTTTATCCGTTTTCTGTCCTGACTTGGCCAGGATTTCCTTTCGCGTGTTGTTCACATAATCATAAAACTCCAGGACCTGGTGCGACTCCAGTTGTAAAAGCCGTCTCTCGCTCTTTACACCTCCGGGGATATCGATTTTTCCCTCTCTGAGTTTCACATCCTGAACTTCAAGCTTTACAAGCTCTTCTGTCTTGACTCCCTGGTAAACAAGCAGACTCAGCATGATCTTGTTTCGTTTCCCTTTCAGGCTTTCATCCTGGTAGCTGTTGTAGATCCCGTGAAGTTCATGCGACTGGAAGATGTGATATAGTGATTTGCGTTTTACTCCCTGCACTTTGATTCCGGTCACCGGATTGACTTCCGTTTCCTTTTGCTCAATCAGGTGATCATAGAGGTGCCGGACTACATTCAGGTAAAGCTGGACGGTCCGCTGGCTTGTGCCCTGCTTCTGGCAATACTTCATGAAGGATAAAATATCCTGATAGCGTACCTGCTGCGCTTCGATCTGTTCTTTTCTCAGCCAGCGTAAAAAAATCGTTATCACCCGATTAAACGTAGTGATCGTCCGTGTTGTAAGCTCTTTTGTTTTCAGGTATTCAGTAAATGCTTTCGTCTTCATAGAGTTTCACTTTTTCATACCGCGGGATGTTTCTGAACTCCTGTGGTTCTTCTGTTTCAACTCCGGCCAGGTGCGTGTAGATCTGTGTACTCTCTAAGCTGCTATGCCCTAAAAACCGCGCGATGTATTCCAGCTTCATTCCGGCTTGCAGCAAGTGCGTGGCAATACTGTGGCGTAAGGTGTGCAGTCCGATTTCTTTTTTGATCAGGTCCTCGTCTTCTGTCTGGTGCTGTAAATATTTTAATCGCAGGATCAGCGTCTGGCCGTGCACTCTGCCGCCCCGTTGACTTGCAAAAAAGGATTCTGACTTACCGCCCTGCAGCAATACCGGGCGATGATCATAAACATAATCCTGGATGTATTTCAGCGATGCCTTGCTCACCGGAACAAAACGTTCCTTGTAGTTCTTGCCTTTGCGTACATGCACCATCGCTCGATCAAAGTTGACGTCTCCCACGTTCAGACAGACGCCTTCATTTCGTCTCAACCCACAGCCGTAATAGACGGCTAGCATGGCGCGGTCTCTTGCCTGCAGGGCTTCCATCTGCTCATCATCCATCGTGTTGGGATTGCGGTCCGGTTTTTTATGCGTGGCTTTAAAGAGCAGTTGTATCTCTTCTTCGCTCAGCACGGCGACCGACTTCGGGTCCCCTTCTTCGTTGCGTAAACTCAGAGCCGGGATTTCCAGTCTTCCAACTTGTCGCAGGTAGTCTGTAAATTTTCTTAACGCCTGGATGTGCTTGTTAAGATGGTTATTACTTAACCCACCGGCTCGCCTTTGGTTAGACCGCTGTTTCAGCTTGCCGTAATACTGCTGGACGTGTTTGTTATCAAGCTCTTTGATATTTTTCATGCCCCCGCCTTCCATGTGGTGCAGTAGCTCGCGCACATGCAGCGGCATGTAATACACGCTTACCGGCGCGTACCCCATTACGTCCAGCCATTCTTTAAAACTCTCTTCCAGATAACGGAAGGATGCGTTGCTAAGCTGTAGCTTTTTCATGGTTCGTAATTTTGCTTCGGTTGATGTTTCCTGAACGGCGTGAACTACTCCGCTAACTTGCTGACTTTCTTCTTCCTGAGTGGTTCATTTTGCTTTTGAACCACTGGTGAACCGCTGGACTGCTGTAGCTTTTTTAAGATTTCATCCAGCACGGTTTCGATGCCGCGTTTGAGCTTGTTATATTCTTCATAGCTCACGATCTCATATTCGTAGCCTCTGGCCTTCTTGCCGTTCGATACTCTGATATGATAGCTGCCCATCAGTTCCAGCATATAGCGCTTCTGGTTGCTTCCATTGATGCGCAAGGCCTGTCTTGCTTCGCGATTACTGAACGTTGTTCTGTTGTCACGCTGTAGCCATTCTTTCAGGCTTTCAAAGTAGCTCCTGCACGCACCGGTGAGCTGATCTGATTTTCTCAGCAGGATTTCCTTTAACAGCTTGTTGGCTTCCGCAATGTCCTGGCGTGTAGTCTCGATATATTCCTCACCGGTGCTGGTATCATATTTCTTTTCTCTCTGGTACTGATGGTAAAAAGTGACCAGCTCAATGAAGGCCAGGTAATGCGCATTCGTTCTGCGTGGCTTAAACACTTCATCGGGTATCTTCAAAGATTCAGCAAAAGGATTCCGAACCTGTACCGCTTGCAGCATCCTTTGCATGTTCTGGAACTTGCGGATAATTTTCTGCTGCTCTGCCGTATCAATCTTTCCGGCACTGTGCCTGCGCTGGTACTGCATTACTTTTTCATCCTGTTCCTTGCTCTCGTTAATGTAGATCAAAAAGGAACGGTTGGCATTGTCTTCATATAAGCTTTCTCTGGTTGTACAACCCGATACACTTACCGGACCTTCTACAACCAGGTGCACCGTGCGGGTTTCTCCTTTCGTATTCTTATGCACTACTGTTTTACTGATCCGCTTCTTACTTTGTAATTCGCGAAGCGGATACAGCACATCTTCCGCACCGTCAAGGTCTTCGATCAGGATCAGCTTATTTTGCAGCTGACGTTTGCCGAAGTAGTAAAAAGCATTTTCTGACAACGTGGTGATTTCGATGCGGTCTTCTTCCGGTATCAGTGCGCCTACTTTTTCCTGCAAGTGTGTTTTACCGATACCGGAGCTTCCTAAGCTTACAATGTGCAAAGGATGTTCACGCTTACGGCTCGTAAAGATCAGGTACATCAGCAGCCTGTGGTTTTCTTCTCCAATCACTCCGGCGCTGCCGATGTCTTCCATTGTCCGCTCCATCAGTAACGGTGCACTCAGGTAGGCTTGCGCTTCTTTCATTTCTTCCGCACTCAGGATAATTCGTTTGTCTTCTCTCAGGTTTTGTTTCTCGATCTCGGCAAGCCTATAGTTTTCTAACAGATCAGTAAGATCATTAAGCACTGCCGTTGTTACACTCGTTCCGATTTCCAGTTTATCAGCAACCTTGCGCACCAGCTTCTCCACCTGCGTATCATTGTACAGGTCAAGATTATGGCGGATGCTCAGATGCTCGACCTGGATTTTCAACGTCACCCGCATTCTGTCCAGACCTTCCAGCCGGATGCCGCCCAGGATCGTAATGTCCAAAGCTCCCTGCTGGTAGCGGATGTTTTCCGGGTTGCTGGTGTCTAACGTGCGCGTTTCCATAATTTCCTTAAAAAACTTCCCTTGTGCGTTTTGGCTTTACAATGATACCTATACGCTTTATACCAGTCAAGCCTTTACACCTCATTTTATGTGTTTACGCATCATTATTTTTGCTCCATTGATGCCTTTACAGTATATTTTCATGATTTCAGCATTTAAAACGCATACCATGACCTTGTCGGAACGATTAAAAGAAGCGCGCACAAAGAAGGGATTGTCTCAGTCGGATCTGGCCAAAAAAGTAGATCTGCACTACACACAGATTGGCCGCTACGAAAATAAAGGCGCGCAGCCATCCGCCGAGATTCTCTCCAAGCTGGCCGATGCGCTCGACGTTACCACAGATTTTTTAATGTCCGGATCTCAGGATGATATGGCAGAAGGAATCAGCGACAAAGAACTCATGACGCAGTTCAAGCGGATCGCTCAGCTCCCTAAAGAACGAAAGGCAATGGTGAAAGAGTTTCTCGACGCCTTCCTGTTAAAAAATGATCTTAAAGAAAAATTTGCATCGTAACGGTAGCTCCGCTGCCGATTTTTTCAAGGCTCTGACCGAGCAACTGTATTTCCTGGATTCATCCATCTCACGATTTTCAACAGGTGAGGTCATTGATAAATTCGAGAACAGGCCAATTGGAAAAACATTTCCGTTTCAGATTTCAACAGAGATCGAAGCAAAACGGATTGCCGTAATCATCCGCACGCTCATTCACGATACACAAAACAGCACTTCGCTTTTAACACATCTGGGCATCAAAGATAAAATATCCTTTGTTGATTCGGGTGCACCTGATAACGGACAACTTCATTCTATGACCGGTATGCGTGGTGTCAGAGGTTCTGCTACCGATCCGTATTTTGGACTTATCGCCAAAGTGAACACCGGTGACTCATTCATAGCCGTTCCTCTGTTTCAGCAGCACCGCCCTGAATGGTATGAACATTACCGAATGGTCGATTTCACTCATTGGTGGGAAGCTGTTATTGTCGACGTTGGTGGTTATCAGCAAAAAAGATGCGACCTGATATTAAAGCTGGCCAACAAGGATGGCGGTGCTCACATTGATCTGCATTTGCCAGAAGATTACTCCATTGCAAAAGACAGCACCGTGGCATTAAACAGTGAGCAGGGGGTTTTAATTTTTTCCCGGAATGTTGTCTATGCCTCCGTTGCTCAAATTGGATGGGAACTTCTTAATTCGGTCCAGCCTCCTGAGAAAAAGTCAGAGAAAGCGACAAAGAAAAAACCAACGAGCTTGTAAAAAAATGTCTTTGCACTCATGCAAATAGCGGCAGTATTACATGGAGCATTTCAGATCGCTTCGTCTTTTTTTATTCTGCCAGCCATTGAAAATCCTTTGCACTTAATAAATCGTATCTCTGTTCATTGCAATGAAGAACATTAGAACGCGGTTCCTTTTTTATAATGTCTCCCTCCTTTAAACTATTGTAAATATTTTCTGGTACGCTAATAGTGAGTTGGTTTCCTCTGTAGAGAGTATAATAAGGTTCAAAAAATGTATTAGCAAAGCCGACGGAATCGGGTTTCTTCATATTCAATGATATGACGAACTGATATTTATTTCTATTACATTTCTCGCAGTAGCGTTTAGTGTCTAATCTTCCCTCAAAAGAAAATGATTTGAAGAACTCCTTATGCGAGGAGAAATTTTTCTGAGCATCTTTTGCTACCGCCTTGGCAAAATCACTGTGATTAGAACAAGAACATCCCCAAAGACAAAGTAAAACAAAATTTGTTATAACCTTTCTCATGGATTCTGTTTTGTTTCCTTGGGAACAATCACCTTAGGTGCCTGATAACCATCAAGACCCGATGTCAATGTCTTAACTTCAGCTTTTCCAGAGTTAACATCCAGAGCTTTCTGAATATTGCCCTGATCAGCTTTTACAGCATCAAAATTTGAATTTGGTTCAACATTATTCGGAAGATCAACGCCAACAGCATTTTCCACCGGACGTTCACAAGCGTCAGCACAATTATTTGTTATCGGATTATAGCTTTCTTCACCAGAGTTCACTGCCGTTGCTTTTTCCATTGTGCTTTCAAAAATCTTTTGATCTTGTTCTGATGTTGTTTTAAATGTTACTTGATCAGTATATGGACTATTTCCGGTATCTCCTTTAGCCATCGATACCGCGTCGGCCATAGATTTGGCTCCAGTCAATGGTGCAACATTCATTTGTCCCTCTGTTCCAGAAGAAACCATTTTACTTGACCCGGCGCCTCCAGTGGCTCCCATTGTCACGTAATAATAATTTCCCTTTCCATCTTGTATTACCGATCCCATGTGTCCATGACCACCAGCACCATCCTTTGCGATTAACAGAGTAACATCAGTTGGAGCTTGTCCGTCTGAGTCTATAAATCGCAGAGGATTATCAAACGCATAAGCATAAGGAGAAAATCTTCTCATCTTATCAGCAAGTGGGTCAATACTTAAAAATCTACCAATTGCAGGGTCGTATTGACGTGCGATATAATCGTAGAGGTTCAGACCAAGATCTGATTGCAGTTCTTTTCCGTTGTATTGGTATTTATTCGGCGTTGCGTTCTCTCTGGAGTAGGAGTTAAAAGTTAAACCAAACGGGTAGTAATTATCACAATTTTTCTGGCTTGGCTTTTTTTCACCCAGGGTTAAAAAATTTCGATGCTGGCTTTTTCCGGGCATAGTCCTATTCCATACGCTCAAA
>Ga0302221_10001759_pt1 | contig 13737 bp, 3 predicted proteins | sample II_Palsa_E2_1_FD_193517 | JGI IMG/M metagenome (GOLD analysis project Ga0302221, IMG submission 193517) | Peat permafrost microbial communities from Stordalen Mire near Abisko, Sweden - II_Palsa_E2_1 | ecosystem: Environmental > Terrestrial > Soil > Palsa > Peat permafrost | place: Sweden... | reverse complement strand
AACTCCTTTATAATTAAAATTCTTTTATAATTATTTTTATTTTTGTTTTATATATATATTATATTAATTCTTATAAATTGTTATAAGACTTACAGATCCGTTACGAGGCTCACAGACCGTCACGTGACTAATTGAAGAGATATATATTTCTTATTTACTCTTAACTTTTTTAATTTTTAAATATAATTGCTTTTTAATCTTTAATATTATAATTTAATTAAACTTATTATATTGTTTAAAATTTATTCTTTATTTATTTATAAAAAATATAATATTAATTTAATATTTATAATAAATAAAGTTATATATAATATAAAAATAAATAAATATTATAATATTAAAAATTAAAGTGTCTTAATATAAATATATATAAAAATATTTTTTTAATAATCGTTTTAAAATATCTTTATATATAAATTTATATTCTTAAACTTTAAGAATTTTTTTTAAATAATTATATAAATTAAATAATAAATATTTATATTTAATTTAATAATATACTTTTTTTATATATAAAATTAAAAACTTTTTTTAAATAAAGATTTTTATATAAAACCTTTATTTATTAATTATAAATAAAATAAAATAAAAAATAAAAATTATTATTTACAATAATATTAATTATAATACTCTTTATTAATATTATAAATATAATAACTTAAAAAAATTAATTAAAAAATTTATAACTTTTTAAAAAGAATTCATTATTTTTTTATTATTAATATTTTTAATTAATTTTAAATATTATAAGAGTAAATAAAGAGAATATACCGCGTCCCTTTATTAATAGTCTAAGTATAAAGAAAAGAATAAAAATAAGTTCAGTCTTTTTAAGTTTAAGTCATTATATTATCTGTTTATCTTTTCTTTAAAAGAAGTTTATATTAAGAGGTAAGAAGTAAGAAGTACTCTTAGACCCGTAAATCACGTGATATCTTATTATATTCGTCTCCTTTATATAAGATACCGTCTTTTAATATAGAATAATTATTATAATAAAAAAAACGCTTAATAAATAATTAATCCCTTTTATTTTTATAAGTCTTTAATAATTTATCTCTCTGTTAATTATATATCACTCCTTTTATTATATCGGGTATATTAAAAAGAAAAGAAAGAAAAACACTTTATAATTAAGCCTCGCTCTCAGTTTTCTTTATAATAGACTTAATAAGCGATAAAGCCAGTTTAAAGCCGTTTAAAATACGGCTTAAACAACGAGTTTATCTTTAAAATCTTCTGACTTTTAGCCTTTTTAAAAGGGCTCGATTCCGAGGTTAACACGTCTTTTTTAATAATAATCAGACGCTTTCGCTTTCTCTTCTTATTATCGAGAGTAAACAGTTTATCAGTCTTTTATTTAACTCTATTATCTTTAAGAGAAGAATTACTTATAGTCGGGTCTTTAATTCTTGACGACTCTTTAAAATATTCTTAAAACTTAAAATATTAGAATTAAAGTCTAGAATATCTTTATTATAAATAAACTCTTTAAATAAAAGTTGAAGTTAAACACGTTTAATCTTCTTTTTAAACGTCTCGTTTATTTCTTTAATCGTCTTTAATTTAAACTTTATTTCTGTCTTATTATCCGATTTCTTTATTATTAAGCCGGATATAATAAGAGATTTTAAAAATTTGAATATATTATCTTTAAAAAAGGCTTAGATATAAAAGACTAAAATTTCGAAAGCCTTTTTAAAAATCGTTAATATTATTTTATCTTATAGTTATTAATAATATATATTAAAAGCATCGTCTTTATACTGTCGGTATTTATCGTTAAAATTAATTAAGATTTTAAACTTAAAAATCTTCTTTAAAGTCTTTCGATAAAACGTAAAATAGTCTTTTAATATAAACTCGTCTTTTATAAAAAGAGTATTTATTTTTATTATAATAATTCGATCAATGAACTTTATTTAATTTATAAGTGTTTTACTCAATATTTTAATATTAATAATAGAACGATAGACATAAAAAAGAGTAATATTAAAAGGAATGTCTTTAACGTTAGTTTATTATAATATAAAAAGAATAACTTGATTTAAAAAAACTTTATATAAGTTAGATTAATTGACTTTATTCTTAAGCTTTCTTTTTTTATCGATAATAATATAATTATTATTAATAATTCGAAAGAAAGAATTAATATTTAAATTAAAACCGATATAAGCGTTATTTAATACTCTTTTACTTTATTAAAATATTAACGTATTTATAACTGTTTTTAATAAATTAAACGATAGAATTCACTATTTCGTTTTTAATCTTAAAAACGATAATATAGTCAATAATTTAATTATTAATTTCCTTATCTTTTTCTTTTTTTAATATATTAATCTTTATAATATTAAACGAGTCGGCGTCTTCTTATTTAAAAGACAAGAATTTAATATATTTAAAATAATAAATAAGATTCGTTATATCGTTTTATCGACTAATAACCGTTTTTAAATAAAGCCCGTGATTTATTTTAACGATTTATTAAATCACGTTATAAACTTTATTTAAAAAAGCGTAATCGTTATTTGTTTTAATTTCGAAACGGCAGTAATAATTAAATTAATTAAACTTATAAACGATTTTAAAAAAAAAGAAAGACTTAAAGTTCTTTATTTTACTTTTTTATATATATAATAATTATTTAAAGTTCGTATATTTAATTACTTTAATTTTAATAACTTTAATATTTTAAACGCTTTTATTCAATGTTTTATAATAAACTTTAATATTAAATCTTAGTAAATTGAATCTTCTTTTAAAAATAATTAGTTTAAATAAATATTTAAAGGCTTTTAAATTTATACGTTTTTAAATATATTTAATATTTCTATTTTATTTAAATTAAAGAGCGACTTTATTAATATTTAAATAAATATTAAAAGAGTTCTTATTTTAATTTATTAAAAATAGCCGGGATTAAAGCTTTATAAGAGTTAAAGTCTTCGAATATAGTCTTATATAATCAGTGAATTATTAAAGATAGAATTCGTAAATATTATTATTAAACGAGAGTTTATTGACTTTTAAATATAACTTTTACTTCTTTTTTAAATTAATAATAAGATTAATCAAATCTTTATATTTTAAACGTTTTTTAATCGACTTAAAAAATAATATTTATAATTATAATCGTTGAATTAAAAGTCTTTTTCTTTAAAAATCTTAAAATCTTTTATTATATTAAATATAATAAAAGCTTTCATTATATTTTATATAATAATAAAAATATTCTAACCGTTTTACTTTAATTTAATAAGAGCTTATTACGTTAATTTCTATACGGCTAATCCGTTTATAATAATTTTAAAGTTAAGTTTTATATTTAAAATGTTTATTTACTTTATAATCGCCTTTTTTAAAGTTTTTTAAACTAGTTCGAAAAAGTTATTAATTTCGATAAACTTGTCTTTAATTTTAATAATATTCTCAAACTTTTTTTTTACTTGAATTAATTAAAGTTCTTTAATATATTCTTTATTTTCTAAGCCGAAAAAATAGTCGTTTATAAATAAATTATTAAAATCTTCTTTTTCTATTAAAATTTAACCGTTATCATTAATATTATTCTTTTTAATAATTTTTTAAAGAATATCTTTAATATTATTAATAATATTATCATCGTTTTTCTCTTTTTATATTAAGTTTAATAAAGATTCTGATTTAAAAACAAGTTTTATTACTTTTAATTTCATAAATATAAACTCTTTTTCTTTATTATTAAATTATAAAAAAAGTCTTTTTTTATTAACTTTAATAAATAAGCCGATTTCATTAAGTTTTATATTTGAAGCATTTATTTCCTCTCGTAAAAAGACTGATAAATTAAAGACATTAATATGTTTTACTTTTTAATACTCTTTAAATATAATAGTTATATCTTTTAATATAAATACTTTAATCGTATTTTTATTTATAAAACTCTTTTTTATTATTTTTAATTAACTTAATTTTATAAGTCGTTTATTTATAATAGAATTAAATAATTTAATTAACGATATTAATAAGTAATTCTTAGTCAATATAATTAAATATCCGATATAAATTATAATGTCGAGTTTAATAATAAGATTAAAATATATATTGATAAATATTTATTTATATTAATACTTCGATTAATTATCTTTAATCCTTCGGTTTTATATATTAATCTTATTTCAGTCTTTATAAATAATGTTTATAAAGTTAATAAACGTTATATAATTCTTAAAATACTCTTTATTTTTAAAGCCTCGTTTTTAAACGAAGTCGTTTACTTTTTTAATTATGATTTTTAATATTTTAAGAATATTTAAAACCGAGTTAATTAGATTTATAATTAGCCTTTTTTAAATTTCTTTTAATATTTTATTAATCGTAATTAAATAGTTCGATAAACTTTTAATAATATTTTTATTTATTATTATAATTATTTTATTTTTTAAATTCATTGCCGTTATAATAAAACTAAACTTTTCTTTATAAATTAAAATTATATTAAGATTTGAGATTAAAGTTTTTAATTAAATGTCTGACTTTAATGATTTTTTAAAGCCGTTTTCTTTTATTATATTAAATATAATAAAAGAAGATATAAAAGAGAAAGAGTTTATAAAAATATCTTTAATTAATATTTTAATCGATTTTAAAAGCTTTAACTTTCGTCGAATAATAATAATAAATAAGTCTGACTTTTAATTAAAAAATAAGTTTAACGTTTTATTTTATTATATAAGTTTTTTTATTCGTTTAAAAGATTTACTTCTCATTAAATTAAAGCTTTTAATAAAAAATGCCTTTATGTTTTTTCTTTAAATATTTTTTTAAAAAGTTATAAAATCGATTTTAAAAGACTTTAAAATGACTATTATAATAAAAGTATTAAAACTCATTTGAAATTCTTTTTTATTTAATTATTTTTAAATATAAATGTCGATATTAAAGTTATTAATATGATTTATTTCTTTTATTATATCGAATATAATAAAAGAAGAATTTAATTAAAATTTTTATATAAATGAAAAGATTTTACTTTTAAACTTTTTTAATAAAATAAGATTTAAAAGTAGTTTATTTAAAAGAAGGCTTTTTAAGAAAATTATAGTCGGTTTTCTCTTATTATATTAAATATAATAAAGAATCTTATATTAAAAGTGTTTTTTAAAAAAATTTAAAGTTTAAATTCTTAAAAAACGATTTAAAAACTAAAAAAGTCGAAATCCCGTTTATAACTTTTTAATATAAAATAAAAAAAGTATATAAAAGAGAATGTTTATTTTAATATAAAAAGAGAGATCTTTATATATATAGTTTTTTTAAGTCTTATAAATAAAAGTCTAATTACGATATATAATAAAATAAAATAAATAAAACAAATTGTTATATAATTTATAAATGAATTAATAGTCTCGAAATTTAAAAATAAAGCCGTTTATTAAGCTTTTAAAAAAAGAATAATTTGTTTTAACGAGTTTATTTCGTTTTTCTTTATTAAAGATTACCGTCTTTTAATATAAAAGAAATAAAAGAGAAAAGAGAAAAAAAGATATTATAATATTATATTATAAATAAATAGAATATAAAGAAATAATAATGAACTTTTAAGTGCTTTTTAAAGAGAAATATATATATAAAGCTTTTTTCTTTATAGTGAATTATAATAGAATAATTTTAATTTATATTAATTTTAATTATTTGACTTTACTTCGAGTATTTATAATTGAATAAAAGAGTCTTTCGTCTTTAATTAAGTCTTCTTTTTAAGAATCACTTTCTTTTAATATATTAAATTCAATAAAATCAGTTTCGGCTTTTTAATCGATAAATATAAAGATGTCTTTTTTATAAACGAATTTCTTTAAACGATTATTAATATATATTCCTTTTGATAAAGTTTTATTTATTTCTTTAAATATATAAGTCTTTTTTAAAGCGTTGGCCTTTTTAATTCAATATAGTTTAAATTATTTAAAGCTGAGTTTTAAATTAAACGATATATTTATTACGCGCTTTAAATAATATATAAATATTATATCTTTCGTTTTAATCTCTTTTTATTAAATTTAATATCTTTAATTAAAACTATTTTTATTTTCTTTTCGAATCTGTTTTTTTTAAAGAATAATTTCTTTTATATCGTCGTCTTTTAATTATAATTATTTAATATATAATATTAATAACTCTTTTTTAAAACGTGTTTTATATTAATAAAATAACTTTTAAATAAGATATTTTATATCGATAAAAAGAATAGCCTCTCTTTTATAAATTAAGAAAAAGAAAGTAATATTAATAAACTTATAAATTAAAGTCTTTTTTATTAAAAGTATAATTATAAGATTCTTTTATTAACGCTTTCTTTTTCCTTTTATTTTAAAAAATATTTCGAAAATAAACTTATAATTATATTCGACTATATTATTTATTTTTAAGTTATAAATAAAGATTTGAACTTATTTAATATTATACTTTTTAATGAAAATAATAACAACTCTTTAATTTTTAAGACTTTTATCGATAATAAGTCTTTTAAAATTATTATATCGATATATAATTTCTTTTATTATAATATTAATAAAAGCTTTAATTTTCGGTTATTTTAATAAGTCTTCTTTAATAATAATTAATATTTTCTTTTCTTCGTCAGTCAATATATATATAATATTTAATTTAACTTTCTTTTAAAATATAAACGTTTATATAAAATATAATACTTCTTTTATTTTAATAACTTCTCGTTTTTAATAATCGACGTAATTTTAAATATATTCTTTATAATTAAAATAGTATTTATTTTAAAAAAAACGTATAAAGATTTTATAATAAGTGTTTTCCCGTCTTTTATAATTTAATTCATTATAATAATTATTAATCATTTTCTTTCTTTCTTCGAAAAAGTTTATAATTAATTATATTAATTGACTTTTGTCTCTTTATTTATATAATTGTCTATTAATAATAATATAATATAAAGCCTTCTTTTTAAAACGATAAAAAGTCTTAAAGTCTTTTAATAGTCGTAAAAAACCGAGCGATCTTTTAAGATTTCTTTAAATATTATTTTTTGAGAAATAACTTCTTTTATTATATTAAATTTAATAAAGGCTTAATATTTATTATCTTTTTAATTTTATCGACTTTATTAATTTATAAGAGATTTATTTATATTAAGACTTATTTATTAATGTCTTTTTAAAGCGCGTCGTTAAAATTATTAAAAGAGTGTTTTATTCGTCGCGATAAATTATTAATGACAATATTCTTTTTTTTAAAAATATATTTGAATTTAAAGTCAAATAATTATATTTAAACTATTTATTGAATTAAAAATATATTTAAAAAGTCAGAAGCCGTCTTTTTTAATTGAGTTATTAAAATTATTATATTTATTTCAAAGATAAAATATATTTTAATCAAATGAAATTATATTTTTTTAAACGCTTTTAATATACTTTAATATTATTATTTAATCGTATCGTACTTTTATTTAATAAGACTTTAAAGGCCATTTTTATAACAGATAAAATAACGTCTCTTTTTATCTTTAATATTTAATTATTATAAAACCGTATTTTATTTAATTAAATTAATATCGACAATAAAGATAATATCTTTTACGCCTTTAAAATAATCAAATAAAAGTAAAAGCTTTTATTAACGCCGTTTATAACTTTTTTAAAGCTTTAATTTATTTATATTTTTAAATAAAAGAAATATTCTTTTTAAAGAGTTTATAAAACGGTTCGACGACTTAATTAAAATCCTTTATTTAAAGTTTATAAAAGAAATATATTTTAAAAAAGCTTCAGACTTTAAATTCATTTTTATAAATATTTTATTTTAGAATTTTAATAGTGTTTAAACGCTTTTTATTAATATTAATTGTAAATTCAATTATTTTTAATTTAAATATATAATATTAAAACTTTAATTTAATAATAGCCTCGGCTAGCTTTATTCTCTTTAAAATTTAATTTAAGTTTTAAATATATTTTAATATAAAACGTCGAATTTTTAATATTATTTTTTATATGATTATAATAGATTCGAAGTCTTTTAATATTAAGATTATTAATATATAATATTATAATCTCTAGAATTATATCGATTAATGTTTATAAAATAATTCGAATAAATTAAATTATTAAATTCGTTCTTTTTTATAATAATCAGATTAAATGAAAGAGATTAATTAAAGTTTAAAAAGTAATTAAGTTTTTACTTTTTAAAACTAATAATACTTGATTATAATCTGAAAAGATATTAAGTAATAAAGTTATTATATATTTAATAAACTCTTTAAAGAATTCATTTATATTAAAAAATATATTAACGTCATAAATCGTAACTTTATTTATATATATAACGGTTATTATAAGTCGATAAGCTTTTCTTTTCGTTTTAATAATTAAAAACTAAAGATTGTAATATAACTTTTAAAAATACTTAAGTGTTTTATATTTTAGTCTCTTTTTAAACATTTCAATCACTTTATTTATTAAAGCTTTAAAAATAAAAAAGTTATTAACTTATTATACTTTTTATTTAATCGTTCGAATCTCTTAAAAAAGAATTATTTTTAACCGTATCGTTTTATAATAAGTTTAATTAAACGTAAAAGCTTTCTCTCGATTATTAAAGACTTTAATTAAAACGTCTTTTTCTTTTAAAGTCAATTTATCTTTAATAATTAACTTTTTAACTCGCTTTTTAATTAGTCGAGATTTATAAAAAAGATTAAAAAACCTTTTAATGAATTAATCTTTATACTTTTTAATATTCTTTAATATAAGTCTCTTTTCTCGAATATATTTTAATTAATTATTTTATCGTTTAAAAATCTCGTTTATAAACGCGTTTAAATTAATAAGTCTTATTTTATCGGCTTTTTATTTATAAAGAGTATTGATATAAACTGGCTTTTATTATTATTCTTTTATAAATTCCGTTTTATTACTTTTCTTCACTTTATTAAAAAGAAAAATAAAAGCGTTTTTATTAAATAAATCATCGACTTTTAAGATATAAATATCGATATTATTAATATTAAAGTCTTAACTCTTTTAATTTAATATTATGTTTAATATAATAAAACTTCTTTTATTCGAATTACTTTATATTATTATATTATTCCACGGATTCTTTTTATTTAAACCTTTTTCTTTCTTCTTTTTATTAATACACCGTTTATCTCTTATATTAATTATTCGTTTTTTAAATCAATAATTTTATTTAAATTAATGTCGTCTTTAATTACCGTCACTCTTTTCTTTTTAATTTAATCGCTATTTTTAAAAACAATAGTAATAGTCTTATCTTTAAGATATTTATAAGTCAATTATATTTCGATAATAAAAGACATTTTTAATAAAATCTTATTTGAGCTCTTATTAATAATAAAGAAGTCTATATAATTAATTATTTTATCGACATTGACTTTCACTTCTTTATATAATTTAAAGAAAATATATCGTTCTTTATTATAAGATTAAAAAATTATCGGCCGATTAATTTAAATCGTTAATTTAATCCGTTTTATTACTTTTTTTAATATTATTATAAGGGATAAAGGAAGGATCCTTAGATCTTATACTAATAGAGTGTCAAACTGCCTTACTGTTCTACGTACACGGAAGCCCCTTTTTATGCTGGCTAGTGCCTACGGCACGTGACCGGCTAGACCTTGATCCGTTCCGATAGACATAGTGTGCTTCCCCTACTTCCCCTACTATATCCGTCCCCTTCCACTTAGTGCTCGTCCCGAGTATATAAAGCACAAGAAATCAATACACTGCCTAACTACACACTCCTTCCTAATCTAGCGATTCTGCCATAGCTGACAGAAGCCTACTACGTCTGCGAACCGTAGCCATAATATAAATCCGTATACCACATCTCTAGAAAGCCTCTTATCTTATGATCAATAGCTAGTAGAGTCTATTTGACAAGGCTTCGCCCAGTACTGTGTACCGTATACCACGTTTTAGTCGGCCAGTACTATAAGCTACTCTAGCCAAACTAGCGTGCCTAAGCCGTTTCTTTACGACTAAGTAATCTCCTCTCATAGTATCAATAGTAGTATAGATATATAGTCGTTGTTCGTATCGTGAAGTGCTCTCGTTTGAGAGGCTAGAAGGAAGGTCTTATTGTGCCAGGGCACAGAAGAAGGAATGACGCGTAGAGTGAAGGAAGATAAGGAAGCGCGTCGGCGACAGTGACAGTGATGGGTGCAGTGAGGTCGCTCAACCGCAGAGCCGTAGAATCGAACGCCGTAGTAGAATCGAATGCTCACTGGGAGCTCGTAACGTAAGGAGATGCCATCGTTAGGCAGGACGAAGGGAACGCGACCGTACGCGACAGTGGTGACAGTAACAGTGCGTCAGTGACGACGACGTGACTTGACTGCGAATCGACGAGAGATTACGAGGAAGTGAAGGCTCTGCCTTCTTTACCGTCCCTGCGTAGGTCACCAATGTAGGGGAGAATGAAGGGAGTATACCGCGTCCCCCTACTAGCGGTCTAAGCATAAACAAAAGAAAGCAGAAGTTCCGTTCTTTGAGTCTAAGTCATTATTATTATCTGTCTATCCTCCCCAAGAGAAGTCTGTATTAAGAGGTAGGAAGTAGGAAGCACCCTTAGACCCGTAGATCACGTGACACCCTACTACATTATATTAATTTTAATATTAAAGTCAATAGTTATTATTATTATAATTTTTTAATTTATAAAATAATTAAAAGCTTTTTATTTTCTTATTAAAGCGATATATTTATTGACGTATCTTTTATAACGAATAAACTTAATCTTTAAAAGAATAAAAAGATCCGTATTATTTATTTTATTATCGACTTAATTATTTTTAATAATTATATAAAGTTCTTTATTATTTACGTCTTTTATAATAGTCTTAAACTTTAAATTAATTCGGTTAAAATTATAATTTAAGTTAATATAGCGTTTCTTTCTCTTTAAATACTGTTTTATAACTTTAAACGGGGTTTTAAAAGTGATCTGTTCCGAGGCACTTATAATATTCGGTATTCATAAATATACCGTCTGTTTTCATGAATACCTATGCCTTTTCATCAAATTCAAGGATTTTACGGATAAGTTCCGGGTTTCATAAAACTTTTTTTAAAACAATCAAAAGGTATTAATAACTCTATTCGTCATTAAAAGGTAAGTAAAAGCTTTACTTACAATACTTTAATAGAAGGGAACTTTGATTTCCGGCCTCCTGTCAGCTTAAAAACACCTCTATTAATGCTTTCAAGAGCTTTTAATACTGTTTTTATATTTGTCAGGTTTGAGGATATATAAAATGATCAGTACTTAGAAACAGCCGTAGTTACGTGGGCGAAATCACGGGATACGCCCCCGTTTCTAAGTAGTGCAAAAGGGACGTGTTAAAACAATAGATTCTAAGCAAAAATAAAGGTATCAATTGTACTCAGGGTTAAATGGATTCCCCTATACTTTTCCTTGATATTTTTTGACTTATTGATTTTTTTGGATTTTATATATATATAGCGATTTCCCTTCTGTTTTCACTACTTCAAAAATTATTCTTATTTATTCTATTCTTTTTGATCAAATCCATCTACCTTTATTGAAATGTCATTATCTACGATGAGAACACTTAAAGAGAGGCTCTCTCTTGATCATATAAAGAACTCTCTCCGAGGCACTCGATTCTTATTACCTCTTCTTGATACTAAGCTAGAATTGGAAGGTCGTGCGTACTGGCCAGTTAGTTTTAAAGACGACTATACTTATTATCTTAAACGCTCTGATAATCGAAGTGTTTTAACTGGTTTATAACGAGACACATGCCGGTATTAGTTAAAGAACCCTTCCGGACCACTTTATAGAGAGACTCCTGAGACACGCAGGAAGGATACTAATAAACGTCATTTCATCTTGGCCTATTTCGAGCTCTAAGATAACCAAGTCTATAGAAAGAGTGAGTACATCAAAGGGAAGCTATTTACAGCTTAATATACTGTTTATATTTGGGATTCCTATAAAATCATCTGTCGAGTTCATCGAGCGCTAAAGTATTTCGGTTAGTTATAATCACCCCTCACTCACTGAATAAGCGAATTACAGAGACTTTATATACTGACCATTTTAATAAACTATATTAAGACCCATGAAGTTATCTTCAAATAGTACTTTGAAATCACTTTTAATGACGTCTCTAAAGTCTTCGATAAGTGTATTGTCTATAACTCTAAGTTTAAGGCCATTAAAAAGCCTCTTATTTAACCAATCATCTCGAAGAGATACCTCCACCGAATTATTATTGATTTAATGGATTTCAGAAGCAATATAGATAGCCCGTATTATTAGATTATATAAATCAAAGACTATTTTACTAAGTATATTTAATTAAAAGAGATGGTTGATAAAGAAGCGACTATTATAACTGACATTATAAGACGTTGGATTAGTGTAAATGGCCGTCCCTATTAATTATAAGTTTTATTCTGTCTAATACTCACTTTTAACTATTCTTTTGTCTTGAATTATATTAATAAGTCATAGGTTTTACGACAATAAGCTAGAATTAAAGAGTGCGCTCTAGACTTTTATAAATTCTCTTAATATTCCTATCATCCGAGGACGTTCCTATCACCCGTAAACGTAGGGGTCAATTGAAGTAACTAATAACACCTTTAAAAATAGTTTGGCCTTTACTATTTTAAAGGTTAAGAAGAAGGATTAGATTGACGCACTTCTTAATATTATAGAGACTATTAATACCACTCGTCCTTCTGGTTTACCTTCTCATATTACACTATATAAGGTTTGGTTTAATCGCCCCCCTATGTGATTAAGTTTCTATATTTATACTCTTATAATTGCCTCCTCCTCGACAGCGCCAATAGAAGTTAATGATGACTCTGATGATCTTCTTAGCCTTAAAGACGACAACGTCGACCCGGATTATATACTTTCAGAGCTTCATCGCCGGGTGTTTACGCATAACGCAAAGGAGGCAGAGAAAATAGTTCGTAAGGGTAGTGAAAAACTGATCTATAAAACAGGGCAAATTGTCCTCTTTACGATTCTACTCAAAAATCGCCGGACCGTAGAGGCCACCTGCTTACCCTGCCGTATTCTCACTATTGTCAAGGGTACTTACACTTTACTCTCTCAGTATAGCCCCTTCAAAAGTCGTCACCAGAGGTCTTCTTTACTTATAATAAAAACCTAAGAAGATTTTAGAATCCCTATAGAACCACTGACTAACGCCAAGTTAATCACTCTCCCTTCTACGGTCACTCTAGTTAATAACCGCAAATCCATTTCGGCCCAATAAAAGATGGGGAAGGCGGCTATACAGAAGAGAAAGCGGACTATAATAGAAGAGGCTGAAGAACTAGCAGCTTAAGAAGCTGAAGCAATTATTATATAGTATAAGTTAAATAAGTAATTTACTCATGACGCAGAGGAATCTATTCATAAGAGAGGCCCATCGGCCCTCTCTATGTCATCCCTTACTCCTGTATAAAGGCCAAAGAGAGTTATAAGAGCGCCGGCGAGGTTTAATAAGATGGTGGCTAAGAAGGATAAAGGGAAGGGGAGACAGATGTAACTATTATTTCATATAATTCCTTTGTTTTTATATTATAGAAGTATTGGCATCACTTCAAGTATCACTTTAAAACACCTTAAATTCTCGCGATATTTGATTTTATATAGCTGTAAAAAGCTTCATTTTTTGACATTTAATATTTTCAAAAGTTTGAT
>Ga0302221_10001754_pt1 | contig 13757 bp, 7 predicted proteins | sample II_Palsa_E2_1_FD_193517 | JGI IMG/M metagenome (GOLD analysis project Ga0302221, IMG submission 193517) | Peat permafrost microbial communities from Stordalen Mire near Abisko, Sweden - II_Palsa_E2_1 | ecosystem: Environmental > Terrestrial > Soil > Palsa > Peat permafrost | place: Sweden... | reverse complement strand
CAGGACTCCGTTTTTGTACAGCGGCTCCGATCCCGGAAAGAAAACGATCCCGCTTTGGTTCACTTTCGGCCACGCCGCGCCAGGTACCTGCAATCCTTGCGTGCATGGATTCGCCGTGTCCATCGTATACAGGTTGAAGAAAGGTCCCGCCGGAGTGCCATCAATTCCCGAAGGAAAGAAAGGCTGCGCGCCAAAACCAATCGTTCGGTTGGTCACCGCGGTTCCCATCGGTACTTGATTCAGATCCGCTGGCTGCCGCGTCGTCCCGCTGAAATAAATTACATTCCGTGCCTTCGTCGCCGCCACGTCGATGCTAAAAATCGTGGAATCTGTCATGCGGTACAAGCCGATCAAAGTGCCGTCCAGATCGCTTACCGCGATTACCATCTTCGCCTTTACTCCTATGGGCAAGCGGATTTGCGCGCGCGTCGTATTGGCGGTCGCAATAGCGTTGTTAATGATTTGTGCGACTTCCGCAGCGCTGAGGCCACCAATCGGACCGGCGGTTGTGGTGATCAAATTTCCTTCCGGCGGAACGCCTGGGCCCGCAATCGGCCCCACCGTAAAATCTGCAGGGTCGAATGTGCCGGTCGTCACGCCACTGGGCGCCGAAGTCTGATTCACGAAGGGCAGCGTAATTCCTGCAATCGAAACGATACCCGGCGCCGGAAAAATCGGAAATCCGACCCCATCGGTGGCTGGACTTGGCCCACCGCTTGCGAGCATGGCTGCGCCAGCATACGCTACATATTCTGCAAGCGCCGAATCTGCGGCGGCGACCCCGATCCCGCCCACTTCTTGCCCATTTTTAAAAATCGGCACGCCTCCGGGATTTACGGCCTCGGGCTGCGTGTCATCTAGATCCGCTTTGCCCGTTATGATTCCGAATCCGGGAGATGCGCCAGCGATAGTAGTGCTCGGCGGAACAGTAGCCGCCAAACCCGGCGCAAGAGTGCAGCCACGATTGGTGTTCTCGATTCCGTAAAGCGCCGCACTCGCGGAATTCATTACTCCCGGCGGAAAATGAATGCCGCTGATAAATCGCACCGTACGCGACGAAAGCGGGGCCTGGTCGTTGCTGAAGAAAGCTCCGGTGCGCGCCAGATTCACCGCAAGTTCGTCGGAGGGAATTGCGGCGCCGAAATTTCCGGGGAGCATTGCCGGCGCGGACACTTCCGTGTACACCGCGAGAACGCGGCCCAGCCGATCTACCACGGCGACGACCATATCCTGGGACTGCGCAGCTGCGGCAGCCGCTTGCACAATCATTGTGACGTCGGCTGCTGTCAGAGTTTGAGTCGCGGGCGGTGGTTGCATTACATTGGCCGAGCCGCCTCCACTGCAACTCCCCAGCGCGAAGCACAGAGTCAGAATCATGCCAACGCGCGACAAATCATCACCGACAGAACTCGGTATCCGGCTCCCTGATCTTGCAGTGGGTTGGCTTTTGGCTTGCATGGAATGGTTGTGTTATTCCTACCACACTCGCAAATCAGGCTCAATTAATGTTTGGGTAACGTGCCCAAAGTTGTCTGCGCCATAAGTGGAAATTGCTCCCTCATTTATAAGCACGCCTCATCTCGAAAACACTTGTCGACCGTGAAATAACGGTGTTAGCTACTGCCAGGTTTCTGGATAGGTGGGCTCGCACACGAGGACCCTTAGATTGCACTCCGCATTTTTCATTTCCAGAACAACAAGAGCCGTGTTCCGTTGCGGAATCGCCTGCCTGATTATGGGCACCGGCACGGCGCTCGCGGCGGCGGGCCGGCCGCCCGAGCCGCAGCAATCCGTGCCTGACCAGAGGCTGCCCGGACAGAAACTTTCAAACAAAGCTGCGGTCGAAGGCATCGTGCGCGGCTCAGACCAAAAAGCACTCCCGGGCGCCGATGTGCAGCTGAAAAATATGTCCACGCAGGTCATCCTAACAACGGTCAGCAACGCCCAAGGAGTCTTCCGGTTTGTTTCGGTTCCGCCGGGTTTGTACGACTTGATCGTTCGCGCCTCCGGCTATAAGGATTTTTCCAATCCGGAAATACAATTGAAGGTTGGCGACGACGTTGTTTGTGAGATTGCATTGCAACAGCTTTCGATAACGGCCCCGACGCCGACGCAGATTCCTGAACTACCTTCCGGAAACTTAATCGCTGGCGCCACTCAAAGTTCCTCCTCGCAGCCGGAAGTACCGCCCGCGCTGCAGGGCATCCCGCCAAGTGACAACGCACAAAGGTCTGTGCCTCTGCCGTCCCCCGATCAGGTATTTCGGACTGAACCGGATCGATGGATTGTCACTATGCCGAATTGGGATCGTTACGGGATCGGCGGCGAATACCCCTACGTAAAAGGCAGAACATGGGATCCCTTCAACAAGAACAAATTGAAGGGCGATGTGCCCATTATCGGCAAACAAACATTTCTAAATCTTACGATGATCAGCGATACCTTCGTCGATGGGCGGCGCTTGCCCGTCCCAAGCAATGTGAGCTCGGCCCAGCCCGGGAGCAGCGATTTCTTTGGCAAGGGCGGCCAGTTTTTTCTGGATCAAGTATTTCTTTTTTCATTTGATCTGTTTCACGGCGACACATCATTCCGCCCGGTCGATTGGCGGATCCGAATTACGCCGGTCATAAGCCTGAATTACTTGAAAGTGCGGGAACTCGGCATCGTCAATGTGGACGTGCGTGACGGCACGTCTCGATTCGATTCGCACATCGGCCTGCAGGAAGCATTCGGCGAATTGAAGCTGCACGACATCGGACCCAATTATGATTTCGTTTCGGTGCGCGCTGGAATCCAAGGATTCAACAGCGACTTCCGGGGATTTCTGTTTGTAGAAGAACAACCCGGCGTGCGTTTCTTCGGCAATCTGGATTCAAATCGGTGGCAATATAATGCCGCGTATTTCAATTTGCTCGAAAAGAATACCAACAGCGGGCTGAATTCCATGGCACTGCGCGGCCAGCAAGTGATTATCGCTAATCTCTATCGCCAGGATTTTCTGTTTCAGGGCTACGCCGCGCAGGTGAGCGTCCATTATGACATCGACCAGGCGACGATTCATTACGACGACAATGGGTTTCTCGTGCGCCCTTCCCCTGTCGGCGCTGTATTTTCCGGCGGGATGATTCGGCCCCATAGCGTTCACGCCGCGTACGTCGGCTGGACTGGCGATGGGCACATCGGACCCGTCAATCTGACGCATGCGTTCTACCAGGCCTTCGGCAACGACAGCTTTAATCCCATTGCCGGGCGTCCGGTGGTGATTAACGCGCAAATGGCCGCGCTCGAACTTTCCCTGGATAAGGACTGGATTCGTTTCAAAGGTTCGGCGTTCTACGCTTCGGGTTCTGCGAATCCGGCGAGTGGGCGCGCTCGTGGCTTTGATTCGATTGATGATTTTCCCGAATTTGCTGGCGGCATTTTCAGCCTGTGGGAACGTGAAAGTATTCGGCTGACCGGCTCCGGCGTGGCGTTAACCGCGGGTGACAGTCTTCTGCCCGATCTTCGCTCCAGCAAGAACGAGGGCCAAGCCAATTTTGAGAATCCGGGGTTGTTTCTGGCGAATGCGGGGACGGATTTCGATTTGACACCCAAACTTCGAGGGTTCGTTAACGTAAATTACCTGCGTTTCGAACGAACCGAAACGCTGGAGCAAATTTTGTTTCAGTCTCCAATTCATCACGGCATCGGGGTGGATTCAAGTTTTGGGGTGCGTTACCGGCCGCCGCTAACCGAAAACATCTCGATCACCGCCGGTGCCGCGGCGCTGGTGCCGGGGCAAGGCTTGAAGGACATTTACACGGGCAAGATCATGTTGTCGATTTTTACGGACGTGCGATTCCAATTCTGATCTGGAAATGCCGGGCCTTTTGCCCGAAGAAGCACAAGACGCGACTATGTTCCGACTCACTGCCAGCACAAGCTTTCGAATACAACGATCGGCGCGAATGTTTTCAGCCCTCGTGGCCGTGGGCGGTGTCCTGTTCGCGATGGCGATTTTCGAAGGCCGCATGCGTGCATCGCAGTCGGATTCGCAGAAGCCCGGCCTGCTTGGACAAACTCAATCTGAAGTCGATGGGAAAAATACCGGCTGTGTTTCTTGTCACACCACAACGGATGAGCCTTCGATGCATGCCACGCGTACCGTGCGCCTGGCCTGCATCGATTGTCACGGCGGCGACACAACTGCAATTGCTCCAGTCGGAGTGACAACTTCCTCCGCTGAGTATGAAGGGATCAAAAAGCGCGCGCATCCGCAACCGAACGACCCTGCGCTCGCCGATACCTCCGCAAATCCTCCCCGCCTTTACACAAAATGGTTGCGCGAAAGCTATGAATACATTCGCTTCGTGAACCCTGGCGATTTGCGCGTCGCAGCCGAAACCTGCGGCGGAAATGGATGCCACGCAGCGGAAGTTCTAAAAGTAAAGACCAGCATGATGACCCACGGCGGAATGCTGTGGGGCGCTGCGCTTTATAACAACGGATCCTTTCCCCTAAAGAATGCTCATTTTGGCGAAAGTTATTCAGCGGATGGCACGCCTCAGGCGATACGCACGATCCCGGCCCCGACAGTTGACGAAACGCGCGACAAGGGCGTTGTTGCTGAACTGACTCCTCTCCAACGCTGGGAGGTTTCCCAACCGGGAAACGTGTTGCGCGTCTTCGAGCGCGGCGGCATGAAAAAAGGAGAAATTGGAAATCCGGATCGTGAAGAAGAATCAGGCCGACCCGACGAGAAGTTGGGCGAGCGCGGATTCGGCACGCTGCTTCGAACCGACCCGGTTTTTCTGGGACTGCAAAAGACGCGGCTCCTCGATCCGATGCTCTCATTGCCCGGCACAAATGACGAGCCCGGTGACTATCGTGGCAGCGGCTGCACTTCCTGCCACGTCATTTACGCCAACGACCGCTCTCCGGAACACTCGGCGCAGTACGCACAGTTCGGCCATCTTGGCGAGAGCTTTTCTTCCGATCCCACGATTCCCAGGAATGAATCTGGCCACCCAATCCGACACAGTTTCACGCGTCAAATTCCGTCGAGCCAATGCATGATCTGCCATGTCCATCCGGGCACGAACATGGAGACCACATACTTCGGCTACACCTGGTGGGACAACGAAGCGGATGGCGAATCAATGTATCCCCTGGCGCAACACAACCCGACACCAGAGGAGCGTTACCAGGTTTCGTTGCGCAATCCGGAAGAAGCAGCGGCGCGCGGTCTATGGGCCGAATCGAAATTCCTCGCGGGTCTCGGTAGCCCCGAATTCAACAGCAAACTGAAGCAATCACAGTTCGCCGATTTCCACAGCCATGGCTGGGTTTTCCGTGCAGTTTATAAGCGCGACCGCAAAGGAAATCTGCTCGATGACGCGAATAAAATCGTTGACCCAACGGATCCCGATAAGTTCCAAAAGGCCGTGCATCTCGCCGATATTCACCTCCAAAAGGGAATGCAGTGCGTGGATTGCCACTTCGAGCAGGATTCTCACGGCAACGGAAAGTTATACGCAGAGCCGCGCGCAGCGATCGAACTGGACTGCACGGACTGCCACGGCACCATCGTTCGTCGCGCAAGTCTGGTCTCTTCCGGCCCCGCATCACCGGCGGGCGGAACTCATTTTGACGCTTTGCGTACGCCTTTCAGCACTCGCCGCTTTGAGTACCGCGACGGGAAATTATTTCAGCGCTCCATGGTGGAAGAAGGAAAAGAATGGGAAGTTGTGCAGGTCCTCGACACGATCACGCCAGGCAACGAACACTTCAACCAGAAATCACAATGGGCAAAAACAATTCGCGCCGACGGCAAGACTTGGGGCGATGTTCCCGTTGATTCCACGAAGCTGGCGCATTCCAATAGTCGCATGACCTGTTATGCCTGCCATACATCGTGGACGCCCAATTGTTTTGGATGTCATCTCTCGATGAGGGGAAACGAGCGCAAGCCCATGTTGCACAACGAAGGCCTGATGACACGCAACTGGACGGGCTACAATTTTCAAGTCCTGCGCGACGATGGCTTCATGTTGGGAATCGACGGGACGGTCACGGGACACCGTATTGCGCCGGTACGGTCGTCATGCGCCATTCTGGTCAGCTCGCAAAACCAGAATCGCGACTGGCTCTATTACATGCAGCAGACGGTTTCGGCGGAAGGCCTCAGCGGCACCGCGTTCAGCACATTCGTTCCGCACACTGTGCGCGGGAAGGAAACGAAAGCTTGCGACGACTGCCACATCTCGGACAAAAATGACAACAACGCCTGGATGGCCCAGGTGTTGTTGCAGGGCACCAATCTTTTGAATTTCATGGGCCGCTACATTTATGTTGCCGAAGGTAGCAAGGGTTTCGACGCCGTCGCGGTCGCGGAGCATGACGAACCTCCCGCGATTTTCGGCAGTTATTTGCAGCGTGTCGCCTACCCGCAAGATTATCAACGCCATGTGGCACACGATCGCCATCTCAGGGAAGCTTACAATCACCCCGGTAACATTTTGGATTTGCAGCTCCGCGGTGAATATCTTTACGCCGCTCTCGGGAAGGGCGGATTCCGCGTCTACGACGTAGCCAACGTTGATAACAAGAACTTCTCGGAACGAACTACGACCGCTCCTGTTTCACCGCTGGGCCAGCGTTTTTACGTTCCAACGAAATACGCAACTGCCGTCGCCAGCCCTTCCACCTTGGCGGTTGATCCAGTTCGCACGCATCGCCCCGAAAACGAAGAGCAGTCCATTCATCCGTTGTATTCGTTCTTATATGTCGCGGATAAAATCGAAGGCCTCATCGTCATCGGAGATCCGGATCCCAAGAGTAAGCGGCCGGGTGTGAGCACGTTACTCGATGGAAATCCTCAAAATAACTTTCTGAAGCGAGCTCTCGCGTTCAATCCCGATGAAATACTAGCGGGCGCTCGCCGGATTACCATTGCCGGGACTTATGCCTACATCCTCTGCGATCGTGGCCTCGTGGTCGTCGATCTCGACAATCCTCTGCAGCCAAAAATCGCGGCACAAATCAGTGCACCATTTCTGAGAGATCCCCAGGGAATCGCGATTCAGTTTCGCTATGCGTTTGTTGTCGATCGCGACGGGCTGAAAATCCTCGACGTTTCTGATCTGGCGCATCCGCGACTCGTGCAAAATGCATTGGTAGCACTTTCGGATGCCCGGAATATCTACGTCGCCCGAACCTACGCTTACGTAGCGGCTGGCAAACAAGGGATCGCCATAGTTGACGTTGAAAAGCCCGAGCAGCCCAAGCTCGATCAGACGTTCACAGCCGAAGGCCGGCTCAACGACGTACGTGACATCAAGATCGGAATGGTAGACGCGAGCGCTTTCGCCTTCGTCGCGGACGGTGCGAACGGTCTCCGGGTCCTGCAAATTTTGTCGCCGGAGGATTCGCCCAATTCGTACGGCTTCAGCCCGCGTCCCACTCCGAAATTGATCGCCACGTACCACACACGGGGACCAGCCCTGTCAGTTTCAAAGGGAACCGATCGCGATCGCGCTGTTGATGAAAGCGGGAACCAGATCGCCGTTTTTGGCCGTCGTGGCGCCCGTCCGTTCACGCGTGAGGAGGCCGCGCGTCTCTACCTACTCGATGGCGAGCCGTTCAGCGTTCCCGATGATCCTCCCACTTCGGTCAGCCCCGGACAATCTTCCTCACCGCAAAAATAAGCCACGCCAGAGCTGTTGGCAAGAATCAGTGCGTCGTAGGTGGCTACGGCTCAGAGAGGCTGCGAGCCAGGCGCTCAGACGGCTTCTGTTTCTAAAAACTGCACGCCGCGCATTGAGCGCTGCCGGAACCAAGTTTCTGCTTGGTTTCATTATCTTCTTTCCGACAAACCGTTCTGGATGTATGCTCTGTGCGGTAGCGTACCAAGGCAGGTATCAGCGAGGAAATAACGAGCCGCTGAATACCGCACGATTCTCTCGCTCCAGGCTACTCAGAAGAAGTCCGGATAACACACGGTTGTCACGCCTGTCTGTGACCTAGGTCACAGAAGCCGCCAAATACACAAAGCAAACTCGAACTCGGGTGACCGGGAAACAATCGAGCGGCCCGCTCGGAGGCGCGTATGGAAGAACCATCGGATCGGCAACGCTCCGGCACCGACGTACAGGGTCTTGTCGCATTTCCAAATCGGATGAGCACTTATCCGGTCCTTTCGGATTTTTGTCTTGATCGCCTTCTGGGAACTCAAGCGACGAACACCCAAGTCCTTCGCCCGAACGGATTCGTCCTTTTCTCGGAAGGGCAAATAGTCCTCGGCGTCTATGTTGTCCGGGATGGGCGCGTCAAGCTTTCGATTGGTTCGGAGGGCGGAAAGTCTCTCATCCTCGGATTGGTCGGTCGCGGAACGGTACTCGGTCTCCCGGGATCAATCTTGGGTTTGCCCCACGCAGTTACCGCTCAGGTAGTCAAATCCGCAAAGTTGAGTTTTCTCTCCCGTGACGATCTTATTCGACATCTGCACGCGACGGAGGCGGCAGCCTTCGCCGCCGCAGAAATGGTAAGCGCGATCTACTACTCCGCAGTAGCTGAGCTTACGACAATCCACCTATCCCAGTCGGCGGAACAAAAAATGGCCCGATTTCTCTTGGGACTGTGCCCCAAGGCTGAGAATTCCAAGCCCCAAGCGCAGATAATGCTCGAGGCGAACCAAGAAGAGATTGGCCAAATGATCGGGATCTCACGCGAGACGGTGGCAAGGGTCATCTCACGATTCAAGAAGCATCGAATACTCGATCTAAGAACTCCGATCATCGTCATTCACGATAAAACTGCGCTCGTGAGACTCGCCAGGTTCCGAGAGAAACTGGAAAGCAACAGCGCGACCCTCAGTTTCTGACCAATTCGAAATCCCTAGTTTCACTTTGAAACTCAAACTAACCATGGAAGGTGTGACCCGGGTCACAGACAAAATCGGGTTCTGATTATATTAAGACTGCCTACTCGGGTGAGTTCTAGTGAAGTGAATGGGGGCATGGTGTCCTCGAAGACTCTGAGATGGCTGATAATTGGCGCCATTGGTGTGGCTTTTCTCCAGCCTGTTTCCGCGTGGGCACAGCAAGCTCCTGCCGCCAAGGATAAGTCGAAGACTTCGGCAGCGGTCCCGGCGGCTTCGCCAGATTCCAGCCAGGCGACATACGTGGGGGCGGACACCTGCAAGGCTTGCCACGCGGACCTTTACAATGGCTGGGAAAAAAGCCCGCATTGGAAGCAGACGTATCAAGAAGGCGGAATCGCAAAGCACGGCTGCGAAGACTGCCACGGGCCCGGTTCGGCTCACGTTGCGGGCGGTGGTGACGTCACCAAGATATTCACCTTCAAGGAAGCCTCTACAAAGGAAATCAACAACCGTTGCCTGACCTGCCACGCCGGCGGCGCGCAGCACATGAACGCAATCAATTCGGAGCATTCCAAGAACGGCGTGAGTTGCATCTCCTGCCACTCGCCCCATCACGGCAAAGAATCGGACTTTTTGCTTACAAAATCCCAGCCGGAACTTTGCTTCACCTGCCATCTGGGACAAAAACCCCAGTTCGAGATGCCGTTTCACCACCGGGTAAATGAAGGCCTGATTCAATGCAGCGACTGCCACAACGTGCACGGAACGGTGAAACCAAAACAAGTGCGAACCTCTTCCACCCAGGATTTTGTGTGCTTTCAGTGCCATACGGACAAACAAGGTCCTTACGTGTTCGAGCATGAAGCCGTAAAGATCGAGGGATGCCAATCGTGCCACGTTCCTCACGGTAGTCCCAATCCGCATATGCTGAAGGTCAGCAACGTAAACATGCTCTGCCTGCAATGCCATACGCAGTCGAGTTTCAGCGGAGCACCGGGGACGCCCAGCTTCCATAATCAAAACACATTTTTCCAGGCATGCACGCTTTGCCACAGCCAGATTCACGGCTCGAATTTCGATGAGTTCTTTTTCAAGTAGAAGCGAGACGAGTTTCGCTGTGGAACTGTGTTCGGGAAGTTCCGGTAACGGTCGGAAGCCCGAAGCATCGGGGTGACGAAGCCATGAAATATTGTCGTAGTGCGCGTTTGCTGGGGGGCGGGGTTCTGCTTGTGGCCTTTCTGCTGCCCACCGCGAAGGCGCAGGATGATTTGAGCGAAGGGAAAGGCATGGATTCGGGCGGCTACAATATTCGTCAAAGCATTGACTTTGGTTACCGCGCAGACTGGATTAACGGCGACACCGCTACCTACGATACCTTCATCAATCTAGGCCAGGGATTGCGGCTATTCGATTATTCCCTGGACATGCGTTCACTGAACCACGACGGGTTTTTGTTCGACAATTTGAGCTTCAGCAATTTTGGATACGGCGGCGATCCCAACGATGTGACCCGCCTGCGCGTCGAGAAAAATAAATGGTACGACTTTCGGCTGCTCTTCCGCCGCGACAAGAATTTTTGGGATTGGAATTTATTCGCCAACCCGCTCAACCCCATTTCGACAAATCCTGCACTCAGTCCCACTACGCCGGTCGCCAACTCGCCGCACGCTTTGGATTTGGTGCGCCGCATGCAGGATTACAATTTGACGCTTCTGCCGCAGTCCAAAGTCCGGTTCCGGTTGGCTTATTCGCGCAACCGCGATGAGGGCCCCGGTTTCTTTACCACCGACGGAGGCACGATCTCTCCGTTCAACGAGAACTACAGTTACTCCACGAACGCGTACCACGCGGGAGTGGATTTCCGGATGCTGCCGCGCACAACACTGTCGTATGACCAGACGCTTAGTTATTTCAAGCAAGACAATATCGCCGCCGACCAGAATTTTCCTTTTCAGGTAATCAACGGAGGTATTACCACGCCGGTGGACCTGGGAAATATCTGGGCGTCATCGGGTGGCGAGATTTTACCTTGCGCGGTCAGCACCACCCCTCCTACTTCTCCAATCGAAAACGGGGCGACGACTCCGCCCACCGTCAATCCAAATTGCAATGGCTTTGTCTCCTACAGCCAGGTAGGCCGGCCTCGGAATTTCATGCCTGCGGAGGTCTTTCGGTTCCAATCCAACTATTTCAGCAAGTTCGAAACCTCGGGATCGATCGCCTATAGCACGGCGGATAATAAAATACCGGATTTCAACGAGACCGTAATTGGATGGACTCAGCGGACATCCTCGCCTGGCGGGACGACCGCGGGGCCGGCCCGGGCGAAACGGTACACAGTCAACGCTGATTGGTCCGGCGTGTATTCCGTGACCGAGAAACTGAGCATCCGAGATCAATTCCGATTTGACGATTGGCGCATCCCCACGCTGTGGGATAGCGTTCTCGGCACTTTTTTTACTACGGGTGGGTCCGGTCTCGGCTCCCCCATCGGCGCCTTTAATTCGAATTGCAACGCTGCCAATTTTTATAGCGGACCCACCTGTCCGTCCCACGTCATAACCGACGGGGCCGATGTGACGAACGGGGTCAGCGAGAACTTTTTCGCGCAAAATCTGAAAACCAATACCATTGAACTCGAGTACGACTTCTCGAGACGGTTTAGCGCTCATATTGGCTATCTCTATTCCAACCGTAAAATCACGGACAACAGCAACAGTTTCAATACCCTGGAGATCTATTATCCAGGCGGCGTGGGAGCCAATGCCGGAAACTTCTATTTGGCCGCTCGCGGAGACTGCACCCAAGTAGCGGGATTGTTGCCCGCCGGTTGTACGCCCAATCCAACTGGGGATGGCTCACTCATTTTCAATCCGGGCTCGCCCACGGGGCTTTCGCCTAATTCGTCCCACGTCATCAACGGAAACGCTCTGCTATTGGGAGCAGTAGCAAGACCAATCGACAGCTTGCGCATTACCGGTGATTTTGAGTTTGGTTACAATGACTTCGCATTTACCCGAACTTCGCCTCGGCAACTGCAAACCTACCGGGTCAGTGCCAATTACAAACCGAAGCCCTGGGCCAATCTCAGCGGCTCCGTGGACATTCACGAGAATCGCGACAACGTATTCACCGTAAACAACCTGGAACATGACCGCATGTATAGTTTCACCACCATTCTCATGCCCAATTCGAGGCTTTCCGTCAATTTTGGATACAACTACTGGGACGTTTATTCGCAAGCCATTATTTGCTATTCGGAAGGATTTGGACCTCCCCCCGCGGGGACTACACCTTGTCCCGCCACAGGTTCTCCCGTTCCGCTGGGTGCGCTTTCGACCTATACCAGCACAGACCACTTTGCTTACGCGGGATTGATCTGGAAGGTGACCCCTCGCGTTACCGCGTCGGTAGGGTTCGACGGGAGTTTCGTGCGTGGCACTGCTCCATATTTCAACGAGCCGCAATTCGCACCGGCGCCGGCACCTGCGCTGCAGCAGGTTTCGCTCAACCAACTTCAGCCTAGTGGCACATTGAATTTCAATTACTTCAAGCCCAATGGGTCCATTGCCGTCAAGATCTACAAGGGGTTCAGCTACACAATGGCTTGGAATTACTACGGTTTTAACGTCGTAGGCAGCCAGTTCCCGGCTGGGCTCGCGTTAACTGCGACCAATCCGGCGCTCCCTTCTCTTCAACTGGAAAATTTCAACGGCAGTACGGCCACGTTTTCGTTCCGATATTCGTTTTAAGCCGCGACGCAACTGTGGACACCGCTGCGCGGCCGCGTTCTTGATTATCAAAAGGAGGAAAGTTAGATGAAAGATTCAAGGATTCAAATCGGGCAGTTGCTCTTGCTTGGATGTGCATTCATCTTTGTTTTGTCCATATCTACTCGGGCCGATGATTCGGCCAGCGTTTATAAGGCGAAGTGCGAGACGTGCCACGGCGCGGACGGATCCGGACATACACCTGCCGGAGGGGCTTTGAAGGCGCGGGATTTCGCATCGCCCGAAGTGAAGGGTGAAACCGATGCCCAGCTAACCGAAATTCTAACGAACGGCAAGAACAAGATGCCAGCCTTCAAGGGTAAGCTGACGGATGATCAGATCAAGGGGCTCGTCGCCTACATACGCGAATTCGCAAAGAAGAAGTAAAGTCCTGGCGGTCCGAGATCCACGGCACGCCTCGTAGACTCGCGCGATTCGATGACCGGAGGACTTGTGGTCGGGATTCTCGTTTGTCAAATTGTCCTGAGCATCATACTCGCCGCTATCTTTTTGGTTCGTCCCTCTCTGACAACCGGCACGGCGTGGAAGATCGTGGCCTTTATCGGCCTGTGCGTGCTTCCGGCTCTGTGCATTGTGGGTGGAATGAACACCCACATGCAGAGATCAGAACAGACCAAATTCTGCACTTCGTGCCACGCCATGGAAAACTACGGAAAGAGCCTGTACCTGAACGATCCCAAATTCATTCCCGCACAACATTTCCAGAACCATCGCGTGCCGCCGGACATGGCCTGCTACTCCTGCCACACTGACTACACGATCTACGGCCCGCTAAAGGACAAGCTCAAGGGCATGACTCGCATTTACATGCAGTATGTGAGCACCCCACCGAACCCGATTACCATACCGGGCGGATTCCAGAACGCCCAGTGCTTGCACTGCCACGCCGGGGCCAGGGGCTTTGAGGAAAACCCCGTCCACTCGGCGATGATGAGCACGCTGACCTCGAACCAGTTGTCCTGCATTTCAAGCGGCTGCCACGACTCAGTGCACGCCGCATCGCAAGTAGATCATCTGAAAATGTGGAGTCCCGGCCAATGAAACTCAGCCAGATTGGAATTGAACGGTTGTTCCGAATTGCGAGCCTTCTGATCATCTTGGGTTTG
>Ga0302221_10001750_pt1 | contig 13781 bp, 12 predicted proteins | sample II_Palsa_E2_1_FD_193517 | JGI IMG/M metagenome (GOLD analysis project Ga0302221, IMG submission 193517) | Peat permafrost microbial communities from Stordalen Mire near Abisko, Sweden - II_Palsa_E2_1 | ecosystem: Environmental > Terrestrial > Soil > Palsa > Peat permafrost | place: Sweden... | reverse complement strand
CATTCGAGGGGTTGGCGGCCGACAAGCTGATCAAAAATTTATTAGTGCTGTAACCGGGATTTGCAGGATGATAATAGAATGCGCTGGAAGATTTAATAATGGTCTGCGTCATTCCTGCGCCTGTAACGTTAACACCTGCAGGAACTGCAATGAGACCGGTTTCCACGAATGTACCCGCCGAGAGCTGGAGGGTGTACCCTTTGCCGGCAGGAACTTTTGTGACCGCATACATTAGAGTTTTCCACGGCTTTGCAAGGCTTCCGTCTCCTGTATCATTGCCGGTAGTGCTTACATAAAGAGTATTGACCGGCGCTGTTTGAACCTGAGTCTGTGATACCGACTGAGTTTGGGTGGTTGTCTTGGGTTGAGTAGTCTGTGGTGCTACTAAATCATTTTTGGTGCACTGGAACAGCGATAACACTGAGACGAAGGCTATGTATACATTTATTTTTTTCACGAGAAGCTGTGCAGCTTTTTTTGGACACACTTTTAGCGCGACTTGAATAATGAATTTTTATTCTTAAGCCAATGCTTACCTGCGAAATACTCTCTGGATTTAAGCTAGTTTAGAATGCTAGCCGGGATGGTTTAAAAAATCTCCCCACGTGATCCCCAATACTCTTTACATTAGAAATTGTGTCTGAACTGCGATACAAAATTAAATCACTCACCCCCAAACTGAAAGGCCCCATCGGCACGATACCCAGGCTGTCGGTGAACCTACGCTTTTAGCGATTAACCAGTTTATTTTTGATGACGCCGGTCATCGTTTTCAAAGATTCTTATCACCTATCAAAAGGCTGAAAGGGGTTATATTGACGTTTATCGAGTCAAATGAGATAATAACCGCGATTTAGCTCAATAGCCGCGAAAAAAAGTTTTTGACAAAAAATTGCCCCACAGCTCTTAAAAAGGCCTTTGATCCAAAACCCGTCTAATTCATTGGATTGAGGCTTGAGAAGTAATCTGTGAAAATACTTTTAATCCATAATCGGTATCAACAGCCAGGAGGAGAGGACTCCGTGTTTCAAGCCGAGAACGACCTGCTTTCGGGGTACGGACACGAGATTGATCAGATGGTGCTTGACAACTCCTCCATAAAAACCGTTTTTGATCGATGCCTGTCGGGTTTAAAGACTCTTTACAATCCAGATAGTGCCCGACTACTCAAAACCAAAATTCAATCCTTTCATCCCGATGTCATCCATGTCCATAATTTTTTTCCACTCGTTTCAGCATCGATATTTTTTATGGCGAAGCGATTGGGCATCCCTGTTGTCGTGACGTTGCACAATTACCGGCTGATCTGCCCGAGTGCCACCCTTTTTTATCAAGGCAGGATCTACGAAAAAAGTATTCACTCGATATTTCCGTTCGATGCGATCCTCAAGGGAGTCTACCGGAATTCAAAGGTTCAAACGGCGGCCGTCGCGCTTATGACGGCGGTTCATCGTCTCCTCGGCACCTGGAAAAATAAAATAGATGTTTATATCGTGCTGACTCAGTTCGCCAAAGAAAAATTTGAGGAATCAACGCTCGCCATTCTGGTTGAAAAATTGGTTGTAAAACCTAATTTTGTGAAAGACTGCGGCCGCGGGAATACCGGGCGCGATGACTTTTTTTTGTTTGTCGGGCGGCTTACTGAGGAAAAGGGGATCAGAACCCTTCTGAAGGCCGCAAAGTTATACAAGTTCAACCTTACCATTGTCGGCGATGGCCCCTTACGCAATGTAGTAGAAGATTACGCCAGTCAATGTGCGAATATTTGTTACCCTGGATTTCAGGACAAGTCCGTCGTCATGAATTACATGAAAAAATGCAAGGCGCTGATTTTCCCATCGATCTGGTATGAAGGATTTCCTGTCACTATTCTTGAGGCATTTTCCGCCGGCACTCCGGTCATCGCTTCGCGGTTGGGCAGTATGAAGGAGATTGTCAGCGACAGGGTAAACGGATTGCATTTTGAACCTGGAAACGCGAATGATCTTGGCTCCAAAATCATCGAAATGACAACTGACAAAAAACTCGCCGGAGAGTTGTCTGACCAGGCGAGGCAAACGTATCTGAATCAATACACACCGGACAGGAATTATTCACAATTGATGGGCATCTATCGATGGGTAATTGACGGGAAACAGCCAAACCAAAAAATGAAATTGCGCACGCTGAAACCTGTGTCGGTTTGATAACTCTATTGCCGATCCATCACGCATCTCAAAAAAAAGCGATGCACAAAGCAACACCGAAATAACCGGTTTTCGCCTTAGGCTCTTGCCGTTTGGCTTCTGTTCATTTTGTTTCCGAACCATTTTGTTCTCGAAAACGAGATGGAAAGTTCGCGGAAAAACCTTGTCGCCATATACCGGAACGTCAGGTACAGAAAATAGGAGTTTGTCAATAAATACCTCTTCCATAATCGTCGAGGTTCCATACAAAGCCGATACGCCCACTCCAGCGAGAGGTTGCGCATCCATACCGGCAATCTCTTCTCCACACCCGCATATGTGCTGAATGCCTGACCTACGCCCAGGAGGCAAGCTCCGATCTTGTCTCTGTTTTCGGCCATCCACTTTTCCTGTTTCGGGCACCCCAGCGAAACAAAAACCAAATCCGGGGATGTCGATGTGATGTTCTCTATGCATCGGGCATTGTCTTCGAAGGACAAATTTCTGAACGGCGGTGAAAAGTGTCCGCTTATTCTTAAAGCAGGAAATTCTTTTTCCGCTTTACGCACGATCGTCGAAAGGAGCTCATCTGTTGTTCCATAGAAGTAAACCGATTTACCCGAGGTCTCCGCTTGCTGGAGGAGCTCCGGAAGAAGGTCCATTCCGCAAACGCGGTCTTGCTTAATTTTGCGAAAATATTCTAAAAAGAGGGAAATGGGCTTTCCATCCGGCGCAACAATATTAGCGTTGTTTACTATTTTCTGAAATGCCTTGTCTTTGTACCCCTCGACAACCATGTGTACATTAGCAAAGCATACATAGGAGGGGACCTTAAACTGAACGAGCGAGAATATTTCCCGGATGACCTCGGAGCAGCTACCGATGGATATCGATGAGTTCAGGACCATTTTCCTTCTCATATTCTAAAAGGCGTTCTTTTCACCCTTACCCATATTCCACAACGTGAGAAAAATTATTTTAAGATCAAGAGCCAGGCTCCAGTTCTCAATATACTGGACATCGTATTTTACCCGCTTTTCCATCAGGCCAATTTCTTTTGTTTCGCCCCTAAATCCATTTACCTGCGCATAGCCCGTAATCCCCGGTGTTACAAAATGACGCACCTTATAATTCTGAATTGTCTTGGAGTACTCTTCCAGTTGGCTGATCATGTTGGGCCGGGGGCCCACTACGGACATGTTGCCAAGGAGTACATTGAAGAACTGAGGAAATTCATCCAGATTTGTTTTGCGAAGGAAGCGCCCCACTTTTGTGATGCGCGAATCATTTTTTGTCGCCTGAAGCTCACCCGTGTTATTGACACGCATGGTCCGGAACTTATAGCAGTCGAATAATTTATTCTTCTTGCCGGGTCGCAATTGCTTAAAGAAAATGGGGCCGCGTGAATTCAGGCGAATGGCCAGGGCCACCAGCGGCAGAATAATGGGGAACACGATCAAAATAACAAGGAACGAAAAAATAATATCGAAAAGCCTTTTCACATTGGCATTAAGGGAAATGCCAAGGGGTTCTTTCCGCGAGGTCATTACGGGAACGGAGTTGATGAGGAAGACATCTCCAGTGTCATGAATGACTTCACTGAAGTCGGGGGCTACACGAAAATAAATGAAATTGTCGTCCGCAAACCTGGAAATATCCTTCAGGAGTTCCTTATGGGTGAGGGGCAAGGCGAAATAGATTTCACCAATACCCTGTTCCCGACAGAAAGACTTTATGGACGCTGCATCCAGGGATCCGATGATCTTATTCCTCAGACCCCGTGGGGGGTTGGCGTCGTCGTCAAAGAATCCGGAGAAGTGATACCCCGCTGTTTCATGGTCGGTGAAGTACTGGTAGAGCGCAACACCCGAACCGGTTGCACCTATGATCGCTACTTTGCGCTGGTCAAAACCGGTGAATTGGTAGTATTTTAAGATGAGTTTGTAGAACAAGCGAAAAGCAACAATAAAAGCGGCCGTCAGGATATATACGCAGGCAAGGAATCCGGTGCCTACTCTATATATATGGAATACCATCAGAATGGTGCCAATAATCAGGAAGTGAGTCAGTAATGTGCTGAACAGATTAATGCTGACATTCCTCATCAAACTCGTCGTATCGATGCGGTATATCTTGTTGAAGAAGCCGGCGATTATCCAGATCAGTCCGAAGATGAGAAAGAAAGTCGTGAATTGATCAGCGGACAGCGTATATGCTAACCCGGAATTTCTGGCAATGATAAAGGCCAGGTTGATCAGCCAAAAGTCGATGACAAAGATCATCACTTTCATAATCCCCGAAGTATACTTGCCTTTCATAATTTTACATTTTTATCCGAGATCAAATTTCCGTTTTAGTAAAATCGGAAGGTGTGACCACAATCATCGACTTTCAAAACTCTCCTCATTTGATTCCCTTGCGTTTCGTTATAAAATTGCATCTCGGTTGACACAATTTTTTTTCTATAAACCAAACCATCATGAGTAGTACGCGCAAGGTTGCATTGATCTCAGGAATAACCGGGCAGGACGGATCCTATCTAGCTGAGCTCCTTTTAGAGAAGGGATACATTGTTCATGGGATTAAGCGGAGAAGTTCGTCGCTCAACACCGACCGGATCGATCACCTGTATCAGGATCCACATGAAAGTAATATTAGTTTCAAATTGCATTACGGTGATTTGACCGATGCCACCAATCTGATTCGCATTATTCAGGAAGTGCAACCGGATGAGATTTATAATCTCGGAGCCATGTCGCACGTTAAGGTGAGTTTTGACATTCCCGAATATGCCGTTGACGCCGATGGCGTGGGAACCCTCAGGATATTGGAAGCGGTGAGGTTGCTCAACCTGGGAAAGAAAACAAAAATATATCAGGCGTCGTCGTCTGAGTTATATGGCCTGGTCCAGGAAATTCCACAAAAAGAAAGTACCCCGTTTTATCCACGGTCTCCGTACGCCGTAGCCAAACTGTACGGATACTGGATCACCGTGAATTATCGCGAAGCATATAACCTGTTTGCTTGCAATGGCATTTTATTTAATCACGAGTCCCCACGCCGGGGGGAAACATTTGTCACCCGAAAGATCACCCGTGGCGTTGCCCGAATAGCCTTAGGGATGCAGGATTGTTTATACCTCGGTAATCTAAATGCACAGCGCGATTGGGGGCACGCTAAAGATTACGTCGAGGCCATGTGGCGGATGCTTCAGCAGGAGAAGCCGGAAGATTTTGTTATCGCCACAGGGGTGACTACATCCGTGCGGGATTTTGTCCAAATGGCTTTTGCCGAAGTAGGGATATCCCTGGCCTTCGAAGGGGAAGGAATTCATGAGGTGGCCAGGGTAGTGCGCTGCAGGAATTCGTATTTCATTGAATCTGGCAAAACGGTAGTAGCTGTTGACCCCGAGTATTTCAGACCCACGGAAGTTGAACTTTTGATCGGTGATGCCACCAAGGCACGAACGAAACTGGGATGGCATCCCCAACATACCATACAGGATATCGTTCGCGATATGATGGAGTCAGACATCAAATTGTTTGAACGTGATCGAATACTCATGTCGAACGGGTTGGAAATTTTAACGAGTGACGAATAAAGATGGAAAGGAGCGCAAAGATATTTATTGCCGGACATTTAGGAATGGTAGGATCGGCTATCCTTAGAAGGTTGGAGCGTGAAGGGTATCATGATTTTGTCATGCGGACGTCCGCCCAGATGGACCTCCGGGATCAGTTGGCCGTAAAGCAATTTTTTGAATCTGAACGGCCTGACTATGTATTTCTCGCCGCGGCTAAGGTCGGTGGGATTCATGCCAATAATACCTACCGCGCCGATTTTATCTATGATAACCTGGTTATTCAATCCAATGTTATCCATCAATCCTTCCGCTGTGGGGCAAAGAAATTAGTGTTCCTGGGCTCTTCCTGTATTTATCCAAAGTTCGCTCATCAGCCCATGAAGGAAGAAGCTCTCCTGACCGGTGTGCTGGAAGCAACCAATGAGCCGTATGCCATTGCCAAAATTGCCGGAATAAAAATGTGTCAGGCCTATCGTCAGCAATACGGCTGCAACTTCATCAGTCTAATGCCCACAAATCTGTATGGACCCAACGACAATTATGATCTTCTCAATTCCCACGTGCTGCCGGCCTTGATCAGCAAATTCAAAACGGCCAGAGAAAATGGATTCCCGTCGGTGGAAATATGGGGCAGCGGCACACCCAGGCGCGAGTTTTTGCACGTTGATGATCTTGCCGATGCCTGTTTGTTTCTGATGAACGAGTACAACAGCAAGGACATCATTAATGTGGGGACCGGCGTCGACCTGAGCATCAAGGAACTTGCCTTGCTCATCAAGAAGTGTGTTGGCTATCAAGGCAACCTCCATTTTAATTCCGACCAGCCCGACGGGACACCCAGAAAGCTTTTGGACACGTCCAAAATTAATGGCCTTGGATGGTTCGCGAAAATTGAACTTGAAGCAGGGATCAGAAATATATGCGAGGAATTTGAGACAGTTGTTGCTGATTAATGTGTTTTGTTGATGGTGGCGTAGAATCCGGAAAGAAGACGGGCATCATTTGATTTGATCAAGACTTGCCGACCCCATTAAAACAAATTCAGCAATTTATCTGCGTTTGCAGAGGCTATTTTTGTTAACATCTCTTCACCAAGCCTCATTTTAATTTTATCCAAATACTCACTTCCTTGCTCATTGGTGCTAAACGGATAATCTACGGAAAACATAATATTGTCGACTCCAAAAGTATCCAGGGCAGTGATGAGGGGAGGCAGAGTAAACAAACCACTGGTGGTGATATGCACCTGCTCTTGCAGCGTATCGATTAAGGTCCGCTGATTGATCCCAGCCTGACCCGGTCTAAATGCAGCGTCACATCGTGCCATCATCATGGGAATCATTTCACCCATATGACCAATGATCAGTTTTAATTTTGGATAACGGTCAAAGACACCGGATACAAAAAGCCGTAAAACATGAATTGCAGTTTCTGAATGCCAACCCCAACCGGCAATCGAAAGCAGCATCCCTGCATAGTTGGGTAATCCGCTGTAATACGCATCAACGACACGTTGAGGTGGCATTCCCGGGTGAAGATAAATCGGTACATTTAAGGACTCTGCTCGCCCGAAAATCGGGCCAAATTTGGGATGATCCAGAAATTCATTATTGGTTAGCCCGTTAATTAATGCGCCTTTAAATCCATACGATTTTACAGTGCGTTCCAGTTCGTCAGCTGCCGCTTCGGGAGCAGACATAGGCAGGTGAGCAAATGCACTGAAGCGATGGGTATTGTCTTTTATTTTTTGTGCAATCCGATCGTTGTAATCCTTTGCCAGCACAGGCCCGGTTTCTGCATTCAATAACTCAGCTCCGGGACCGGTGACTGATACTATTTGCATGCTTATGTTGTTGTTATCCATGGATAGCAAGCGTTCGCCGGTAATATCGGCCAGCTTAGGGGATAGCTTTTGTATGGCAGGCGAATGCTCGAAGGCGTTATTTATTGTTGCCTCCGGTGGTATCCTGCTGGTTATTTCAGGAAAAGATACGTGTTCTTCGAGTGTTACTATTTTCATTTTTGTCAATTCAATTGGTGCAAATCTTTTCTAATAAGTGATTTTTAACTTCGTTACCCGTTACAAAATTCAGGAAGGTTGACGTCAAGTACCAGGCCAATATCCAGAAAGAGGTTTAGACTTATCCGTCGATATGTTTTATCGTAAGATAACAACCCATCCATGTAGAGTCGTGTTTTGTTTTTTGGGGTCGAGCACGTCAAAAACAACATTGGCAACATAATAATAAGTGCCCTCATCCAAGTCTTTACCCGCATTGTCTTTTCCGTTCCAGTCAATGTAAATGGAGTTCGTTTCGTCTGACTGATAACTGTACACTTCCTTTCCCCAGCGGTTGTACACGTTGAATGTGACCGCATTTACAAAACGGGCGCAATTCATTTTCCAAACAGACAATTGGCCACTGTCTAATTGGGCGCATGGAGTAGAACCATTTGAGCCTAGATCGCGTAGGCTGTACGCACTGAAAACAGCATTGCATTTGTCGTCGTTGGGTGTGAACACATTGGGCAGGACATAATTTGGACAGTTATCGAAACAAAATTGATCACTTAGTGGGCTCTCCTTGCCTTGCTGGTCCAGGGCAGAAACTTTGTAGCACATGGCCAAAGAGGGGAGATTGGGCTGCATGTAAGACGTGTCGGTGACACCTTGCGCAATCAACGTGAAGGGTTGGTCACCGGCGGGGGAAGCATAAATGTTGTATCCAATTATAGCAGGATTACAATTGCGACTGGTCAGGAGCTTATGCCATTTGATGGTATTACTATAGGTCTGTCCAATTGACGGGCAGTTTGTGTACGTACTACAATCAATGCCATTCAACGCTAATGTAGGTGCACAGGGTGGCGCGTTGTTCTGGGGTACCGAACAGATGATTTCTGAAAAGTTTCTGAGGGGTGCCCGAGCCGGAGCGTTCGCATAAGCACCTTGTGTCATAACCGCATAACAATAGTTTTGGGTATCCAATAAAGGCGTCTTGTTGTACTGGCCTGAGTCCACGTAAATAAACGGTGACAACGAGGTCACATTATGTTACGAGTTAAGATTGCCATTCTTTTCTGCGTTCGCCCGGCAGATTTTTAGATACCCTTTGAATTAACCCCGCCATAGAAGTCAAAACAGTTTCTCCGGCGGAGGCGTTATCCCTTTTAGACGAAGATAAATGGTCATTTGGCCGCGGTGATGAGTCTGGTGCTCAAAGGCTTTGCCGTAGAGGTTAGCCTTGGATATTTCCGTGCCATTGCTTCTTTTTACCATTTCATTCATCTGATCCGGTGTCATGCCCTGCAATGAGGTGATCACAAAATCATAGCTATCCATGACCGCTTTTGTCGTTGCTGCCTTTGCTGGGGAAGCCGGTTTTTCGGCAGATTCTTGAGGCACCGGATTGGCTTTGCCGCTTGCCTTTGCCGCAAAATAATAATTGGTCGAGGCCAGATGTAGCATTTGCTCTGCAAACGTGCGGACCTCCGGCGTTGGCTTGAAGCCGTAACCCTCTTCGGGCATGGCATCCAGGTATTCTTTGGTGTATGTCTTCGCGCGTTGCCATTCTGAAATCATTTGCGACTGGGTAAATTGCGCAAATACTGAGCTGGTGGCTAGGAGTAAGGTAATGAGGGCAAATAATACAGATTTTCTTTTCATGGGTATAGTTTTCTAACGGTTGACGGAGGAATCAATCCGCTTATCGCTGGTTCAAATGCATGGTAATATACGAAATTTTCTTTTTTGAAAAGACCAGAACCGACTGGCACAAATTTTTTAATTTGAATAAGAAAATAGGACACTCCATAAAGTAACTTTATAGACGATAAATCGTCTTCGGTGAATATCGTACACGATACAAAAGGCTATTGAAATGACGGACAATAAGATTTCGCTCCGCGCGGCTGCGATTACGGCAGGAGTGGCTTACCTGATGATGATGGGCACTCCGTTTGCGGAATTCTACGTTCTGGAAAAACTCATAGTTCAGGGCGACATGACAAAAACGGCCAATAATATCATGGCCCATGAGGCGCTTTTCAGATACGGCATGGTTGGCTACCTGGTAAACTTTATAGGAGATCTGATTGCGTCCTGGGCATTATATATTTTATTGAAGCCGGTAAATGAAAATCTGTCGCTTCTAACCGCGTTGTTTAGATTGGTGTACACGGTGATCAGCCTGGCCGCCATTCTCAATCTGGTTACGGTTTTGACTCTTTTGAACACCGTTCCTTACGGCGCGGTATTTACACCCGAACAAATATATGCTCAGGTCGACCTTTCTTTCATGGCTTTCAGGAAAGGGTGGTCTGTGGCGTACCTTTTTTTTGGCATTCACCTTTGGCTTCTCGGATACCTGATTATTAAGTCGAAATATATCCCCGGAATAATCGGGTGGTTGTTGATCGTTGCGGGCTCGGGTTGGCTGATCGATAATTTAAAACCACTTTTATTTCCTGACTTCACCATAAACTTTATTTTTATTATGATCACCGGCATGGGAGAACTGGTATTTACGTTTTGGCTGTGGATCAGGGGCTGGAAGATTCCCGAACCAAAGCTCTAATTATTCACTGTCCGATCGGATTATACTGTGGTATCAGGCAAAATGAAAATGCATACCAAGTTTCTGTGCCGATGAATCCTGGCTAGTCGGCCATCTTGCCTCAAGTCAGCGGTTGTATTGCCGCATGGAGGTGGTACAAGACAAAGAGGTTACACAAATCCTAATAATAATTTATCATCTTTATACTTGCGATTTACCTTTAAATATTTCGAATTGTCAAATTTTCAGGATGAAACTTCACCGCAAGTCTATGCGCGAATAGGCGGCATGGCATATTTAATTATTTTTCTTGCCGGTGGTTTCGATGCGATGTTTATCAGGAATTCAATGATCGTATGGGGCGATGCGGCAGCCACCACAAATCATATCATGGCCTCCCAACTACTATGGCGCGTTGGCATAGCAGGCGATTTGCTGATGCACGTGTGTGACGTTGTTGTAATGATGGTCTTTTATGTACTGCTCAGACCGGTGAACAGAAATCTGGCTTTACTTGTAGTACTTTTCAATGTGATTCAGACCGCTGTTTTAGTTGCCAACAAGTTGAATCTGTTAGTGCCTATCTTGCTCTTCGGGAGTCCCGAGTACCAGAAGATGTTTGAACCACAACAGCTGCAGGCTTTAACTTACCTTTGTGCTGAAGCCCATGAGCACGGTTTCGGCATAGGTCTTATCTTTTTCGGCTTCGAGTGCCTTGTTCTTGGTCATTTGATTTTTAAGTCTGGCTATTTACCCAGGACGATTGGCATTCTGATGCAAATTGCTGGCCTAAGCTATTTAATAAATAGTTTCACGATGCTTCTTGCCCCAACGTTTGCAAATAGGATATTCCCCGCCATTCTGCTATTTGCCTTTCCAGGAGAGGTTTCACTCTGCCTATGGCTCCTCGTTAAGGGCGTTAACATCACAAAATGGAAAGAAAAAAGTGCGCGAGTCAATGAATAATAGCCTAGAAGATCCTAATTCCTTTTTCGAATAAATGGACTATTCTGGTACAAAATTACACCGCATAGAATTATCGCTAAGACACTTATCAACCTTGCCGATGGGGTCCACCCAGGCTATGAAATAACGTAAATTACCGGGACGTTATTTGTGATAGGGGTTATAGTTTAGTAATCTAATGATCATAAAATTCTTTATGATTTGGCGTGGACGTCTCGAGCGGATTCGAACCGCTGTGAAAGCTTTTGCAGAGCTATGCCTGTCCTCTCGGCCACGAGACTTTATTTTTTATTTCACTAACCCGGCTAACCGCTGGTAAAGTAGGGTAGGGCTGGTGTCATTCTTCGGAATATATTTGCCCGTAACGATCGGAATGTAAATCACCCTCCTTCGACTTTCTTCCCCGACGACTGATGATTTGGCTACCCGGTGCCATAATCTTCCGTCATGAATGGTTAAATCCCCGGCTTTCGGTACGACAGCAACCTCATCAGCATCGGGGCTTGTGTTCAGAAAATGGATCTTGCGAAACAAAAGGTTATAAAGGTCTTGTCTGTGTGTGCCCGGAATGATCCTCAATCCGCCGCCGCCCCGACTCAGATTGCTCAAATGAACTCCCACATTAAGCATGGGACTTATTTTTTGACCATAAAAAATATCCCGCAGGCCATCCACGTGCCACCCCATTTGGGTAAACTTACTATTGGGACCATTGACATAATGGTTGAAGACCATACCATCCTTTTCGTTGCCGCCCAGCCGCGCATCCGGACCCACTAATGAAAGAAGCGTTTTGAATCGAGGGTCAATCAGGAATTCAGCCAGGACAGGATGGTGCTGATTGATGAACGCGAATCGTTGTACAATCGGTGAGCCGTCAATATCCACCCCATATTTTATTGGAACACCATTCACTTTTTTTACTCCCTTTACAATCCAATTTTTTTGAACCTCCAGAGAAGCCCGGACAATCAATTCCACAGTAGCCGGGGTAATAAAGTTTTTAAAATGGATGAACCCATGTTCATCAAAGAAATTTCTCTGCTCGGGAGATATTGATTCTTGTAAAACGAATTGTTTGTAGTCTGAATCCATGGGTGGGGGTTTGGTTAAAAATAAAATTTATGAGATTTTCATTGAGGGCCAATCAAGTCAGGAAGGAAAGCACATGGCCATTAAATTCATCCGGCTTTTCAACCATCGGAACGTGACCACACTGCTCAATAAATCGTACTTCCGAGTTTTGCAATAAATCATGAAAGAGCAATGCCGTTTCAGGGGGTGCAATCCTGTCTTCCAATCCCCAAAGAAGAAGGGTCGGATGGTCCAGCCTGCCAAGAAGTAGGGCTACGCTGCTTTGCCGGGACGACCTAACAAGCGACCCTATGGTCAATCGTTTAGGAATACTTTGCACGGTCGCATAAATGTCATCTACAAAATATCTGGGCGCGCCATGAGGTTGAAAAAACGCTTCATTCACTTTTTCCTCCACAAATTCGTAGTCATTGATCGCTGAAGGTGTGGTTCCGTCAAATGGGGAATTCTCAAATAGGCCCGTGCTGCCACAAAGCACCAATTTGTCTACATTGGTTGGATGAATATAGGTATAGATCAATGCCACCTGGCCGCCAATGGCATGACCCACCAGCGTTACATCGGTCAATCCGTTCCAATCAATGAACTCGTGTAATACGTTGGCCAGGTAGCGGATGTTGGTATGTTGAATAGGCAAATCAAAGATGGGCAGCCGGGGCACAATAACGTTGTGGTTGGTCTTCAAAGCTTTGACCGTTTTTTCCCACATTCCCAAATTCCCGAACAGGCCATGCAGTAGAATAACGGCAGGCCCCCGACCCACATTGATATAGGTTTGGTTGTAGAAAGGTGGATTTACTTTTTTCATGGCAACTGATTTTTCTGTTTTATTGACGGAAAAGTGGCTTTGGCTTGATCATTATCCCATATCGATGCTTTTGATTTATTACCCGGATTCCAGTGACTGAGTTCGGAGTATCAACAGCAATCCTGTCGGAATACCCTGCGGCGATTGGAAGAGTTAAGGTGCCCGGCGTGAAAATTGGGGGCATCTTTTGGGTGAGTTTCAGGTGAGATAGTGCTCATGGTTTACTAATTTATAATTCCCTTTTTTATTCCGGGCAGGTTGTGGCACTTGTTCAAAAATTGCTTTTTCGAAAGTTGCCAGGGTATCTTCGAGCCTGTCTCTCCTCCCTGTCTTTATAAATCTGACGTAAACTTAATACTATTTTAATAACAACCAATAAAGTCTATCGATTTTATAGATTATTTTGATTGTCTTGGTTTAAATGAGCTTCAAAGCAAAAATTTGCCAAATCGATGTTGCTTTTCTGGATGGGTACCTTATCTTTCTACCATGCTAAAAAGAATCTGTAGCCTGGTTATCATTCTTAGCATGATTTTGCATTGTGCCTCACGTCTCGGGGTTCTTTCACATCTTTATGAAAACCGCTTTGACATCTTACTTTTTTCAGG
>Ga0302221_10001749_pt1 | contig 13782 bp, 1 predicted proteins | sample II_Palsa_E2_1_FD_193517 | JGI IMG/M metagenome (GOLD analysis project Ga0302221, IMG submission 193517) | Peat permafrost microbial communities from Stordalen Mire near Abisko, Sweden - II_Palsa_E2_1 | ecosystem: Environmental > Terrestrial > Soil > Palsa > Peat permafrost | place: Sweden... | reverse complement strand
CCCTAAGCGAAGGAACATAAATGTAGTGATTCAGGACACCTGTACACTTAGTTCTTCAGTCAACAAATGCATCACCATTTGCACTCCCTCCATTTATTTGGTTGTACGCCTTGCCAACCCTCTTACACTAGTGCATAACTAGCTATGCGACAAAAGGAATAGGAAATAAGCTCTTATAATAGACAATGTAAATAATGCTAGCTTTCTCGTTAAAGCTCGAAAGACTAGGCAAGAGGGGCAAATAAACGGCATAAAGGGCAAGAACTTATAATCCCTTGTATTATACTTACTATAATGCTTGCATAAATCGATTCTTATAATGACGCGGAGCAAAGATAAAGCTTTAAATCTAGTCGAATAGCGCAACTTTATTATAATCGACCCGATAAGTAATAAAGATGCGCTAAAGCTTTTCGGGGCTAAGCTAAGAGGAAATAACGATAGTAATAATAACGCAAATATTATTACTAAGCTTTTTATAGCTTTTAAGTTTATACTACTTGCTATCGTTTAAGTAATTGCATATATCTTATAAAGGAAACTGCGTTATTTTATACGAGAGTACCTTTAAAAATTTCGATAAAGCGATTATAAGCGGATAAGTCTTTTAAACTATAATAGCAACTAACTTTATCGAGATAAGGAGGCTAAAAATTCGATTATTGTTATATAATAGATATTATTCGATTATATTTGTAAGATTAGACTATTAGTAGCTAATTTATTATCGCTTATAAGCTTTTTCGACCGGCAAGGAATCTTTAATACTTTACTTTAATCTTAGAGCAAGCGGATAAAGTCGAGGCAAGATAAGGAGGATATTGCCCTTAATTGTGTTAATAGTGATATTAGCTATAGTAATAACGCAAATATTGCATTATAGTCTTTTATAAGCAATAGGTTTAAAGAGGATGTCTTAGTTTTACAAAATTACTCGTTTATCTTTGTTAATGCTAATAGCAAAACATTCGAAATGCATAAATTAGTGCAATTAGCAACGCGGAAATAGCTTAAAGCTTATAGGCAAATAGAAAAGTAAAGACGTTAGTTTCTTAAGCATCTTAACGTAAAGCTTTTAATAGGAGAGTATAAGAATTAGAAAAGGTGTTAAGCACTTTTCTTATATGCACAATCGGCAATAATATAAAAGCTAAAGGAATTAGACTTTTTAATAAACTGGGCGTTAGTGCTTTATAAGGCAATATAGTACGTATAAAGCATGGGGAAAGGCGTAAAGGCGGAGAATATGTCTATTTGCGCGATGAAAGTTTATAAGAAGATTCTCGGTAATAAGCATAAGGATACGCTAAGTAGGATAGCAATAGCGGGCTTAGCATATGATTTGAATAGCCGGTAGGATGAGGCTAAAAAGCTAGAGGTGCAAGTTATAAAGACGAGCAAGAGGAAGCTCGGAGTGGACTACCTAAACACGCTAACGAGCATAGCTAACTTGGCATCGACGTATAAGAACTAAGGCCGGTGGGATAATGCTAAAGAGCTAAAGGTGCAAGTTATAAAGACTTGCAAGACGAAGCTTAGAGTAAATTACCCTTTTACGCTAACGAGTATAGCTAACTTAGCATCGACGCTTTAAAATTAAGGCCGGTGGGACGAGGCTAAAAAGCTAAAGGTGCAAGTTATAAAGACGAGCAAGAGGAAGCTCGGAGTAGACTACCTAGACACGCTAACGAGCATGGCTAACCTAGCATTGATATATAAGAATTAAGGCCGGTGGGATAATGCTAAAGAGCTAGAGGTGCAAGTTATAGAGACGAGCAAGACGAAGCTCGGAGTAGATTACCTAGACACGCTAACGAGTATAGCTAACTTGGCATCGACGCTTTAAAATTAAGGCCGGTGGGATAAGGCTAAAAAGCTAGACTTGCAAGTTATAAAGACGAGCAAGACGAAGCTCGGAGTAGATTACTTAAACACGCTAACGAGTATAAACAACTTGGCGTTTATATAAAAGGGAAACGGTAAAGAGACTAAAGCTATAAGTCTTATAAAAGAGTGTGTAAAATTTCGGAAGCGTGTTTTAAGAGTTGGCTATCCAAATTCTATTTTATCTTATAAAGCTTTAAATATATAGAAGGCTAAGCAAGAGGATGCTATATTAGCAATCGAAAGTGCTAAAGATAAGTAAGCTTAATATTTATAAAATAATATAATATTATAAATATGTGTTGTAAAGGTAATGATTTGCACTTTATAAGCACTTAGCGTGAGTATTTAGGCTATTAAGAGGCACCTTTGCCGACATTAGCTACTTTTAGCTAAAATATTACGTGATTATCTAAATAAGCAAGTCCCGGGCCGGGAATATGGGGCTATTCTTTATTAAGATCGGCACTTGCTTCGATTTAAAGTACCGATCCGCGTAGCAATCTTGTATAAATTTGCAAGATATAGCCGCTATAAGGCTATTAATGATTTCTTATATAATAAGAGGGATTTAAAGCTTAAGTAAGACGTTTTTATATGTTTAAGGGATAATATAAGCTTAGTGATATAGCTATAGTAAAGAAAGTGTAATACGCTATAAAAGGAGACTCTTTGCAAATTAGGCGTGGGGCAACGACGCGAATATGATTTTTTCAGTCGGAGGCATTTAAGCTATATAATAATAGCCACGGAATATAACTTACAAAAACTATAAGAGATATTATAGTGTTTATAGATTTTATAATGCTTAAAGTCAATGTACCGGTTAAATTTTCCGGCATGTAGGGTTTTCCGTTACGCAAGGATAGACGTTATTATTCTTTAGCTATTTCTCTACAAATATTCGGTTTGTAATAAGAAAATACTATAGTTATAGTTATATTATCAATTGTCCTATTAATAGCGTTAAAAGCCCTTTTAGCTATTCCCCTTTGCTTTATTACAACTATTAGCTTATCTCTAAATTTCGGGACTATAGCACGAAGCTCCTATCAAGAAAGAATATAGCTTTAAGCTTTAAAGATATAAAGCACAAGGAAACTTATATGCCAAATTTATCCGGACAAAGTAAAAGGAGGTACATAATACGCCAAGCATCTTAATAAGCGAAGGAGGTGCTTATATAATATTATATTTACAGTTACGCTAACTTAATTGTATTATATTATATATTATATAAAATTCACGTGAACTGTGGCGTTCTTTTAAAAGGTTTTATAAATAGCTATATACGTGTTTACTTCTTATACAAAGCTACTACTTAATTGTTTTAATACCCCCCCTATCTTTATATAAGGCGTGTTAAGTCAATTTTACAGTTAAGCTAAAATTCAAGGCTACTTAACCTTTAAGGAGTATAATACGTAAAAGTAGTGTGGCAAACATATATAATGCGACTTTTTAAAGAAATATCAACTCTGGCTTTTGCCTTATAAATAGGACTATAATAATACTTTACTTCGAATTATAAGCTTTATTTTATAACAAGCTTAATTGCTAGTTCCTTTTGTTAATTAGGGCTTTAATGTCCTCTTTCTATAGCTTGTTAATACTATAGCAATAGACGATATAAAAGCAAAGTTGTAGTAGTTAAAAGAGTTAAGTAAAGGGGAAAGGTATATAAAAAGAAGACAAATCGATTAGGATATTATATTAAAAGGAGCAAGTAACTTTTTCGCCTAAAAGGATATCGACTTAGCAATTAATAAGAGAGTAATGCAAGAGCTTATAAATAGGGTAATTAAAAGTAATACGACATTTAATGTTATACTATTATATAAGGGGAGACAAAAAGTTAATTTGTAATATAAAGGATATATTTAAACATGTTTAGAAGCTACAAATCTAAGGAAAGTAAGCGAAAAGCGAGATCTTATAGGTAATTAAGCATTATTTTTGGATATTAAGAAGGTAGTCGGTTAAAGCATTTAAAGTTAATAATTAACTTAATACATTTCTTGTTAAAATAGTAACATCTTTTAAACTTTATAATAATAGGGCTAAGACTTTCTTTTATATATGCTAAATGCGCACGGACCCTTAAGTCGTATAAGATGTTTATGCTTATAGTAACCACTTTTTAAAATAGTGCTAAACCTTGTAAATTTATAGCATATACAAATTTGCAATATAACCTTAAATAACTATCCTCTTGCTAAAATAGCTAATATTGTAAGTTGCAATAAAGCATTTTATATTTGCAATATAGTTAAACCTTCGTTATTTTAGCTCTATTATACAAAACTCACGTAAAGTGTAGCGTTATTCTAGAAGTTTTTATAAGCAACTATATATGTGTCTGCTTTTACATGAAGCTACTACTTAGCCGTTTTAATCCCATCTCCATATAAGGTATAAAGGTAATGCTTTATAAGCGACCGGGCTAGTAAAGCCCTTATAAAGGCCTCCTTACTAAGAGAGCCTCAAACATATAATACTAAATCGAAATGTAGTAAAGTCCTTTTAACTGCCCTTTATTATCGCGATTATAAGCGGCCCTTTATAGAAGAGAAGGCTTAAGGCTAATAGTATCTTACTCTATTAGAGGAGAAAGCCCTCGAAAAGTATTTAAAACTAATAGCTAACTTTAAGAATCTTGTGCGAATTAAGTGCTTACTTGCTCTCGCCTTTAATATTGCCCGCTAGCATTCGACGAATAAAGCGACTAAGGCTTTAAGCAAGAATTGGCCTCGGGGCTTCTAAAAGCGTTATCTAAAACTCAAATTATAACAAGTAAAGGCGATAGCTTAAGAATGCCACAAGAATAACATTTATAATAAGATAATACATTAGTTTAAAGTAATTAAAGAGGTATTATAAGATCCGGCTATCCTTTTAAAGAATGTTTATAATATGGACGAGACTAGAGTTATGCTATATATACTTAGCTTTATTTAAGTCCTTGTAAGTAAGGACAATCCGCGAGATTATAGAAGCGTAAGCGTTAAGTGTATGATAATTACTATTATCGAATGCATTAGTGTAAATAGTAAGTCTTTAATACTAATAATCATTTGGCTAGCTATTACTTACCGAAGTAACTAGACCACGTTCCTTACTCTTAAATAGCATTATATATACTCCGAATCTAAGTATATTAACTCTAAGATTAGCTTAAAGTAGCTTAAGCGCGTGTTTAATCCTTAAACTAGAGAATAGGCTAACTAAAAGCTACGGGTGTTAATTTATAACGGTTTTAAGACGCACGAGACCTTAGAAGCCTTAGAGTTTTATTTCGAAAACAATATTATCTTATATTGCCTCCCCTCTTATACCTCTTATAAGCTTTAGCCTTACAATGTCGGAGTATTTGCCCCTTTAAAGATAGCTTACTATAACGAGGCTAAAAGGCTATTTTAAAGAGGTGTAAATATTGTCGGCAAGTAACATTTCACCTCTTTATATAGCTTTATAAGGGAGAAGGCGTTTACGAAGAGAAATATTATAGCTATATAAGCTGCTTATAGTTTATTTCCGTTTAACCTAAACAAAGTCCTTAAGGTGACACTAAAGCCCCTTACTCAATTAACCGTTCCGGGAGCAGATAAGGTAAGTTCTTGTTATTAAGACAAAGTACTATAAACGCTTATAACGCTAATATTAGTAGATAGTCTTGCGTCGCTGTATAATCTAATTAAATAGGATGCTTATACGCTTAATAGGACAAATATATAGCGCTTAGAGAGGCATATATAAAAGCTTATTAATGCCGCTTGAATATCCTTCGCCGAATGTGCCCTCTTTTATAATTAAAAACAAATGTTAACTAAAATAAATAATAAAGCTAAGGTTTGCCGATTAACTTAGTCATTTATATTAGAGAAGGCGAAAGTAATAAGCTTTAAAGATATCGAGGTAGTATAAGTAGCGCGTGCTATAAAGGATATTATTAAGGGCAAAGGGAAACGTAGTTAAAAGCGGAAAAGTGCTACGCTAAAGGCAAATAAGCTAAAGATAGAGCTAAAGCTAGACTTAAAGCTAAAAGTAGCGCGTGTTATAGAAGAGGTTATAAATAATAAGGGAAAACGTAGTCGGAAGCGTAAGAATGCTACGCAAGAGCTAAAAGCGCAAGAGCTAGAGCTAAAAGTGGCGTGGATAATTAAAGCGCTAAAGATATAAAGGGCCTTAATAGCGCGGATGATATAAGACTATTACATAAAAGAATAAAGAATTGTTTCTTATTTCTTGTAATTCGGATTTAGTTTTTAGAGGCAAGAAATCGGATATAATATTTGTAGCATTTGCGGCGCAATAAAAGAAGATAAAGTTATAATTCGCATGCAAGTTATTAGCAAGTAGTCTTTATATTAAGGCTAAACTCTTAACTTAAATCTTTATTTGTAGCTTCGAGGTATATTTTATTACTTGCAAGTTAATAGCGCTATAAGCAAGACTAAGCATTGCGTATAAAAACTTCGATATTATAAGCTCTTGTTGCTTAGTAATCGATTTTTTAGTAGCGACGAAAGGTGGCAGTCGTCTTAGAAAATCTAATATTGCTATTTTTATACTCGAAAGTAGCAACTATAATCTAGTATTATAAGGCATATTTTCTGCTCTATTGTATGCTATAATTGCTTAAAGACGAGTTTTAGCCTTAGTATTACCCCGCATACTAATATATTGCTTATAAGCACTTCTTAATTAGCTTATTTGCATTAAGTTTAAACCTTTTAAGTTATTTAAAATACTTGTTATCTTATAATTCTTTATCCGTTTAAGTGACGAAAGATTTATCTAATTTTCTTACTACTATTATAACATTATTAGCAGATATTATAGCCTCGATAAGGAGTCTAAATCTTAGTCCCTTTTTATACCCCTTAAACCCGAAGATAAAATTAATTAAAGCAAAGACGAAGATTCCTAATTTTTAACTTAAACTTAAACCTTAGCCTACTAAAACGAAACCGATTAATGTCCTAAGTAAGCTTTCGAGATCTCGATTGTCAAAGTCCTAATTATCGAAATCTTAACCGAAGTGTCTATTAGCTTATCCGGTATATACTCTTTTAAGGCCTTTACCTAAGATCGCTAATAAAGCAGATAAAGGATAAATGTATTAGTTTTAGGCGAGAGCTAAGCTTAGTGCCGTTTTTGCATCGCTTAAGAAGATTAAGGGAAGTTTATGAAATTATATTAAAAGATTGAACTCGGCTACTCTTACAACTTAAGTAATACTTAATATTGCTCTCTTATCAAGTTAGCTGCTATCGAGTTTAATATAGCTTAAACTTTAAGAAATATTATTACTTTTAAAATTAACCGAAGAATTCCCTCCGCAAACCTTTAAATATGTCGTTTAAGTTTTAAGGGGCATTGTTAAAGTGTATAACGAGCTTAAAAGAGCGAATAAATGTGTAAAAGGATATATTAAAAGGTAAGGAGTTAAGAAGGGCGAGATTGTAAATATTTAAAGTAGTTTTAAGTGTATATTTAAAGTAGTAAAGAGGAGCTAGAAGGGTAAGACGAGTGAGATTAGAGTTAGTAAGGTGTAAGTTAAAGTCTTGCTTAAGAAATTTATTGCCTTAGAAGAAGGGTATAATAAAATATACTTAGCAGTTAATAGTAATAGTAATAAGTTATTTGTTATTAGTACTTTTACCAAAAAAGAACTCGCGTAAGAAGCGTGTAAGAAATATCGAGACTAGTTAGCTTATTGCTTTAAGCTTAAGGAGAAGGAGTAATAGTTTAATAAAGAGGGGATATTTTATTTAAAGGGGAAGACTAGTAGCTAAGGCTACTATTAGTTTATAGTAAAGTATCCCTTAAATAGGGAAGTAGAGTAACGAGGTCTTGTAAGCCGGCTATTAGATATTTAAAAATAATAATTAAATATAATTGCAAACAAATTAGTATAAACCGATTAAGACTTTTTAAAGTTTAATGTAACAAATCTTTGTGTAAAGCTAACTTCCTTAATCTCCTTACTTTTATAGTTATTAAAAGGAGCTATATCTCGACTACTTATCCGGATTTTAGAGCTAGTTTTCAAGTTCTTTTATGCACATCTTTTAAGGAGCCTTTTAGCTATTGTTATAGCACTTTATCCTCTTATTATATAGCTATATGCAATAATAAAGGGTAAAGAGAGGGTCGTTATAAAGCTTTAATATAGTATTATATTTTTAAAGCTCTCTTGGAAGATGGAAAAGGGCTTACTAAAAAGTGTAAAAAGTTTATTACTTTAACTTATATAAACAATTTTAAAAATCTCAAATAATCTCTTTAGCGTATTAAGTCTTAATAACTTAGTATTTACTTTAACTTGTAGCTTTGTCTCCTCTTTAGTATATTTATATTACCTTTAATTTAATATTAAAAATCGCTATCCTCGACTATTATGCGCCCTTTTATTTTACTTTTTACGTTGCGAAATTCCCTCTTTTTATTAAAAGAGAGTTGTTTTACTAGAGTAAATAAGCGCTTCCTTTTCTTAGTGTGCTATATTAATTTCTTTCCCATACTTTGCTCCCCTAATACTAATTATCTTATTTGTTAAAGCCTTTTTGCTTTATTTAAAAACTTAGCAAGCTTTATATATCTAATAGTAATGCCTAGTAGCCCTTTACTTTGTAAAGATGCTACTTTAAATGTAGCAAAGTAGTTGAGGGGAAAATGCAATATCTTAGTAATATTAGTAGTAAATTTATTTAATAATTAGAAAAGCTATAAAAGTTAATCCGGTTTTAATGCACGGATTTAGTATATATATTATAGTTAATTATTACTTCGATATTTAGAATTTCGGCGCCGTCTTCGCCTTCTTTTAAGTAGCGCGGCTATTATATCGATATTCGGGATACTCGGCTTCCTTATATTAAAATTGCTTATCCGGCTATCGTTAAATATAATATTAGTTAATTTAAATGTCATTGTCCGAGTCGAACTCTTATAGCTATATGCTTCCGGACCTTATATTAAATATCTGTGCTACAAATCTAGCAACTTCGTTATTGCTGCTTATAATGCGGTCTAGTTAAGCTTTAGTCTCTTATAATACTTGTTCTAAGAAGCTTTTATAGGTTATTATCAGCATATATAATGCGTATAAAACCTCCTTTAAAGGATTATATTCTAATTTAGTCTAGTTAAGTTAAGTTTCTCTTACTAAGAGGTCAATCCTTATAGTAATATATAATTTGTTATCCACGAAACTTTTCAGTTTAAAAAGCTCTTCTAGCCTCGCTAAAAGATCTTTACATTTTAATAATGTTACCTTTAACTATCGCGACTAGCTTGCTAGTTTATAGCGCTAGCTTTATTTAATCAAGTTTAGTACTATAAAGACTAGGGACTAAAGATTAAATGCTAATTGCCATTTATCGGTTGCTAAAGGTGTTAAAGGTAATACAATTTGCCTTTCCGGTAATGTCCTATTTACAAGTATAAGGATAATACGCGTCGATTAAGAATCTCTTTTTATTATTTATTGCTTGGGCCGGTTATAAGCTTTATTGTTATGTTATAATGCTAATGCGGAAACTTGTTAGTTTATATTTAAGAATTTTACTAATTAATTAATTATATTAAGTTTAAATAACTCTAATTCGACTACTTTAGCATGCTCTTTAATAAAGACTCCCGTTTTCAAGCCAAGAGACTACTTAAGAAGATATTAAGTAGTCGAAGAATCCAAATATAGTACTATTAAATAAGCTTAGCTTTAATAGCCTTAGCTACCCGATTTAAACGCTGCGATAGCTAGCTTAAAGATCCGGTTATTGTTATTAGCGCCTCCCTTACATTGCTTTACAAACTTGACAATTTTTTTTAATATACTCTTCTATTATTATAAGGGTTAAAAAGGTGTAAGACTCGAAAAGTGCTAATATATACTAGTAAAAGCGACGCTCTTATAAAAAGCTAATATTAAGAGAAGTTAGCTCTTCTTATATTAACTAGTATACTAATGCATTTATTAGTAAAAATGCTTATATAATATATTCCCGGTTATTTTAGGCCCATTTCTTATTGTTATAAGAAAAGAAGCGCTTTTAGAGATTAAGGTATTTTATTAAGTCCGGAAGATATTAAAGAATAGTTTGCCCTTTGTTTAATATCTCTTGTATGTTAAATATTATTATATACGCAATTTAAGTAAAGCTTAATTTTTTACTCCTTTATCTTATGCAATATACACTTTAATATATATTGCTACTCGAAGAAATAAATATTAAGTAATAAGTTTTCTTATTTTTCCGAACATAGCGTCGAAGGACTCGCGCAAGACGATATACACTTTAACCTTGCTCTTTAAGGGAAGTAAAGCATTCTTGCGGCTAGTTAATATAGTAATTAAATTCGAATATAACCGGCAACGTCTTATAGTAATAAAAGCTTTGCAAATCTTTAATAACAAAGTGCTGGTAAATGTGCTTTAAATAGTAAATTTCCCTTTTTTTTATATATATTAACATTAATATAGTTAAATAATTGCTATATAAGCTATTAGTTAAGGCAATATAAATATTTGCTCACGTTTGGCCTAACTTTCCCTTTTTTCCTATTATAGCTCTTCGGTTTACTTGAGTTTATTAAATCCTTCCTTTTTAAGATAAAATATGCTCTCTTAATCTAAATCTATTCGTGTATAGTTTATGTTTATTTGTAAATCGATAAGTTTTGTGTAAACTACAAAGAATAAGCGTTTTTATATTACTAATTAATTAGTAATTAAGATTTCTTATATAAGGCTATTATTAGTATAACTAAAACACCTTTAAAAGAAAGAGACGGCAAGAGTATATTAAACCTTATAAAGGAATTTAAAGTGCATTTAAGGCGCTAAGGAAAAAGGTACCCTTAATCGAGTGTCGGAGGCATTAAAAATAAGGAGAAGGGGACTTGCTTAAAAGCGCGGCTATAAGCTAGCGGTCTTTGCGACTGTAAATCCGCTAAGATTATACAAACGAAGGAAAGACGAAAATGAGTATAATAAGTAATAAGGTTAATATCCGGGATATAAATAAATTCGAAATCGGCCTTATAATTTTGCTTAATTTTAAGGGAATATTATTTTCCGAACGACGACTTAAAGTACTTAGCCGGCTCGAGGGTAAAATTCTATATATAAACTAATTAAAGTCTAGAACTTAGATAAATACTTGCCGGGATTAAATGTAATATTAGCAAAAATGTTTTAATTTTAGTATATATTATAATGCTCCGGAGAAAATTCTCCTAATAAAGGTTTTTTAAACTATAAACGAATTGCTTCTTTTAGTTTAATGCACGTAATTAGCTCTTAGTTTACTAAGTTATAATAGCAATAAATTACCTCTTGCTAGTTATTAACGAGTAGCTTTCGCAAGCATCTAAGAAAAGCATATAGCCTTTTACTTATCCCTAAAATTATTAAAGCTATTATTATAATCTCGATTACTTTAAAGTTATTAAAAGACTTGTTGGCCACAATTTTATTGTCTATAAAATTATAGTGCTTAGCTAAACTTAGGTTTTATTAGGCAGCATTTTGCAAAGCTGCTTGCTAATGTGCTTGCTTAACCCTACATTAGCTTATACTTAGTAATGGTCTATTCCCTCCTTATAAGCCCCTTCCTTATTACCTTCTTCCCTTATTTATAAGAAAATTTGCGGAGTATATAATTACTAATATCGACTAGCTCCGGAAGAGGTACTAAAGCTTGTATTTGTTCTAAGCATTTAATAGAGGGTCACGCGAAACTCCGGGATATAAAGTATAAGAAGTGTAAGAAAAGCTTTAAAGTCTATTAAGCTAGCATTTATAAGAATAATAGCATTAAGTAGCGGATCTATTTTGTATTATGCTTATGCAGCAAGAAATACTTCCCCTTATCGCTTACTAAAAAGTATAAGCTTGCAAGTTATAAGTATTTATTAACTTACTTAAGTTATAAGCCCTTAACACCCGAGATCGATAAGACTATAAACGAGTTAAGTTCTATATCTAGCAAGGTTATAAAATCTTTTATAAGTATAAATATAAGAGCGACTAGATATAGCGGAAGGTAGACTTCACTACTTTAAAGTAACTAGACTTAAGAAGGAGAATATAACTATTATTATCGATATTATATTATAAAGTTAAAAGAATTTGAATATAAGTATAATTATAAGACTTTTAAGCCTTTATTAAAGTAGATTGCACTACTTTAAAGTAACTAGACTTAAGAAGGAGAATATAACCGTTACTATTAAAGCCGTGTTATAAAGTTAAGAGAATTTGAATATAAGTATAATATTATCTCCTTTGTACTTAAAGATGCCGGGGAAAAGGGAAAAGAGAGGGAAAAGGGAAAAGAGAGGGAAAAGGGAGAAGATAAAACAAATTTAAGGTTTAAAGATAAACTTATGTAAGATTAGCGCACTTTTAACTAGTATACTTAACTATAGAGTAAATAGGCGTAAGATAAAGATGAGGGGTATTATTATTATACTTGTAAAGATAACTTTAAAGAGTATAAGTACTAATACGATTATAAAAGCTTTAAACTATTAAAAGAGAAGGGAAAAGGGAAAAGGAAGGGGAAGCATATATAAATTAAAAATATAGCATTACAAAAAAAGAGGTATATAGTAAGCTTGGAAAAATTTCTATTTTAATATATACTAATAATAGTTAAAGGTCGCGTTTGTGCTTTAGCTACTAATGTTTCCGCACTTTAAGTATTCTTATTATATTAAAAGTTTAATCTCTAAAAGCCTCTTATGTACTTATCTGTAAAATTCGCCGAGTTGCTTTTATCGATAGTTTCGATAAGACTAGAACTGCCTTAGTAATTAAAATAAGCTAAGCGGCTTGTGGGAAAGGAGTTATATGCGCATTATTAATAGCTATATCCGAAGAACTTCTTATTAATTGCCTCCGAGCGCGGGCTCTCTTGTCTTGCAAAAATCCTTTTTTAATAACAATCTTGTATATATATATCCTATAAAGCTTAATCTTCTTTAACTATTAAACCTAGTATTTATAGCTTTAAGTAAGAGACAGGGATTTAAGTCGCGGCTATAGCTCGAGTTTTATTTATTCTCTCCTTAACACGCTAAGTAATTGCTAGCTAAAATAAAGGGTGTCCTTGTCGGCGAGCCCAAAATTTAGCCGATAGCGGAGGATATTTGCAGCTAAGACGAGAGTATTAAAATCCTTATTAATAGCAAAGTATTCCTTGTTAAGAAATAATTATTTTAAGCTAGTTTAAATAGCAATATTAAGATCGGGAAAACCGAGAGAATATTATAAATATTCTTAATAAGTTGTTAAGTAACGACTAATTATCTTTAAAACTTAGCTAAAACTATATCTTAAAAAGCTAAGCTATAGTAGTATTAGCTTTGCATTGCAAATTGCAAACACTTTAGCAAGTAATATTATATTAGTAAACTCTAGAAGAGGCTATAAGACTTTATATATTGTACCAAGCTAAGCGCTTGCAATATTAGACTAGATACTTAATTCCTAGAAAATGCTTTAAATAGCAAATCCGATAGCTAAGTTAAGGGTTATATAATATTGTAAGTCGTTAAGGTATTTGCAAATATAAGTTAAAGCATTATAAGAACTCTTTATATTAGTAGGAATTTGAGGTTTAAGTAACCGAGGTTACAAATCTTATTTAGCGCAAAAAGGAAAAAGGAGTGCTGTTAAAAAAGCCTTAATAGGCTAAGAGCTAAAGTTATAAAGGCTATAAAACTCGAGAATTAAGTCGGTAGCCTTTGTAAATAATGGGGGTGCTTCTTAAGCAATATTATCCGAGGAATAATAAGTACTAATAACAAATCGAACGTCTTTTAAGCCGAAATGCGCACTTTAAAGGGGCACACTTCCTCGTATAACCTATCTTGTACCAAGTACTA
>Ga0302221_10001747_pt1 | contig 13788 bp, 7 predicted proteins | sample II_Palsa_E2_1_FD_193517 | JGI IMG/M metagenome (GOLD analysis project Ga0302221, IMG submission 193517) | Peat permafrost microbial communities from Stordalen Mire near Abisko, Sweden - II_Palsa_E2_1 | ecosystem: Environmental > Terrestrial > Soil > Palsa > Peat permafrost | place: Sweden... | reverse complement strand
AATATCATCCTATGGAGGCGCGCCCTGCAACTGAACTACCAGCGGGTGCGGAATGGCAATACGAGCCCAAATGGGACGGGTTTCGCTGCCTCGCTTTTCGCGACGCAGAGCGTGTGGATTTGCAGTCCAAATCAGGAAAACCGCTCACGAGATATTTTCCGGAACTTATCGCGGCATTGAAGGCTTTGAAATCCAATAAATTCGTATTGGATGGAGAAATTGTAATTCCCGTAGGCGGCAGTTTGTCTTTCGACGACTTACTGATGCGAATTCATCCGGCCGCCAGCCGTATTTCGAAGTTGAGCCAGCAATCGCCATGTGTCTTCATCGTTTTCGATTTATTAGTTGATGAAAAGGGACGATCGCTGGTGAATCTGCCGTTGCGCGATCGTCGCAAAATGCTGCAGGCATTCGCACACAAGTACTTGGATGAAGACGGCACTGTTCGGTTGTCGCCGACCACGGACGACATCGCCATTGCACGCAAGTGGTTTCGTATGGGCGTCGGCCTGGACGGGATTATGGCCAAACGTGTGGACCTTCCCTATCAACCGGGCGAGCGCACCGGTATGCAGAAGATCAAAAAGCAAAGAACCGCGGATTGCGTGGTTGGCGGATTTCGCTACCTGGAAAAGAAGCCGCTCGTCGGCTCCTTGCTGCTCGGTCTGTACAATGACAAAGGTTTGCTCGACCATGTGGGGTTCTGTTCGTCAATCCATGATGAGGATCGCCCGGCCTTGACTAAGAAGCTGAAAGCGATGATCAAGCCGCCGGGATTCACGGGGAAAACTCCCGGAGGGTTAAGCCGATGGAGCACCAAGCACTCGATGGAATGGGAACCGCTCAATGACAAACTCGTTCTTGAGGTTCAATTCGATCACTTCACCGGCGGGCGTTTTCGTCATGGAACGAGATTCTTGCGCTGGCGGCCGGAAAAATCTCCTCGGCAATGCACCATGACGCAAGTGCAACGCGAAAGCCGTTCGGCGCTGGACCTGCTTTAGATTTGAGATGCGCCTCGATCAAACGTGACGCGGCGCCGGCTCCAGGGATTCGGCCACGCTCATAAGGGCGTCTTCCATCACTTGTAATCCTTCATCGAATTCCTGGTCGGTAATTACCAGCGGCATCAGAAGACGGATCACGTTGCCGTAGCTTCCGGCTGAAACCAGAATCAGTCCGTGCTCGAGGCAATGCCGAAGAACTTTATCCGTTTCCTCTTTCGCAGGCTCCCGGGTTGCCCCCGGCCTGACGAGCTCCAGAGCGCGCATGGCGCCAAGTCCACGCACATCGCCAATAAGAGGCCAGCGCTTTTTCCATTCGCGGGCACGGGCGTCAAACCTCGTTCCGATTTGTTCCGCGCGCGCCGGAAGATTTTCGCGCTCCAAAGTCTCGATAACCGCAAGCGCGGCGGCACAGGCGAGCGGGTTGCCGCCATAGGTACCGCCCAAACCGCCGACGCCCGGAGCGTCCATGATTTCCGCGCGTCCGGTGACGGCAGCGAGCGGCAGCCCATCCGCAATCGATTTCGCGCTGAGAAGGATGTCGGGAGTAATTCCATATCGCTCGGACGCAAACATGGCGCCCGTGCGGCCGAAACCTGTCTGCACCTCATCGGCAACGAGCAGAATCTTGTTGCGGCGGCAGATGTCCTGGATGATTGTGAAAAACTCCGCGGGAGGTGCAACGAAACCACCTTCGCCGAGGACGGGCTCTACAACGACTGCCGCCACGGCTTCCGCCGCCACCACGCGTTTGAAAGTGTCTTCCAGATGGTGCGCGCAGAAAACCCCGCATGAGGGATATTGCAACGAATACGAACACCGGTAGCAATAGGCATAAGGGATGCGATAAATGTCCGTCGCGAAGGGCTCGAAGCCGGCTTTGTACGGATGCGTCTTGCTGGTGAGTGACATAGTAAGCATCGTGCGGCCGTGAAAAGCGTCCTCAAAACAAATAATTGCCGGACGGTGCGTGTAGCAACGCGCTATTTTCACGGCGTTTTCGATAGCTTCAGCGCCGCTATTCACAAGAACTGTCTTCTTCGGGAAGGTTCCCGGCACAAGAGAGTTTAGTTTCTCGGCTAGTTCGACATACTTCCCATACGGAGCGACGCTGAAGCAGGTGTGCACGAACGCGTCGAGTTGTTTTCGGATGGCTTCGACAACGCTCGGCGCGCGGTGGCCCACATTCACCACACCGATGCCGCCGGCAAAATCGAGGAACCGGTTTCCGTCTACGTCTTCAAGCGTGGCGCCTTCGGCGCGCGCTGCGAAAATCTGCGTGGCGTGCGACACTCCGCGCGCGACGGCAGCCTGCCGCCGCTGCATCCATTCCTGCGATTTGGGGCCGGGTATCGGTGTGCGCAACTGAATTGTGGCCATGTCAGTACCATCCGATCGGCTGTTCGTTCAAATTGATGTGGACTTGCTTGGTCTCGAGATATTCCTCGATGCCCCATGGCCCCAATTCCCGGCCGAATCCGGACTGTTTGTAACCGCCCCAAGGCGCCTCGACGTAAGTTGGCTGCATGTGATTTACCCAAACAATTCCCGCGCGCAAAGCCTTTACCATGCGAAGCGCCTTGAAGATATCGCGCGACCAAATGGCTGCGGCCAGCCCGTAGGGTGTCGCGTTGGCGATCCGCAACGCTTCGGCTTCGTCCGCAAACGGGATGACCGCCGCTACCGGGCCAAAGATTTCCTCTTGCGCGATGCGGGCGGAATTATCCACATCGTAAAAAATTGTGGGTTCGACGTAATAACCTTGTTTCATCGACGCTGGGCGGCCTCCGCCGGCAGCAAGTTTCGCTTCCTTCTTGCCCAGTTCCTGATACAGGCGCACTCGGTCGAATTGATCCTTGCTCACCAGCGGGCCCATCTTGGTCTCGCGCTCGAGCGGCGGCCCGAGACGAATTGTTTTTGCTTTTGCGCTCATCGCTTCCACAAATTTTGGATAGATGGATTTTTCCACCAGGATGCGGCTGCCCGCCGAACACACTTCTCCCTGATTGATGAACACGCCGAAAAGCGCTCCGTCAATCGCAGATTGGAAATCCGCGTCGGCAAAAAATATGTTCGGCGATTTGCCGCCCAACTCAAGGGTGACGCGTTTCACCGTGTCAGCCGCCGCCTTCATGATGGCTTTCCCCACCGAGGCGCTCCCTGTGAATGCAACTTTGTTAACGTCAGGATGCTTCACCAGCGGCGCGCCGCAAGTTTCGCCGAAGCCGGTGATGATGTTCACCACGCCTGGCGGCAAGCCCGCGTCAGCGAGATAACCGGCAAACTCGAGAGCGGTGAGCGGAGTCTGTTCCGCAGGTTTTAGAACGCAGGTACAACCCGCGGCAATGGCCGGCGCCAGCTTCCACGCAGCCATCAGCAAAGGATAATTCCAGGGGATGATTTGGGCGGCTACGCCGATCGGTTCGCGAAGCGAAAGGCTCAGCGCGTTGTCCGGCACTGGATTTACGTGTCCGAGAATCTTGGTGGCCATCCCGCCGTAGTATTCGAAGCAGGTCGCCGCGTCGGCGATGTCATACTCGGCCTCGACGATTGGCTTGCCGGAATTGCGCGATTCCACTTCGGCCAGTTTTGCCGCTTCCTTGCGGATGCGTTCGGCCAACCGAAAAAGGATGCGGCCGCGATCCTGCGCAGTGGTTTGCGGCCAAGCTCCGGAATCAAACGCAGTTCTTGCCGCTGCGACGGCGCGATTTACGTCTTCTTCATTCGCTTCCGGGACTTCTGCCATAATTTCTTCCGTCGAAGGATCTATTACGGGGAAGTATTTCTTGCCGGCGCTCTCTACAAATTCCCCGTTGATATACATCCGATATCTGCGAACGGTGGACTTTGCCTCGCTTGCCATGGTCTTCTCCTGCGACAATTGTATTAAAGGCCGCTACGTGCACGCGCAGCATTCTTCCGGCGCCCATACACAAAGAAGAAGAATACCGCGAGACCGATGAAAAACGCCGTGCCGCCAAACATCCAGGATTCGTACGACAGGACGGAGGTGATCTGCTGCGCCGGTGAAAAGGCGAAAATCATGCCTAAGATCGTCATCAACAGCCCGCTTGAGCCTGCCAGCCAAAGCACGGGCTTGCTGTAGTGTCCCTTCCCTGCCAGCGGATCGGCCGCAATCTTCAGCAGCGCTGCAAAGATATAGAGAAACGGAAGCAACTGCAGCACAACGGCGAGCGATAGCAGCCGTTGAAAAGTTTCCTGCACACCGGAGCCAAGAAAACTGATCAGCACCAGAACCGTGGACACCACAAACTGAACGATCAGCGCTGCGTACGGCGTTCCATAACGGGGATGAACTTTCCCCAGCCAACTAGGCAAGTAGGAATCGAGCCCAGCAACAAAAGGAATGCGCGCCGAGCCAGCCAGCCACGCCGAACCGATTCCTGCGATCGAAATACTCAGCATTAAGGCGAAAGGCGCAACGATCCATATTACGCCGACTTTCTGAGCCATGTGGCTCACTGCCTGAACGATTCCCTGCAAGACATTGATCTCATTCTTGCTCACCGCGAGCAGTAACGTCAGCGTCGTAGCAATGTAGAGAAACCCCGAAAGAACACCTCCCCATACCACGGCTCCCGGCAGGGTGCGCTCGGGGTCCTTGATCTCGTCCCCCATTACGGAGGCAAGTTCCAGGCCTACAAGGCCGAAACAAATTACTCCAAACGAATTCAGCAGAAATCGCGGATTCGCCGGGATGTGAAAATCTACGGCGCTGACGGTGGTACCAAAACGCAACGCTACAATGATTCCCAGCCCCACCAGCACGGCTGCCGCGATACCAGTTCCAATACTGCCCAAATTGTTGATCCATTTTCCCACGCCAAGTCCCACTATGTTAAGCACGACGAGAATTGCCAGAAGTCCGAGCGAGGCTGCGACGGCAAAAGTCTTATTGTCGGCGAGCGCCTGATGACTTGGAAACACGAAGACTGACACGCCGACGAAGTACAGCATCACGGTCGGGACGTACATCATGTTATTTGTCCAGTAGCACCAGCCGGACAGGAAGCCGTGGAATTCGCCGAAAACCTCCTTGGCCCAGAGGTACACGCCGCCTTCTCCCGGATAGCGATGCGCCAATTCGATCACGGCAATGCCCTGGGGCCAGAAAAACATGAGTAGCGAAATAATCCAGAGCCAGACGGTGACGCCGCCGTTCGCAGCGATACTCGGCACCACGTTCAGATTGAACACCGCGACAACAAAGAGAGCGACGAGATCCCAGCGCCCCAGCGCGCGTTTCAGATGCGCGGTTCCGTTTTGCGGAGTGGCTAGCTCTGCCAATTTGCTCCTTGAGGGATGAAGGCGACCTGTCGCGCCAACCTCAGCTGTTACTTCAGGAGAACGAGCCGCGAAAGCCTAGTGCGCGCTGCTGGCCGCCGCATGCGGCTCTTTTTGCGCCTGCGCAAGCGCTGGGGCGACCTCTGCGAATACCGCGAGATGGCGGTCTACATCCGCGTCGGTGTGCGCGATCGATACGGTCCACTGCTCGTCCCACCAATAGGGCTGGGCCATCACACCGCGGTTCACCATCGCAAACCAGTAATGGCGCCACAGTTCGCTATCAGCCTTCAGCCAATCGCGATAATTGCGAATCGGTTTCGGGAAAAACATCAGCGAGCCATTTGATCCTGCGCCCACGACGTAAGCTTTCAAGCCGGTCTTGCTGATTTCTTTGTTGTAGCCATCGAGCAATCTCTTGTTCAGCCGATTTACGTGCTCGTAAGCCGCGGGCGTAAGCACTTCCCTGAACATTGCGAGTCCCGCGGCCATGGCAACGGGGTTCGTGTTATACGTGCCGCCGTGGAAGACTTTATGGTCAGAGATGAGACCCATCACTTCCCGCGTGGACGCGAACGCCGCCAGCGAGAAGCCGCCGCCAATCGATTTTGCCAGGCAAACGATATCCGGCTTGATTCCGAAATATTCGCAGGCCCCGCCGCGGGCCAGCTTCGCTCCGGTCTTAACTTCATCGAAAATCAGCAGAGCGCCATTCTTTCGGGTAATTTCGCGCAAGGCCTGGTGATAGCCCTCATCCGGCATCAGGATTCCGACATTCATCATGATCGGTTCAACAATGACTGCCGCAATTTCACCCGGATACTTTGCAAACAACCGCTCCACGCCGGCCACATCGTTGAACTGCGCTACGAGAGTATTTTGCAGCGTGGCTTTCGTCACGCCCTCGCCGCCCGGCACGGAATTCGGGAAGTTTGCGTCGCCCACTTCCTCGGCTTTCGGTTTTACCGAGACGAGAACGGAATCGTGCAATCCGTGATAGCCACCCTCCATCTTGATGATGCGGTCTCGCCCGGTGGCGGCGCGCGCCAGGCGCACGGCGTGCATGGTGCATTCCGTTCCGCTATTGCTGAAACGCACCATCTGCACCGGAAATCTTTCGCAGATTTCTTCGGCCAGTTCCCATTCGAGATTGTGAGGCATCCCGAACATGGTTCCGGTGCCTAGCTTTTCCTGTACCGCGCGCATCACCGCAGGATTGCAGTGCCCGGCCATCAACGCGCCAAAGCAGAGATTGAAATCAATGTATTCATTGCCGTCAATGTCGTGAATATGGCCGCCTTTGCCGTCGCGGACAAAGATGGGGTACGGATCGTACGCTCGATAGTTGCTCGCTACACCAAGAGGCAGCCTTTCCTCGGCTCGCTTATGAGCTTTTCGCGAAGCCGGCGTGCGTTTTTCGTAGGTGGCGATTTCTTTCTGAAGTCCCTGGTGCATGACATCCTCCGTAATACGATTCGCTCCGGCCGGGGCAGGATCCGAGGTTTAGCGATGCCCGGGCGTTTGTCTTAACCTGCCTCTACGCAACAAAGCGAGGGCGCCGCCTGAGCGACACCCTCGCTCTGCAAACCGACTCGAACCAAACTAGAACAAGAACTTCAATCCAAACTGAATCACACGCGGACCTTCCCTGGTCTTCAACACTTCGCCAAATGTTGAATCGGAAAAATTTCCGTCAGGATTGTTGAACTGCGTGTGATTCCATGCATTGTAGAATTCTCCGCGAAACTCCGTGTTCCATCGCTCGTTGATAGGAGTTTTTTTCGAAAACACTAAATCAGTATTGTTAAGCGGCGGCCCGCAGCAGAGCGAGTGCGGAAGGTTTCCGAAGGCTCCGGGCGCAGGATCGCTGATGTTCAGGGACGTGAAGTAATTGTTATTTAAGCCTTCTGCCGGGTTCACAATCTTGGGGTTGGTGAATTGGACCTTACCAGTGATTTGCGGCGTATTGGCGTCTTCAAAGTTGAAACTGCTCTCCAATTCCAAATCATCCTGCGTCTGGACGCGAATGGGAAATCCGGTCTGATAAGTGATGATCGCCGACATTCCCCAACCGTCCAATGCCTTACCCTTGAAACCATCATATTTTGGTATGGGTAGCTCCCAGACGGGGCTGAATACAAACCGGTGTTTTGCGTCGAGGAGCGACAGTCCCCGAGTGGCGTCGAAGTTCACCGGATTCAGCTCGTTTTCGAACGAGGCACCTTGGTCAATCGCCTTGCTGAAAGTGTACGAAGCCTGAAACAACAAACCGTGTGAGTAGCTTTTTTCCGCTGAGATCTGCAAACCGTTGTAATTGGAGTTCGCAATGGTGCCTTCGGCGAAGATGTTGCTGAACACCGGAACGCCGTCGGCCGGGCAACCCGCTCCGCTGGATGGCTGGCAATTGGGTGAGGAGAAGGGCCGTGTGCCGACAAGGGTGATCCCGCCGGCCGGAACGATACCCGCAGGAAGACATCCCGGATTCCCGCCCGGCGTACCGGTGTAGGGCAAAACCAGTCCACTGCAACTAATTGACGGAACGTGGAAAGGCTCCGGCGGCAATGTCGATATCCCGGCCGGAATAGTGGTTCCGCCAGGAATAAAGTATGAGCTATCCGCGCTGAAGGGGCCGCAGGAGGTTTGCACGCCGCCCGCCGCCAAAGGTGCGGAGAGAACGGCGTTCGGGTTTGCGGCTGAAAGATTCATGAGGCCAAGGCAAGTCTGAATGTTTCCTGCGTTTTCATCATGCACCGCGAGCAGGTGATGTCCTTGCGTGCCGACATAGGAAACGCGGAGAACCATGGATTTGGTTAACTGGCGTTCGATCGTCAAATTGTATTGATCGGCATACTGTGTTCTCAGATGCGGATCAAATTCTCCGAACAGAAGAATGGGGCGGAAGGCTGACCAGTCCACGCAACCATTTGGTCCTCCTGACTGGAAGCACGGCGTCTTAGGCGACTGGCTGATAACGGGGCCGAACACATTGGGAGTCTGGGTGCCATCCTGCAGCAGGAATGGCGTGTTGAAGTTTGGATTCGAAAGGTCAATGCTGCCGCCAAAAGGAGGTTCCGCGCTGAACTGCGCCAGCACAAGCTGTTCGATTGGATTGTAGAAAATTCCGTATCCTGCCCGAATGCTGGAATTTCCGGGACCGCCGGTCAACTTCGCGAGCCAGCCCTCCGTCCATCCGGGACTCCATGCAATTCCAACGCGTGGCGCAAAGCCTTTGTAGTCGGTGGATGTCAATCCCCTTGGAACGCCTTTATCGCCCGGAAACACCAGGCCCAGCGGGAAAACCGAGTTGGCCGGCCCGGTCTCACTGCAATCCGTGCTGCCTCCTGCCGCTGCGGAAATGATTCCGGCACTTGGGTTACTGGGATTGCTTACATTCAGAAGGCAGGGATATTGCTGGGTTGCTTGCCCGGGACGGAAGGTCTGAAGCCGATTGCCTTCGTCGTAATATGGAGTATTCAGTTCCCATCGTAAACCATAGCTCAGCGTGAGGTTGGGCTTCAGTTTGTAGCTGTCCTGCGCGAAGAGGTACAGCGCAGAGTTGCGGTCATTCTGGCGCTGTGCTGCACCTTGCGTGTATTCGTTGGCTGTACCGATGAAATAATCGGGATAAGCGTCGCTAAAACCAACGTCGTTCGTGATGGGCGAATCGCAGTTGTTCGGGAAGTTCGGGTTGGATGGCGCGCAAAGGTTGCCATCGGTCAAGAATGTGTAGTCGCCATTGATATTGAAATAATAGAACTGATTGAATTGCTGGCGACGGACGTCACCGCCAAACTTGATGGTGTGTTTGCCGACGGATTTTGTAAAATTGTCCGTGAATTGAAATGTGTTTCCGGCCTGCGGCAATTCGCCCTCGAAGTTGTTCCCTATAGTGAATCCTCCCAAGACGGTTATGTAGGGAACGCCTTGTCTTCCAGGAATATTGCTCGTTATGCCGATCGGATTTGTTCCGGGAGTTGGGAACTGCGAGTTTGTCTGTGTAAAGCAGCTATTCACCAGGGCGGCGCCGCAGGAGTCTTGTACGCTGGGCAGCGTATTTAGCGGATGGTTATTCCCTTGCTGGCCTTCGCGAAAGTAATTGAAGCGGGCTTCGTTTACCGCCGTGGACCCGATGGTCCAGGTATGGCTCAGATTCCACTGCTGCACTCGCGCCTTATTAAGAGCGCCGAAACCGGGAAGGAGCCCGCCAGGATACTCTAACTCAAAGTCAGAGAAGGGATCCTTGGCGTTATCGTCGTTAAAATAATAGTAGGCGCTGAATTGCTGAGCCGCATTAATTTTGTGGTCAAAACGCATGGTGAACTGATCACCGCGCTCGCGCCTATCTCCAGCCGTCGCAAGCGTGCCTGCTCCGAATGGGGCCACGTATTTTTGATACAGGGCAAGCGCCGTGGAATCGAAACACTGCGTTGGAATTATGTTGTTGGCAAAAACCGTCTGGAAGAGTTGGGGGGTGTTCCCGGCCGCAGCGGCCGCGAGTGCTGATTGGCCCCCTGGAGTAAGAGCAGCGGAGCAACCCGGACGGGATTGGAGGTTCTGGGCGAACGCTTGGTCCGTGATGGAGCCATCAAAGGCAGGACCGCCAGAGAAATTCCCCGCTGCCTCGCCAGAAGTCGGCAACGTCACATTGCCTGACGAGATTCCCTGAATCAACCGGTTCCCTTCATACGATCCGAAAATGAATGTCTTGTCCTTCTTGATGGGACCGCCCAGAGTTGCGCCGAATTGATTCTGTTTATAATCCAGCAGGAAGGGATCGAAGTATCCTTGAGAGTTGAGCGCCTGGTTGCGGAGGAACTCGTAGAAATCGCCATGAATACTGTTGGTGCCGGATTTCGTAACCACGTTTACCACCGACCCGGAGTTGCGCCCATATTCCGCGTCGAAGGTGTTGGTGATGACTCGAAACTCTTCGATCGCATCCGGCGAGGGCTGAATCGCCGGGGCGTTAATGAATATGTCGTTGCCATCGCCTCCGTTCACCATGTAATTGTTGGAGCGACCGCGGCCTCCGTTAACTGACACAGCTCCCGCATTATCGCTGCCCAAAAACAAGTCCGCGCCCACCTGCGACTGCACTCCAGGCTGCAACTGGAGGAGAGAGTACGCGTTGCGCGTGGCCATCGGGAGTTCGCGTATGGCAGTGTCGGTCATCACGGCGCCGAGCTGCGTGCTGGTGGTCTCCACTTGCGCAGCGTTCGCCTCCACAGTGACGGTGTCGGCGGATCCGCCGACCACCAGGTTCACGGTAACCAGATTGACGTGGCCGATGGTGACGACGACATCCTTCTCCACGTACTTCTTGAAGCCCTTGGCATCGGCGCTCAATTCGTAGGAACCCACGGTTAGCTCAGGGATGTCGAACGAGCCGTCTTTGTCCGCTGTAACGGACCGTCTGGTGTCTGTTCCGCTTAGTACCACGGTGACTATAGTGCCGGGGACGACCGCGCCGGATTGGTCCACAACTGTTCCGCGAATTGTTCCGTTTGTTTGCGCCCTGGCCGTTCCGCCCCAAAGCAACGCCATAAACACAAATAGACACACCTGCGCCCGTGTTTTTGAAGTCATCGCCGCTCCTCTAGGAAAACCTGAGGCCACCCGACCCCCGAGACGCCTCACCGGATATTTTTTCGGTTGCAGCTTCCCGAAAAACCTTACTATAATCCGCGAACCTTAGAAGAAGGCCCAAAGGTTGTCAAGGGGAAACTGATTTTGAGGCCGTCTCAGAAGCGCGCGAATGAGAGCCCGCGTGCACACGGGTATTTGCGCATCAGTGACGTCGCGCGGATCGTGGGCGTTTCACCATCGATCCTTCGCTCGTGGGAGAATCTCGGCCTGGTTGCGCCCACTCGCACAGACAGCCGCTACCGAATCTATACGCACGCAGACGTTCGCATTCTAAAACGCGCTCAATTCTTCCGGCGCGCGCGGGGCATGAACGCACCCGCCATCGTGCACCTGCTTAAAACTCACAAATTGTTGCCGCACGCCGGCGAACGGCCTAAGGCCAGCGCTGTCGGCCCGCGTTTACGCCGTTTGCGATTGCAGAGGAAGGCCTCGCTCTCACAGGTGGCGCGCGCGACGGATGTTTCGGTTGGATTCCTCAGCGCCGTCGAGCGCAGCCAAATGACTGCGTCGGTCGCTACTCTTCGAAGGCTGGCCCGTTTCTACCACGTGAATATCCTATCGCTTTTTAATCCTTCCGACGTGAATCCGGGCCGGGTAAAACCGGCGGACAGAAAAGTTCTTGAAGCCGGGCCGGGCGTGCGCATGGAACTGCTCTCTTGGGGCAATGCCGCCATGATGGAACCTCATCTGTTCCGCATCGCTCCTTCGGCAGGCAGCGGAGAATCGTATGCGCATGATGGCGAAGAATTTCTATACATTCTGCGCGGTAGCCTCGAAATCGTGTTGGATGGGGGAGAAAAGCACAGACTGGAAGAAGGGGATAGTTTTTATTTCGAAAGCAGCAACGGGCATCACTGGAAGAATCCCGGCAAAAAAGAAACGCTGGTGCTGTGGATCAACACGCCACCAACGTTTTAAGTTTGTAACAATCGAGAAAGTCGGAGATTTCCTTGAACCGAGAGTCGCGAATCCGAAACCTGAACAACTTTTCAGTCCTGCTTTCACTGGTCATCGCCGCCCTGCTTGTTTTCGCCGCGGGCTGTGCGAAGAAAACGCCGACCCTCAGTCTTCTGGTATGGGAAGGCTACGCGGACCCATTATTCGTGAAGGCCTTTGAGGAATCGCACCATTGCAGAATCACTGCGGCGTACATGGGTACCAGCGACGAGCTCGTCGCCAAGCTGCGCGGAGGCAGTGCGAGCAATTACGACGTGATTTCACCGTCGAGCGACGTGGTGACGTCTATCGCGGCGGCCGGCTTGGCAGCCCCACTCGATCTTTCTAAGCTGCCATCCTATTCACAGCTTTCCGACCGCCTGCGCAACGCTCCGTTGGTCCGCATAAACGGCAATGTCTATGGCGTCCCCTTCGTGTGGGGGCCTAATCCGCTTCTGTACGACACGACATTCTTCAAGACGCCGCCCGATAGCTGGTCCGTGCTTTGGGATTCCAACCTAAAAGGAAAAATCTCCGTCTGGGACGATTTATCAACCATCTGCATGGCGGCGCAGGTTCTCGGCTACGACAAGCCGGACCCAGGGCACCTCTACAACCTGACGGATCAGGAACTTGAAAACGTCAAGAAAAAACTGATCGCACTGAAACCGAATATCCGAAAAGTATGGGCCACTGGAGGCGAACTCACGAACCTCTTCGAGAATCACGAAATCGTCGCAGGCATGGGCTGGCCGCTGATGACCAACAATCTACGTAAAGTGAATTTTCCAATCGGCGAAACGATTCCCCGGGAAAATACCACCGGATGGATTGATCATCTGATGATCACTTCCGCAAGCGAAAACAAAGAACTAGCGACCCAGTTCCTCGAATACATGATCGAGGCAAAGACGCAAAAGTTAGTCGCCGACGTCACCGGGTACGATCCCGCCAATCCCCTGTCGGCGCAGTTCATGAGCGACGACCAGAAACAATCCCTGCACCTCAATAACGTGGACGAATACATGACGCACATTTATTTCTGGCAACAATATCCGCGCCGCGATAAATACAACGAAATCTGGAACGAAATAAAGGCAGCCCAGTGATTCCCGATTTCCCTAGCGATTCACGCCCCGGGCACCGCCTTCGTTTTGCTGTTCGCGCGTCGTTCAACGATCGCTTTCTTCCTGGAGACCGTTCTTGAAGGCATCAGGTTCACCCGTTCCCGTCGAACGCGGACCTGTGGAAGTTTTGCTCTCCATTCGACAAGTTGAAAAACAATTTGCTGGACGCCCGGTTCTGTGCGGAATTTCTCTCGAGGTGGCGTCCGGCGAGTTTCTGACGATCCTCGGCGAGAGCGGCTCGGGCAAAACCACCTTGCTTCGCTTGATCGCGGGATTTGAACAATTAGACAGCGGCGAGATCCGGATGGCGGGCGAACGTCTCGACCAGATCCCCGCCCATCGCCGCGAGGTCAACACCGTTTTTCAGAGCTACGCAATTTTTCCGCACCTTTCAGTGTTTGAAAATGTCGCCTACGGGCTCCGAGCGAAATCCGTACCACGGGTTGAAATTCCGCTTCGGGTTACGCAAGCTCTTGCCATGGTAAAGATGAGTGAATTCTCGCAATCCGCGCCTTCGCGGTTGAGCGGCGGCCAGCAGCAGCGGGTCGCGCTGGCGCGCGCGCTGGTCAACCGGCCTCGCGTTCTGCTGCTGGATGAGCCTCTCTCAGCTCTCGATGCAAACCTGCGCCGTCAGATGCAGGTTGAACTCAAATCGCTGCAGCGCGAAGTCGGCATCACCTTTATTTTCGTCACTCACGACCAAGAAGAAGCCATGGCTCTTTCCGACCGCGTCGCGCTTCTCCGCGCGGGCCGGCTTGAGCAGGTCGCAG
>Ga0302221_10001743_pt1 | contig 13809 bp, 1 predicted proteins | sample II_Palsa_E2_1_FD_193517 | JGI IMG/M metagenome (GOLD analysis project Ga0302221, IMG submission 193517) | Peat permafrost microbial communities from Stordalen Mire near Abisko, Sweden - II_Palsa_E2_1 | ecosystem: Environmental > Terrestrial > Soil > Palsa > Peat permafrost | place: Sweden... | reverse complement strand
AGTTCTGGCATTTTATGTCACGTGATCATGTGCACTAGCGCGGCTAGCATAGGCGGCGTGGGGCAGCAGAACTCGGTATTTATATATAAATTGAACCTTGTAAATAACCTCTTCTTTCTTTAGCTTTGAATAGTTGTAATTGGGACCATTTAACTAATGCACTTTGTGCTATAAATCTGGCGCTTGTGACACTAAAGATTTGCTATGCTAAGAGTTAAAAAGGATATTAGGCCTTTATAAAATATAAACCTTAACTTAGCTTTTAATAAAATAACTAGATTTAGTTAATACTTTATAAGAAGAAGAGCTTGTTTTATAATTTAAAAAAGCAATTATTTTACTTTTATATATATAAAAAGGGGTAAAAATGATTATTAATACTTTTAAAATTCTTAATCTTGTGGCTATAATTTAGCATTTATAGCTAAAAGACAATTAATCTTATATAATAATCTTGGGAATAAGAAATATAATAGCTATATATATAGCTAAAGAAATTAAGAAAATAATTAAAATAACTATTGTAGCTAATAAGTTAAAACAAATAATGCAAAATATAATATAATTAGCTTAAGTAATTAGTTATATGCTTTAAGGAAATATAGCTAGCTTTAACTTTAAAACTCTTATCTTTAAAAAGAGTATTATTATATCTCCTTAATTGCAATTTCTATTGCATAGCTTTAATAATGAGACTAAATGCTATAGTATACTAAATATTAAAGCTAAATATAATATCTTACTTATATAAATAGCTAAAAAAAACTAAGCTATATTATTTATAGCATTAATACCTTTATTATATTTATAATTACAGGTAACTAATTTGATTTTGCTAATATAGCTAAAATTAGAATCAATATTATAAAAGAAGTTAATTTCAAGGATATATTCTTTTTAATTAATAACTATTTTAAGACTTTGCTAAAAATGCTATTTATTAGCAAAATGAAAATAGTTATAAACTATAAAGATAATAGTTTATAAGATAATATATTTACTAATTTAAAAAACTTAAAGAATACTTATATAATTATAATTATTTTACTATTAAAGAGTATTTCTAAAAAGAGAGTCCAGTTTTAGCAAGACTTTTAGCCAAAAATCAAGGAAGTAAATTCGAGTAATAAAGAAGAAAAAGAGGAAAACTAGGGCCTAATACTTTAGCTAAAGAGAATATTAAAAGAGTAAAAGTTATTTTAAATTTTTTAGAGAAGTTTTATGATTTTGGGACTAATATTACTAATTTTTGGATATAAGAGCTATAAAAGGCGCCTTTACTTTAGCTTTTATAAAGTACTTTTTAAATATAATATAAAGATAAGTAATAAATATTTTAAATACTAATATTTTAAATATTAAAGTAAAATTATGCTATTTAATGCTAGCTAGTTTTATCTTTAAAGCTAGAAATAAAGGATTAGAGTTTTTAGAGTTTTTATAGTTTTTTAATAAATTAAAGGGGTATTGCTATACTTAAAAGATGAGGACAAAAGTAAAAAGATTTTATATATAAGTATATTAAAGCAAGTAAAACTAGAGAAAATAGCAATTGCATTATAAGACTTTATAAGTATGCTTTTTACGCTTTTAACAAATAGTGTTTACAAATTAAAAGCTAAGAAAGTATAACTAGTTAATAGGAATAATAAAATAAGAAAAGGACTTACAAGATAATTTAATTAGTATAAATAATCTAAAATACAAGATATCTTGAAAAAGCAAATAAGCAAATACTAAAACTATTTACTTTTATACTTTATTACAATATTAAAAGGTTTCTGCTTTAGATTAAAATAATTAATAAAACTAGACACTAGAGACTAGCTTTAAGAGAATGAAAGGGCTATATTTGAGAAACTAATAATTAACTACAAAAGTGCTATTGCATTTAATTAAAAAAGGTAAAAAGATTTATAAAGATATTAGTCCCTTCATTTTTATTAAAACAATATTATATAAAGCTTAGCAAGAAAAGAACTTCCCTTGCTTTAAGCCTTTAGTGCTAATAATAGTAAAAATGCTATTAAAACACTTAAACTAAAAAGTATTAGAAAAATGTAATAAACTTTACAAAAATCTTTAATTCTTAGTTGCAAAGAAATTAGCTAGCACTTATAAACTTATTAATATAATAATAAAGATAAATTCTATTACTTTATAAGATACTAATATGCCCTTATTAATAAACAAGTTTTTAAAGGAATTTGCTAGATATTAATATGCTTCTTTAATTAATTTCTTCTTTAAATATAATTAGCTTACTTTAAATGTTAAAAGTAAAGATATAATAGCTTTTATAACTCCATTTAGCTTACTTAAAATAATTACTCCACTGCAAAGAGCTACTAATTTAGTAACCTAGTTTATATAAATAATAATAACAATTTTAAAAGGCTTGTTTTTAGCTATAGCTATGCTATTTATTAATAATATTAGAGTAAAAGGGCTATATATTAATTATAATAGAAAACTAAAGCTTTTTAAGATTTATTAATTTATATTTAAGCATTTATAAACCTTAAATAAAGCCTTAAATCAAATTGAACAAGCTAAAGCTTTTATTAAACTTAAATTACAATTTTGCTATAATAGTATAAGTATTATAAGTTTTATATATAAATTTAAAGAAAAAAGGCCTATTATTGCCAAAGTTAATAAAATCCTAAACTAGCACTAGTGCAATAATATTACAAAAGCTAAAGCATTTTTAAGAATTTGTATATATTATAAAATTTAGATTAAAGTATTTGCTATAATAGCTAAACTAATTTATTAATTATTTAAAAAAAGAAAGCCCTTCTTATAAAAGAAAAAATAAATTGGAGTAATATAAACTGTTTTAAAAAAACTTATTATTATACTATTACCTTGCAAGCTATATTATAATTTAGAAAAGTTATAAGGACTTATCATCTTAGCTATAAATATTAGCTTATTTAAATATAAAGCAATTTTAAGCTAATATAATAATAAAGGATATAAGAGGGTTGCTTAATATAAATCTAGAATACAAAACTAGGCCAAATAAGGCTATAATACTATTAAAAAAGAATATAAAAGGGGTTTTAAAGCTTTGTAAGAAATTGTAATTTTAGCTATATAATATTTATTTTATCTTAGAAATAAATGCAAATACACTTGTTACTTAGCTAAATTAAGTAAGTATTAACTTTCTTAAAGCTTTAATTATATATTAACTTATATAAATTAAGCTATTTGACTTTAAAGTATATTATATAAAAGATAAAAAGTATATTGTAACTAATAAACTATTTTAGTGCCCGTATTATAAAGAGGATTTAAAGGATAATTTAAATATTAATAAATTTATTGCACTAGAACCTAATATAATTAAAATTTAGCTAATTATTAAATGCGCAAAAACAATAAAGCATTGCAATATTAAAAGCAATATACACTTTAATTAGCCAAAGTCTTGCTTAGCTAAACCTTATAAGTTAAAGCTTTACTTTAAAAGCAAACCTTATTTTTTAAGCTACTTTTAAAGGGGCAAAAATGAAAACTGCCCCTTTTAAAGTAGCTTTACATTTTAAGCATTTAAGCGCAAAGCTATTTTAAATTATATAACTAATAACTATAATATTATATATTACTTTATATTAGTACTTTAAAATGCAACTAATAGTTTTATATTAATTAGTTTATTTAATAAAAGCTATTTAAAGCAATTTCAAGCAATTATAAAGTATTTGTCACAAGCGCTAGCTTTAGGGCCTAGAAAGGAAGGCAAAGTAAAAGGGTCTCAATTAGGACTATACAAAGCTAAGGAAGGAAGTAGGAAACATGAAGCTGCGCATGCTTAAATATCCTAGGTTCGCCAACCTAGCCTGATCGGTACTAGCGCTGCACGTGCTAGCGCAGAACCGTAATACTATTTAACTATATTAGCCAAGTTTAAAAGCATATTTAAAGGTAAATTTTGTAAATTGAAAAAGGAAGCACTAAATTATAGCATATATAATAAGCAACTATAAAAACACAAGTGCAAGATATACTTCTTATATTTAGTTTTTAATAATTTAGCTTAAAAAGTAAAGGTTATAAAAGAATTATATAATAAAACTGGCTATTTAAGCTAAGAAACTACTTTTGTAAAGCTAGCAAATAGATATTATTAAGAGGGTTTTTATAATAATATTTATAAATATTACAATTCTTGCAAAGTATATTAATATAAGTATAAGTAATAATAAGAAAAAGCTTTATTTCTTATAAAAGCTATTTCTCTTTTTTATTATATTAGTATAAATGTTATAAAGTTGCTTAAATGCAAAGGTTATAACTATTTAATAATAGCTAAATATAACTTTTCTAGATAGCTAAAAGCTAAACTTATAAAGAACTCTACTAGCAAAAAGTTTATGAAGTTTATTTAAATTAAAGTAATTTATTAATATAATTTATTTAAAAAACTAAAGGTTAATAGTAGTGCATAATTTAAAAATTTGATAATTAAAGCGCTTTAAAAGCTAAAAATTTGTAAAATTACAATATTTGCATATAATATTAAAGCTAATAAAATAGTAAAGTATAAGTATTAACCAATTATATTAGCTTTAATTGCTTTAAATATAAGAGAAAAGAAATTATAAGTAAACCTTTTACTTTAAGTGCTTTTTGCAAATAAAACTATTATATATAAGCTTATAAGCTTTACTCCTTTTTATATAATATATAGCAAAGAAGCAATACTTTTAATAAAAACCTATTACCTTATATAAAAAACTCTTAAATAAGATAAAGTCTATAATTAATTACCCTTGTTATAAGTTTATATATAACAAATTCAAATATATAATAAAGATATTAAAGAGTTTAAGTTACAAAAAACTTAATAATATATTAAAAGCAAAGCTAACTTTAATGCTAAGCACTAGATTTATAAAAAAACTAATTTAAGCTAAAAAATCTTGTTTAATATATAATATTAAAAATATTAATTAAGACAAGTCTAAAAACATTAAGCTTTTATATTAGTAACTAAGATTATATAAAGTTAAAAAATCAAACTAGTTAAAAGGAACTTATATACTAAAAGAATTATTGGCATATTTGCATTCACTAGTTTTAGGTCACGTGACAGCAATAGTCCAAATTAGGTAGCCGAGGAAGTATATCGACACTATAGTGTTAATATCCTTTTTAATCAATTAACTATATACCTATGCGATTGTATATCACAATATTATATGCTATACTACGCGTTACAAGTGGACCAACAAGAATTAAATAAGACTCTTTTATGCCATATATATATAAAACTAACTAAAGCAATTTATTAAAAGAGATTAATATTAGTATTTTTATAAAGATAAAGTATTAAAGCTTACTTTTAAAAAAATCGAGTTTTAGACTAATATAAAACTAAAAAAGGAAGCTATTATAAAGTTTTATATTAAAACTACTTAAGAAATCGAGAAGGACACTAAAATTGTTATATAAGTCTTAAAGCTCTTTAAATCTAAGAAAGAGAAGTATATCTATTTTAATAATAATTAAAATAAAGCTAAATTAGCAAGTAAAGATAAGGACTAAAAGTAAAAGCTATTATTAACTATAAATATATAGCTACTAATACGTTAATTTTAATCTTTATATATCTTAAAACACAAAAATAACTTAAAAAGGAATATATTACTTAAAACTAAACTTTACTTAAGCTAAAACTTAGCTAATAACTATAATTTGCAAATGTAGTTATTTAGCAAAAGCTAATTTAAGCTACAAATAGTATTAAAGCTATGCTAAAAGCATTAAATATAAGATAATAATAAAACCAAGAAATTAACAATAACAAAAATATTAAATAAAGCCCTTTATTTGACTATAACTAAAAAGAATAACAATGGAGTTATAGCTGCAACTACTAAAGCATAAGCAAAGGAACCTTAAAGCTATAAGCAATACTCAAAAAAGGTAAAGAAACATTACAACTAAATAAAACAAGTTTTTAGTAATATTACTATACTTTAAGCTATTAAAATGCTAATAATAGCTATAAGAAGAGATGTTATTAGAAAAAGAGAAGTAATTATACAAATTGTTTTAAGAGAGAACTTAGCATTTCTTTCTTATTTTAACTTTTAATTGCTTCTTGCTTTTGTGTTTAATTATTAAAGCTTTTTTACTTATTTCCTTTATTATATATAAAACTTTTTATATTTTTTTCATTTACTTTTAACTTATACTTGTATTTCTTTTATTAAAATCTCTTATTTACTTTACTTTTACTTGCTTAAAATAAGTAATAAATATAAGAGGGACAAGGCTAACTTATACTTGCTTTTTATATTCCTTTTACTCTTAAAAACCCTTAATTTTTTCCTTAATTTAGTTAAGTCTTTAAAATTATATATATTTGCCTTAAACCCTTTATTTATTAGTATTATAATTGCTTTTTCTCTTTAAGCAAATATATTATAAAAGACTTTTTTTGTATATAGCACTAACTTACCTTTACTTTTATATAACAAAGGACTTGCACTTTAAAAAAGAGACTTTCTCTTTTATTTTATTCTTAGTTATAAATTAGTCAATTTTTTTAAAGTAGCAAACATTTGCTTTTACTAAAACTTATATAACTTTACACTTATGCTTTATAACTTTATAACTTACTTATATATCTTATATTATATAATATTATCGAATCTATTATAAGGTGCAAGAAAATAAAGCAAAAATGTCAAGCAAAAAGCAAACTACTATTAAAGAAGCTAAAAATAAAAAGCTTTTAATTATATATTATACATTTATATCCTATAAACTTATAAAGCTGCAAATTGCTAATATTAAAGTTATAAGCTTAATATAAGCTTTAAATATTATTAAAAGCCTTTTAAATAAAGAGAAAGCTATTATAATTATAATATTTAATATCATATTACTACAAAGAAAAGAAATAGTAAAAGATATAATTATAAGCTAAAAAAAATATAATTTAAAATAAAGAAGCTTTTAAATTAAAAAGAAATGCTTTAGTAATATATAATACTTAAAATAAAGCATTTATTAAAGCTATAAAAGGGGTAAAAAGGAATAAAGCTATCTTTTGCAAAGCTTTAACTAAGTTTATTAAAATTATAAATAGGAAAAACTCTTTTTAAGTATCAGCTTTTAGCTAATATATTTAGCAAAAATATATACAATAACTTAAAAAAGCCATTTAAAACAAAAATCTAATTATATAAAGCTATTAAATTATTTAATATAATAATTTTAAAGTATATTTGCATCAAGAAAAAAAACGTGCTAATAACTTGCTAATAGTGCTAAAGATATGCTAATTGCACTATTTTTGCATATCTAAAAATTTAGCACCAAATTTTCGATATTAAGTGCCAATTAACTGCTATTAGCACTAATTAAGCTATATGCATAAATAGTAATTATCTTGCTAATACTAATTATTATAAGTTATAATTTAGTTATATCTTTTATAAAAGTTTATATAAAAATGATTTAGAAAATTGTCTTAATATTATAAAAATAACTTTATATAAGCTGCTTTACTAAAATGCCCTGCTAAAACTCCTTGCCAAAACGCCTTATAAAAGTGGCCCCGAAACTTAAGCTACCCTCTAAAATGCCCTGCTAAAATGCTTTACAAAAGTGGCCCCGAAACCTAAGCTGCCCTCTAAAATGCTTTGCTAAAACTCCTTAAGATATTAGATAAAGAGATATTAGATAAAGAGATATTAGATAAAAAGAAGTTAAATAAAGAGAAGTTAAACAAAGAAAAGTTAAATAGAGAAAAGTTAAATAAAAAAAAAGTTAAATAAAGAGAAGTTAAACAAAGAGAAGTTAGACAAAGAGAAGTTAAATAGAGAAAAGTTAAACAAAGAGAAGTTAAATAAAGAGAAGGAAAAGAGGAAAAGAGGAAAAGAAGAAAGGAGGAAATTATAGAAAAACTTTAATTTCGCTAATAAAGAAGGGTAAGCAGCTATTACAACGCTGCTTGTGCGCACTTCTAAGGCCCCTTAAAAGTGCGCACAAGTAGCTAAGCTTTAATTTTGCTAGTAAAGAAGGGTAAGCAGCTACTATAACATAAACAAAAGCGCTACTTTCTACTTGTGCCGCTTATAGCACAACTGCTGGCCCGTTTTTGTATTGTATGCTATATAGCCCTAATTTAGGTCGCACTTGCGGGACTAGGGGGTTTACTTCTTAGGCCTCTTAAACTATCCTCTTAACTATCCTCCTAAACTGTCTTCCAAAAGTGCCCTCAAAACTGCCCTTAAAACTATCCTCAAAACTGCCCTCCAAAACTGTCCTCAAAAGTGCCCTCTAAAACTGCCCTCTAAAACTAGTCCTCAATTGCTAATTAATTGCCCCATTTGCCAATTAACTGCTAAGCGGCTGCTAATAGCATTATATAAGGCTGTATAACTAAACAAAAAATTAATTAATTGCCTTACTTGCTAATTGACTGCTAAGAAGCTGCTAATAGCACCAAGCAAGTGCTAATAGCACATGCACTTAAGCAAAAAATCGTTAGCAAGTTTTTTTTTCTAATGTGTAAAACTTTAATTTATATTTAATTAGCACTTATTACTAGCAATGTCAAAGCTGTTATAAATTATATAAGGGACTTAAAAAAGGACTAATAGCTAGAAATTGATAAGTTGCAAGCTATTAAGCTTAGCTAGCTAAGCTTTACCTTTAAAGAATCTAAAGTCCTAATTAAGGGAACTTATATTAATAAACCATTTTCTACTTTTATAAATAAGTTTATAGACTAAAAAGCAATTACAATTAATACACTAGAAGCCTTTATACTTACACTTGCTATAAAAGAAGCTACTAAACAATTTGCCAATTAAGAGCAAGCTACTAAGCAATAAGCAAGACAAGCTACAAAAAAAGTCCAAAAAGGTATAATATAATACTATTTAAGATTTAGCTATAAGACTTAATATAAAGGAGAATAAAGTCAATTTCGATTAATTTTTATATAAAAGAACTAATATTACTACTAATCTCTTAAACTTTAAAATAGTTATAACCTTAGCATAAAAGCTAGCAAATAATATAAAAGCTAGCAATATAGACCCCTTAGTAGCTAGCACTTTTATTAATATATAAATTGAAGCTTTAGCTGCAAAAAGAGCTAAAAAAGCTGCTTTTAAATATAATATTTACTCCGGTTTTAGTTTTAATAATAAAAATAGCTTTTACCCTTTAACAAAAGACTTAAAACTAAGGGTTTTAGCAAAAAAAAAGCTATATATAAAAGAAAGAAACCTATTTTCTATAAACTAATTAAGATTAAAGAATATCTTTGTGCAATAAATAATTTATAAAAAGGGAATATAGCTTTATAGTTGAACTTGGACTTTAATAGCTAACCTTTTACTTTAAAGACTATTATATTAAAATAGCATTATAAACTTTAATTATATAAGATCCCTTGCTTAAAGCATTTTAAAAAGTTTATATACTTTCTTTTTATATAATTTATTAAAGATGCAAATAATATACTAAAAAGGATATTATAAGTTTATAATATTATTAAAAATAAAACTAGTTTTTAACTTGCTTAAGTTTATTTAAATGTATAAAAGCTTTTTTTAAATATGCTTATAATTGCAAAATATATCAACTAATACCTTATCAAAAATTAATTTTAGCCCAAAGAATAGACAATAAGCCTTATATTAACCCAATTAATTAATTTGCTTATTAATAGTATAAAAGTACTAAAATAGCACTTTATATAAGTAAAGAAGGGTGAAATTCTAGACTTACTAACTAATAAAATTAAAATATTATATTTCTACATTTATTATAATACTAAAAGACTAAATAGTATTATATTAAATAGTTATTTCTCTCTTGCTATATAGCTACTTTAAGCAAATCCTCTAATTTAGCTATAGTTTTATTAAATACTACTTAATAACCTTGTATTTTTAGTTGCATACTTTTAATTTATCTAATATTATAACAAAGACTTTATAAAATTGCATTTCTACAAAAAAGATATTAGCAAATTAAAGACTCTTTTAGCTAATAATAAGCAGGAAATCAAATACTTAATCCTTAAAGAACTAGATTCTTTTAATGCTTTTGCTATATATACCTTCTAAAACTAGAAATATATTAATTTGTTTATTTTAAGTAATAAGGGCAATGTCTTTAATAATTTTATAAAAAGTAAAGATTAAAAAACTATTATATATAATACAATTAAATAATCCTTATTCTATTGAGAGTGTTGTTAGAAAAGAAACTATACCTGTAGCTTATATAAAGAGCAAATCACGTGACTTGGTAAATTTCTTCTAAAATTCCCTTTAGCCTAAAATGCTCAAAAAATGCAATAAAATCCTTTTACTGCTTAACCTTTATCAAGAAAACTAAAAACGTGCCAATAGTGCCATTTTTGCATATCCAAAAATTTGGCACCAAATTTTTTACATTAAGTGCTAATTAACTACTATTAGCACTAATCGAGCTATATACACAAATAGTAACTATCTTGCTAATGCTAATTACTAGGAATTTTAATTTAGTTGTATCTTTTATAAAAGCTTATATAAAAATAATTTAGAAAACTGTCTTAATATTATAAAAAATATAACTCTATATAAGCTACTTTGCTAAAATGCCCTATAAAAGTGTCCTTTATAAAAGGCCCCGAAACCTAAGCTGCTCTCTAAAACGCTTTGCCAAAACTTCCTGCCAAAACGCCCTACAAAAGTGGCCCCGAAACCCAAGCTGCCCTCTAAAATGCCCTACTAAAACTCCTTAAGATGTTAGATACAGAGATGTTAGATAAAGAGAAGTTAAATAAAGAGAAGTTAGATAAAGAGAAGTTAGACAAAGAGAAGTTAGATAAAGAGAAGTTGGATAAAGAGATATTAGACAAAGAGAAGTTAAATAGAGAAATGTTAGACAAAGAGATATTAGATAGAGAGATATTAAATAAAGAGAAAGAAAGGAGGAAAGGAGGAAAAAATTTAATTATATCTACTAATTGTGCGCATGTTATACTAAAACCCTAGCAAGCTTGGCCCTTGCTTACTAAGGTTTTAGTATAATATATACACAAATAGAAAAGCTTTAATTTTGCTAGTAAAGAAGGGTAAGCAGCTACTATAATATGTTGACCGCTTGTGCATATAGGCAGCTAAGCTTTAATTTTACTAATAAGGAAGGGTAAGAAGCTACTACAATATAAAAGCGCTACTTTTTACTTGTGCCGCTTATCCCTTTGTTTAGTGAGACATGTCCCGCGCTAAGCATTATAGCTAAAATTGCTAAGCAAGTACTATCCCCCCCCCTAAATAAAGTGTAGTATAGCTGGGCTAGCATAATCATTTTAGTATACATTGTACCCTTGCTGTGCTACATTTTATTTAAGGGGAGGGAGAGTATATATAGCTTAGCTGTAATGCTTGGTGCAAGACATGTTTCACCAGACAAAGGGATAGCACAACTGCTGGCCTGTTTTTGCATTGTATGCCATATGGCCTAATTTTCAAGCCTGTTTTGTATCTTGTTTCTTAGGCCTCTTAAACTAGCCTCCTAAACTGGCCTCTAAACTGTCCTCCTAAACTGTCCTCTTAAACTGTCCTCCTAAACTGGCCTCTTAAACTGTCCTCCTAAACTGTCCCTCTAAAATTTTCTATTTTTTTAATAAGTATAATTGCTAATTAATTGCCTTACTTGCTAATTAATTGCCCCAATTGCTAATTGACTGCCAAGCGGCTGCTAATAGCACTAAGCAGGTGCCAATAGCATGTGCGCCTAAGCAAAAAATTGTTAGCAAGTTTTTTTTTCCTAATAAAACAGCTTAATTACAACTTTTAAAATTGCTAATAAAGGTTTAGCGTTAATGATTATTACTAATGCTTTCCGATTGACTTATATTGTTGCTATTAAGTGTTACGGTTCTGGCATTCCATGTCACGTGGTCACGTGCACTAGCGCGGCTAGCAGAGGCGGTGTGGAGCGGCAGAACTCGAGTATTTGTACGAACCGATCCTTTGTAAATAACCTCTTCTTTCTTTAGCTTTGAATCGTTGAATAGAGACCCTTCTATTATCCGCTTTCCAGGCCTAGGAGTTGGTGTTCGTGACATTAAGTAAGAGATATAATTATATAAGGCTTAACTCGATAAATAAGAGCAAATAAAATTCTTATATATTAATATTTTTAATAGTAGTTTTAAAGTATAGCTAGCTATTGCATTCTCTTGTCTTTGCAAAATGTCGTGCTTATTTAAGGCTTTTGTTGCTACTTTTGTTGCTAGTAGTAGTTTTTAGCCGTTTAAAGCATATTAAAGATCAGCTATACCCTTTAATACTAACTGCCTCTCGACTTTTTAGTAATAATTTCCTCTAAAATTGTGACGGGCCTACGAGGTATGCCAGGATACACTTCACTAGAGGAAGAGGTCTTCACTTGAACTCGTACAATTGGGCTATATGCGAAGATTTAAAGCTAAGGAAAGAAGAAGAGATGAAAGGGAGAAGTATAAGCTATATATATATAGCTAGGCCACGTGACAAGTCACGTGGGTTTGTGCCTTATAATTAAGGCTGCTCGGAGTAAGGGAACTTTGAGGATTCCCTCGCTCCGAGCGGCCTCGAATATTAAGCCGAAATAGTCACGTGATAGCTAAAGCTATCACATTACCCCCCCCTTTAAAAAAAAGCTTGCCCTCAAGCTTCTTAGCATTTGTGTATTATCTTCTAATTTATCGTACGAATTAGCTCCGTCCTCTTACATTTTAATCTAATCCCTTAATAACTTTAAAGGTCTTAGTAAATCCGGGTTTTGCAAGTGAAAGTCCTATAGCTTATGCGGTATATACTTAAAATCGCCGGCCGAGTACTATTTAAGGTCTTTATTATAGCTAACCCATTTAGCCCGGTAAGATAAGTACTTTTTAGTTTTCCGTATAGCTAAGATTTCCTTTACTTCTTACTCTTAGTTATCTATAACTTGAATTAGTAAAGGGGGCTCGTTCTATTAGCCTAGTAAAGGGTTATTACTAGCTTTCTATAGCTTATCCGGTAAGAATATAAGGTAAATTCTTATCGATTTAGGTAGCTTAACTTTATACAAGTTTCTTATATAGCGTAAAATCTCGTATAAGCCGGCTATTTAGTAATCTAGTTTATAGCTTAGCTTTTAAGTCTTCTAGTTCTTTATTAAAATTTAAACTTTATCCTTAAGCTTAAAATTAATAAGCTTATAATATAAGTTTACATCTTACTCTTTCTTCTTTTAAGCCTCTTTTATAATCTTATAAGCTATCTTTTAAGCTTCTTATATCGTATAAACTACTTGCTAGCCTTCCTCCCGATTAAGCTTCTCCCGGGGGGTTACTACCTTTAGCATGTCTTAGTCGAACGACGTACTAGGCTTATATGCATTTACAAGCATAGCAAGAGATATGCTTATACTATTATGCGGTAATATAAGCTAAGCATAATCTATAATCGGCAAGAGCTATAGCCAATTATCCTAATAATAGTTTACAAATAGCTATAAGCGTTAATCTAAGTACTAGTTTATTATTTCTATTTAGCCGTCTATTTGCAAGTAAAAAGCGGTTAAGAGCTTAAGCTTTATACCTAAGATCCGGCAAAACTTATTCTAAAAACTAGATATAAATTAAAGGCCTTTATCGGACACAATAAACTATAAGGCTTTATAATACTAGTACACGTATATAATAAATAGCTAAGCTATGTCTTTTGCTATAGTCGTCTTATAGCAAGGGATTAACACGCTTTGCTTGCTTAATCGGTTTATAATAACAAATCTAATATTATA
>Ga0302221_10001736_pt1 | contig 13834 bp, 4 predicted proteins | sample II_Palsa_E2_1_FD_193517 | JGI IMG/M metagenome (GOLD analysis project Ga0302221, IMG submission 193517) | Peat permafrost microbial communities from Stordalen Mire near Abisko, Sweden - II_Palsa_E2_1 | ecosystem: Environmental > Terrestrial > Soil > Palsa > Peat permafrost | place: Sweden... | reverse complement strand
TCTTAGCAGTTGTTAATATGCGGTTTTACCCCTTAAACTTAGGGAACTCCTTTAGCTAAATCAACTATTTATTCTTATAGTTAATAAGGACTCTTATATCCGCGGCCCATTTGCGACTAAGTATTATATCTTGGCCCCCTAATCGTATAATTAGCATAGGGACCTTTAGTTGTCTTCTTTTAATAATTATCGATAATTCTATATAATCGGTAATTAGCTGGGCTAATTTGCTATCAAATCCTCGTATATTGCATGGCGTAAGTAGCTATTGCAGTTTGGTGTTTAAGAATCGAGTAGCAATAGCTGCAAATTTAGTATTAATAAATGCATATCCGTTTGCTCTAGTATTAATAAGTATATAGGTCTTAATGCCTAGTCTATTGCTATTAATTGTACATGGAAAGGTAAGAGAATCCCCTCCTAGCAATTGACTAAGGTCTACTTCGCACAAATCGATACTATACAACCTTAGAGTAGAGACTTCCTTTAAGGGTTGTCGTTTTCCGACTCTAAGACTTCCTTCGATTGCTTAATAGCTTTAATATCTGTACGCTTTAGACAAGCATTTATCTTATAACTTAATTCCCGGCAGATGAAACACTTACCCGCATCACTTAACTGCTAGCGCAAAGGATTCTAGTATATAGGCTTAACAATTGCATTCGTACGAGCTAGGAAGGCAGCTAGCGTAGAGGTTGCGGGGGGGGTATTGGCTATAAGAGGGGTGTTTGTCTTGTTTGCATCGCGGGGCTTATAGGCACGTGACTCGCGTTCCTCGATCGACTTTAGGGATTAATCGTAAATCGTATATTGTTTTGCGAATTCCTAGAAGGTTAATTCGGTGTTAAAATGCGAAATAATAGCTTTTTAAAGGCCGAATAATAGCTTGCTATTCAATTCGTACTTTAGTTTTATAAGTGCAATCCTAGCTTTACTAGCTAATTGCATAAACTTGGTATAAAACTTATAGAATGTTTAGCTAGCCTTCATATAAAGCTTCTTAAATTCGTTCTTAGCTATAAACAACCGATTAGGGTCTTTAAAGGACGTTTTCAAGTGGTCGAATAAGTCTTAAATCGTTATATATAGATTTATAGCGTCAAAACGCAAACGCGAAGAAATGCGCTTAGTAGCCTTACCTCCAATCAAGCCCTTAACATATGCAAGCCGGATCGATTTAGTAGGATAATAGTTTGCGTTCTTATAAAGCTTATTTTAGATTCGAGCTAGCTAATCAAAAAGACTCATATCTTTACCGTCTATAAAAATAGGAGGATTAAGGAGCTTAGTAAAACGCGGGGTTTGTACAAGTGCTAAGGTAGCTTGTCGGTTCTAGCGGTAAGCCTCAAGAAGCTCGGTTTATAGGGAATTGTTATATAAGGATAATTCGGCCATGTGGGTACATTGCTCTATAGCCTCAGCTTCTAGAATAGCTACTCGGTCCTTCGCATCATCGCGCTAGTAGAGAGCCTCTAGGATTTGTTTGTAAAGTCGTTTAAGGTCTTATTAGTATGCAAATCGAAAGTATTCGAGGTTAAATTCAAGCTTATTATCTTCGAGGATCAAGGAAGGACGGGAGGCTCTAGGATTCGTAGGATTCGTAAAGGGGTTTGTAAGTTCTTAAGAACTAGCTAAGTTGCTAGCCTCTAGTTTAATATGTGATTGTGCCATTTTTGTTCGTTTCGTGCTTATATAATAGGGCTTATTCGAGTTCGTGTTTTCGTATAATTTGTTCAATTCGTTTAAGTTCAAATTCGGTATCAAGACAAAGGCGACGCGTCGTCTTTTCCGTACAGTTTAATTTTAAATCCTCCGCAAGATTGAAATTGGATAGAGCTTTAAATTATGTCACAAACACCAACTCCCAGGTCTAAAAGACGCAAATAGAAGGGTCTCTATTCGACGATTCAAAGCTAAGGAAAGAAGAGGTTATTTATAAAAGGTTCGGTTCATACAAATACTCGGTTCTGCCGTTCCACACCGCCTACTAGCCCACACGCTAATACGCGCAATCACGTGACTTAGCCAGAAATGCTTAGAACCGTGACAATTTATAGCTATTATAGCTTACTTTAATCTAGAAATTAAGCAATTTAATGTTATTAATGCTTTTACAAATGCAAAAAGACTAGTTAATAGCTTACTTGTAGCATATTAACTTTAAATAGTTTTAAAATACTTGAAATATGCGCTAAAATTAATTAAGCTTTATATAAGCTAAAGGACTCTTTAGCGCTCTAGTATAAGGAGTTTGCAAGTACCCTTACTAATATTAGGCTTATTATATGCAAAGAAGAGCTATATATATTTATAAACTTAAAGTATAAAGTCTTTGTTTTATTTTATATTAATAACATTTAAGTAATATTTTACAAGAGTAATAAAGCATTAGCTAAGAGGATTATCCGAAGGATTAAAGAGATATATGATATTTACTTAATAAAAGAAGTAAAATAGTTTTTAAGGGTTTGTATAATTAGGGACAAACTTGCTTAGAAGCTTTAGCTTATATATAATACTTATATTAAAAAGATTGCAAAGAAATTTTAACTTATAAAAGGGAAGTGCTATATAACCCTTTTCTCGATTATAAAGCTTAAGAAGTATAAAGGATAAGCTCCCTTAAAGTAAGTTAAAGAGTATTAAGAAAAGGTTAATTTAGTGCTTTATATAGCAATTATAATTTAATTAGATATAATATATACTACTTCTTTGCTATCCTAGTTCCTTATAAACTTAAGGCTATAGCACCTCTTTACAATTAACTAAACAATTAAGTACTTATATAAAATATAATTTTTAGGGATTTAATACTTAAGAGAGCTTTAAGATATTAACTTGATAATCGCATTTAATGCCTTATATGCTAATAACTTAAACACTTGACAATTTGCGCAAGGGTATATTATATCTCTTTTTAGAGGACTAGTTATATAAAAGGCAATTTGCTAATCGACTATTATTACCTTTACTATAAAGGCTAAGCTACTTGCTATTAAGCAAATAGTTAAAGAAACTATAGCTCTTTAGCAATTCTTTAAGGATATTAAGTTCGATTTAAGAGAATTATAAATAATCTTTTATAATAACTAACAAATAATTAAGCTTATAATTAAAGAAAATAAGAGAATTACTATTAAGTTGCGCTATATTAATATATAAAATATATAATTATATTAAGAGTATATAAAAGGCGCTTTTTAAGTAATATATTTACTAATAAAAGAGATATTAGCAAATAAATTAACTAAAAACTTGCTATGCTATAAGTTTAAATACTTTTAATTGTTATTAAACTTTTAAGACTTGCGTAAGATGCTTGAAAATGTGGAATAGCAAAGGAATTATTTTATTTGTTAACTTTTTATTTGTTTATTTTATAAAACCCTTAAATAATATATTAAAGCATTAAAACTTCTTTGCTATTAAGTTAATTAGCTTGCTTAAAATACCCTTTATATAATCCGACTAACTTGCACTACTAGCCGTGTAACCTCTTATAGCTTTACAAGCATTATGCTTAAAAGGAGTAGCTATAATAAGAACTGCAAGAGTAGTAAGCTTAAGAGGAGTAGCTATAACAAGAATTGTAAAAGTAGCAGCTACTATTACTTTGTTTAAAGAGTGCAAAGTTAACTAGTTTTTAAGTTAGTAAGGGACGCGTTTAGTAGATTGTTTTAAAATATATTACAACTAAGATAAGGAACATTGCGTTATATACCCTTTACAAGTTGCGGGGTTTAAGCTTTAAAAGGGGTTTTAGCAAAAGCAAAATTATTTAAGGAAGGTAATTTACCTTTATTATTATATGCTAAAGTTTTAAGAGTAGCACAAGCTATAAGAATAGCAGCAATAACAGGAATAATAATAGCTACTTATAAGTTATTAACTCGCATTAACAAAGTTAAGCAAGAAATATATTATCTTGCAAGTAATATTCCGAGTAAAGGTGCAAGTATAGGGTTTTAAAACACTAGTAGGGGGTTTAATAGATTATATTATTATTTATATTGCAAAAAGGGAGCTAGAAACTAGGAAAAGAGCTTACTTTAAGTAAAAATAAACTAGGGGTTAGTAATTAAGAGCTATAGCGCGCGCTAGTGCAAGAGCTATTACAAAGCCTCTAATATGCAAATTATTTAATCGTTTTATTAGCTATCGAATTATATATTTAAAAACATGTATGCGCTTAAAATGTAAGCTTTATTTGTTTAGTGTTATCACTTGATTAGCTAAGGGGTGTGTTGCAACTATAAGGGCTCATAGCAGCTTAAGGCTTAAGCTCATATAATTAGGGGCGCTTTGCGCCCTATATTATAGGAGCTCTCCCCCATCTCTTTTAGTTTCTAATTAGACAATTTATTAATCACTTATTCATTCGATCGCCTTATACTATGTGCGACAATATATTAGCTAAAAACTTATACTTGAAAAGAGTTTTCTTATTTATAGTCTTAATAAACTTAGCTAAGACTTTATAGGAAATAGCTTTAATAAATGCCTTATTTTAAGTGTTACATGCTATTAAAGTGACTCTTTCTAATTTAAAAGCTTCTCTATTTTAAATTATGTTTTTTTAGCTTATAATTACATCTTTTACTATTTCTTTCCTTTATAGCAATATAATATTAAATGTCATAATTATAATAGCTTTCTCTTTATTTAAAAGGCTTTTAATAATATTTAAAGCTTATATTAGGCTTGTAACTTTAATATTAGCAAATTTGTAGCTTTATAAGTTTATAAAATATAAATATATAGCATATAACTAAGAGCTCTTTATTTTTAGCTTCCTCAATAGTAATTTCCTCTTTATTTAACATTTTTGCTTTGTTTTTTTGTATTTTGTAATATATTTGATAATATTATATAATATAAGATATATAAGTAAGTTATAAAGTTATAAAGTATAAATTTAAGGCTATATAAGTTTTAGTAAGGGTAAATGTTTACTACTTTAAAAATTTAATTAGTTATAACTAGAAGTAATATTTTAAATGCTATAAGTTTTTAAGGATATAAAATAAGAAGGAAAATTAAGGAGAAAATCTCTTCTTTAATGTATAAGTCTTTTATTATATAAAAGTAAAGGTAAGTGAGTATTATATATAAAAAAGTCTTTTATAATATATTTATTTAAAGAGAAAAAGAAATTATAATACTAATAAATAAAGGGTTTAAAGTAAATATATATAGCTTTAAGGACTTGACTAAATTAAGGAACAAATTAAGGGTTTTTAAGGGTAAAAGGAATATAAAAAGCATATATAAGTTAGCCTTGTCCTTCTTATATTTATTGCTTGTCCCAAGCAAGTAAAAGTAAAGTAAATAAAAGGTTTTAGTAAAGGAAACGCAAGTATAAGTCAAAAGTAAACAAAAAAACAAAAGAAACTTCTTATATAATATAAGAGACTTTATATATAATAAAGGAAATTATATATAATAAAGGAAATTATATATAATAAAGGAAATTATATATAATAAAGGAGATTATATATAATAAGGGAAATTATGTATAATAAAGGAAATTATATATAATAAAGGAAATAAGTGAAAAAGCTTTAATGATTAAATATAAGAGCGAAAAGTAACTAAAATTAAAATAAAAAGGAAATGCCAAGTTCTCTCTCAAAATAATTCTTATAATTACCTCTTCTCTTTTAACAACACCTCCTCTTATAGCTACTATTAGCATTCTAATAGCTTAAAGTATAATAATATTATTAAAAACTTGTTTTGCTTAATTGTAAAGTTTTTTTTACCTTTTTAACTATTCCTTATAGCTTCAATGTTCTTTTACTTATACTTTAATAAGTATAGCTATAATTTTATTGTTATTATTATTCTTTTTAGTTATAGTCAAATAAAGGGCTTTATTTAGTGTTTTTGTTATTATTTGTCTTCTAGTTTTATTATTATCTTATAATTAATACTTTTAACATAGCTTTTATATTGCTTGTAGCTTAAACCAGCTTTTACTAAATAATTAAATTTGTAAACTATAATTGTCAACTAAGTCCTAGCTTAAATAAAGTCTAATCTTAAGTAATATAGTCCTATTTATGTTATTCTTGTATTTTAAGATATATAAAAATTAAAATTAAAGTATTAGCAGTTATATATTTATAGTTAATAATAGCCTTCACTTTTAGTTTTTATCTTTACTTGCTAATTTAGCTATTTTCTAATTATTATCAAAATAGATATACTTCCCTTTTTTAGACTTAAAAGTTCTAAGACTTATATTAGAATTCTAATATCTTTCTCGATTTTTTGGGTAGTCTTAGCATAAAACTTTATAATAGCTTCCTCTTTTAGTTTTTCATTAGTCTAAAACTCGATTTCTTTAAAAGCAAGCTCTAATACTTTATCTTTATAAGAATACTATTATTAATCCCTTTTAATAAACTACTTTAATAGGTTTCTAGTATATAAATAGCATAAAAGAGTCTTATTTAATTCTTTTAATATATAAGTCCCCTTTAACTACTCTACTTCTCTAACTTTGTATAGTTTTAACTATTAATATAAAAGCTTAATATTTTTTAGATTTGTTTGAATTAATGTTCTTAATATTATATACTAGAATAAAATCTTTGCCTTAAATTAGTTTCTTATAAATCTAGTGCTTAATATCAAAGTTAGCTTTGCTTTTAGCATATTATCGATTTTTTTTTATAACTTAAACTCTTTAATATCTTTATTATATATTTAAATTTGTTATATACAAAGCTATAGCAAGGTTAATTAATTATAAACTTCATCTTATCTAAAAGTCTTTTATATAAAAAGGAGTAAAGCTTATAAGGCTATATATTATAATTCTATTTGCAAAAAGCATTTAAAGCAAAACATTTACTTATAATTTCTTTCCTCTCATGCTTAAAGCAATTAAAGTTAATTTAATTAGTTAATGCTTATACTTTATTATTCTATTAGCTTTAGCATTATATATAAAAATTATAATCTTATAAATCCTTAGCTTTTAAAGCTCTTTAATCGCAAAACCTTTGAATTTAATACTACTATTAACTTTACGTTTTTTTTAAATAGACTATACTAGTAAATTACTTTAATTTAAATAAACTTTGCAATCTTTTTGCTAGTAAAGTTTTTTTATGAGTTTAGCTTTTAGCCATTTAATAAAGTTATTTTTAGCTATTACTAAATAGTTATAACTTTTGCATTTAAGTAGCTTTATAATATTTATGCTAATATAATAGAAAAGAGAAGTAGCCTTTATAAGAAATAGAGCCTTTTTTTATTATTGCTTATACTTATATTAATATACTTTGCAAGAATTGCAATACTTGCAAATATTATTATAAGAATCCTCTTAATAATATTTATTTACTAGCTTTGCAAAAGTAGTTTCTTAGCTTAAATAGCTAGTTTTGTTATATAACTTCTTTATAACTTTTACTTTTTAAGCTAAATTACCAAAAATTAAATATAAGAAATATATTTTATACTTATTCTTTTATAATTGCTTATTATATATATTATAATTTAGTGCTTCTTTATTTAATTTATTTAATTTTCTTTTAAATATATGTTTAAGCTTAGCTAATATAATTAAATTCCTTGCAATTGCTTAAAATTACTTTAAATAGCTTTTATTAAGTAAATTAATTAATATAAAATTATTAATTATATTTTAAAATATTAATATAAAGTAATATATAATATTATAATTATTAGTTATATAGTTTAAAATATCTTTATACTTAAATGCTTGAAATATAAAGCTGCTTTAAAAGAGGTAATTTTTATTTTTGCCCCTTTAAAGGCAACTTGAAAAATAAGGTTTACTTTTAAAGTAAAGCTTTAACTTGTAAAGTTTAGCTAAGTAAAGCTTTGACTAATTAAAGTATATATTATATTTAATATTATAATACTTTACTATTTTTGCATATTTAATAAATAGTTAAATTTTGATTATATCAAGTTTTAGTATAATAAATTTATTAATATTTAAGTTATCTTTTAAATCCTTTTTGCAATAAGGGCACTAAAATAGTCTATTAGCTATAATATGCTTTTTACCCTTGATATAATATACTTTAATGTTGAATAGCTTAATTTATATACGCTAATATATAACTAAAGCTTTAAAAAAGTTAATGGCTACCCAATTTAGCTAAATAACAAGCATATTTGCATTTATTTCTAAGATAAAATAAATATTATATAACTAAAATTATAATTTTTTCTTAGTAGCATTATAGCCTTATTTAGCCTAATTCCATATTTTAAATTTATATTAAATAACTTTCTTATATCCTTTATTATTATATTAGCTTAAAACTGCTCCTTGTTCAAATAAGCTAGCATTTATAGCTAAGATAATAAGTCTTTTTAGCTTTACTAAGTTATAATATAGCTTGCAAAGCAATAATATAATAATAAGTTTTTTTAAAGAGTTTATATTGCTTTAATTTATTCTTTTTCTTATAAGAAGGGCTCTCCTTTTTAAGCAGTTAATAAATGAGTTTAGCTATTATAATATATATAAATTCTTAAAAATGCCTTAGCCTTTATAATATTATTGCACTAGTATTAATCTAAGATCTTATTAACTTTAGTAGCAATAAAGCTTCTTTTTTTAAAATTATATATAAAACTTATAATATTTATACTATTATAGCAAAATTATAATTTAAGTCTAATAAAAGCTCTACCTTATTTAATCTAATTTAGAGCTTTATTTAAGTTTTATAAATGCTTAAATATAAATTAACAAATCTTAAAGAGCTTTAATTCTTTACTATAGTTAATATATGGCCCTTTTACTCTTATATTATTAATAAATAATATAGCATAGCTAAAAACAAGTCTTTTAAGATTATTATTACTACTTATACAAACTAAGCTACTAAACCAGTAACTCCTTATAATAAAGTAATTATTTTAAATAAGCTAAAAAAGGTTATAAAAGCTATTATATCCTTGCTTTTAACATTTAAAGAAAGGTAATTGTATTTAAAGAAGAAATTGGTTAAAGAAGTATATTAGCATTTAGCAAATTCCTTTAAAAACTTGTTTACTAAGGTATATTAGCATCTTATAAAGTAATAAAATTCATCTTTATTGCTATATTTATAAGTTTATAAGTATTAGTTAACTTCTTTGGAACTAAGAATTAAGGGCTTTTATAAATTTTATTGCATTTTTCTAGTTTTCTTTAGTTTAAGAATTTTAATAGCATTTTTACTATTATTAGTATTAAAGCTTTAAATTAAGGGAAGTTTCTTTCTTGCTAAGCTTTATATAATATTATTTTAATAAGAATAAGCGAGCTAATATTTTTACTTCTTTTTAATTAAATGGAATAGCACTTTTATAATTAATTATTAATTCTTTAAATATAGCCCTTTCTTGCTTTTAAAGCTAGTCTTTAGTGTCTAGTTTTGCTAATTGCTTAAGTGCAAAGCAAGAGCCTTTTAATATTGTAATAAAGTATAAAAGTAAATAGTTCTAGTATTTGCCCACTTACTTTTATAAAGTGTCTTGTGCTTTAGATTACTTGTATTAATTAAATTATCCTTTAAGTCTTTTTCTTGTTTTATTATTCCTATTAACTAGTTATACTTTCTTAGCTTTTAGTTTATAAATATTATTTGCTAAAAGTGTATAGAGCATGCTTATAAGGTCTTATAATGCAATTGCCATCTTCTTTAATTTTACTTATTTTAATATACTTATATATAAGATTTTCCTACTTTTGTCCTTATCTTTTAAATATAGTAATACCCTTTTTAATTTATTAAAAAACTATAAAAACTCTAGAAACTTTAGTCTTTTATTTCTAGTTTTAGGGATAAAATTAGCTAATATCAAATAATATAATTTTATTTTAGCATTTAAAATATTAGTGTTTAGAATATTTGTTACTTGTTTTTGTATTATATCCAAGAAGTGCTTTATAAAAGCTAAAATAAAAGCATCTTATATAGCTTTTATACCCCCAAAAATTAGTAATATTACTTTTAAAATTATAAAACTCCTCAAAAACCTTAAAACAACTTTTACTTCTTTAATACACACTTTAGCTAAAGTATTAAGCGTTAATTTTCCTCCTCTTGTTCTTATTACTCGAGTTTACTTTCTTGAATTTAGGCTAAAGGTCTTGCTAAAACTGGACTCTTTTTAAAGACACTCTTTAATAGTAAAACAATTATAATTATATAAGCATTTTTAAGTCTTTTAAATCAATAAATATATTATCTTATAAACTATTATCTTTATAATTCATAACTATTTTCATTTTACTAATAAATAGCATTTTAGCAATGTCTTAAAAGAGTTGTTAATTAAGAAGAATATATCCTTACAATTAACCACTTTTATAATTTTAATTTTAATTTTAGCTATATTAGCAAAACTAAATTAATTACTTGTAACTATAAATATAATAAAGATATTAATGTTATAAATAATATAGCTTAGTTTCTTAGTTATCTTTATAAGTAAAATATTATATTTAGCATATTATAGCATTTTATTTTATTATTAGGGCTATATAATAGAAATCGAAGTTGAGGAGATATAATAATACTCTTTTTAAAGATAAGAGTTTCAAAGTCGAAAGTAGCTATATTTCTTTAAGCATATAGCTAGTTACTTAGGCTAGTTATATTATATTTTATATTATATATTTTAACTTATTAGCTATAGTAGTTATTTTAATTATTTTCTTAATTTCCCTAGCTATATATATAGCTATTATATTTCTTCTTTTTAAAATTGTTATATAATCTTAGTTATCCTTTAGCTATTAATACTAAATTTTAGCTATAAGATTAGGAATTTTAAGGGTATTAATAATTATTTTTACCCCTTTTTATATATATAAAAGTAAAATAGTTACTTTCTTTGCTTGTAAAATATACTTGTCTTATAAGGTATTAACTAGTTTTAGTTCTTTATTAGAAGCTAAGTTAAAGTTTATATCTTATAAGGGTTTAATATCCCTTTTAACTCCTAGTATAGCAAATATTTAGCCTTTTGCTTATAAAAGCCTTTTTTTGCTTAACCTTATTGCTTTATAATATCTTAAGTAATTTATAGTCCTTTTCCTTTTTCTTTTAAAGATTTAATAGCTTTAATAAATAGTATAAGATATATTATATCCTGATTTATATTACTAATAAACATATTATCTCTATTTATAATATTTGTACAATTTCCTTTAAAGATAAAGATATTATTATTATTTTAATGTAAAATCTTTTTGCTTTTATATAAATTGCTAAGTGTAAAAGGGGTCCAAAACTTGTTTCTCTCTTAATTGCTAAGCTAAATATTATTTTATAGTTATTAAGCATTTGCAAGTTATATTAATATATTATAATTATATTTACCCCTTTAAAGTTAAGTTTTGATTTAATTTAATTAATATTAATTATTTTATAAAATAAGAGGTATAAAGGGCTAGTTAAGGTCCTATTTTCTTTTATACTAGTTATAGCTATTCTTATAAATGCATTTAAAGTTATTTAGCTCTTATATTAATAGATAATTGTTTAAGTGTATATAGTTATAATTAAAGTTTATAGCATTATTTTAATCTTTTTTAAAATACTTTAAATAAGTCTTTTCAAATAACTAAAATGCAGCATTAACTTAAGCTATATTCTACTAAGAATTTAAGTAAAAGCAATTACTATTAGTTTATATAAATGCTCATTTTCCTCTTTTATTATAATAACCACCTTAACCTCAATTGCATTTATTAAAACCCCCTTTACTATAACAACCTTCAAATACTTAAGTGTCTTTTAAGTTATTAATTGTAAAGAGCATAAACTAAATCTTGTTAGTAATAATAATAGTTAAAGCATTAATAGCGTTTTGCAAATCCTTTTAAGTAACAAATAAAATTAATAGTTTTTATAGTTCTTTTGTTAATTAATTAATTTTACTAGCAAGTTTTTTAGGCTTTACTGTTTTAAGAATAAAAACCTTTAACATTTTACTAGCTTTAGTGGGTTTCTCTGCTAATACAAGTATAATTAAAAGTAAAAAAAGAGTATATTTATTATTTGTTATAAATATTATATTTTGTATAATTGCATTAAAGTACTTTTAATATAGCTAAAAGTATTTTAAGTTATTAGCCTTATTATACTTATATCTCTTCTCTTTATACTTATATACAAATATAGCGATTTTATGCATTTTGCTATAATTATAAGTTAATATATTTATAAGCTTATAATTATAGTCTTTAAAGATTTAGTCTTTAACTTAAAAAGGAAAACCTTTTATAAACTCTTAACATTAATGCTTGCTATTTAATTCCTTTCTCTTTACTAGTTTAATTAATACTTTGCAAAATAAGTTAAGAAAGGTTTTAGTAATAATATACCCTTTTTAAAATTAAGCAATAATTCAATTTAAGAAATTATACCTAATCTTAAAAGTCTTTTAATTATCCTCTTTATACTCTTTCTTTAAAGCTATATAAAACTTAGTTTTATTATACTTGTTAAAGCTATTAGTATAATATTTTAATATAGCTTTAACTTAGTCCTTATATAATAATAAGATATATTTAATAATATCCTCTCTTTTTGAAGTTATAAAGACTTAATAGTCTTTATATATATTAATATATTGCTTTAAGAAAGTAAAAGTATTATTACTTTTAAATTATAAAGCTCTTTATACTTTAAATAAAGGTAGGCGCGGGGTTTAAGGGCTATTCTTCCTTCTTTGTCGATATTACCGATAAACGAAGAAGATTTCTTCCTCGCAAGCAAATAACAAAGGAAGTTTCGCATTTGATGCTATTATTATATATACATTTAGTCTTATATATTTAAGTATAGCTAAAATGTAAACAAAGGAATAACACTTAGCCCTTCGCTTAATATATGCACATAAAACTAACCTTAACTATATAGCTCGAGATCTTTGCTTATTAGTGCATAATTATCTATTAACCTAATACGCTAAAGACTAGGGTTAGCTGTATTAGTTAATTTGTTTTTGTTACTTTTACTTGTAGTTAGCAGATAAGCTTCGGAGCCTTGCATTCTTTATTCGAGATTAAAGCTAATATCGTTTGCCCTTACCACTTTAAAATTGTAAAATATTAAAGAAACCTAAAGTGCATTAAAGATAAAGGAAATAATAGTTTGCCTCTAGCCACATTAGTAGTATTCGATAAAGAGTAATTATAACACTTATTAAAAGGACTTCCGTAACTCTTAAAAGTAATAAAGCTATTACTAAAGCAAGTAATATAGCTAGATTTAAGCTAAAAAGGAAGGTTAAAAGGTTAAATGTGAGGGCATTTCTTGTATAAAGCTAATAAAGCAAGAAGCAAGCAAGAAAGCAATAAGCGGTAATAGCTATAATAGCTATAAAGATGAGACTTCTTTCCTTGTAATTGCCACGCAAGATAAAAGCAAAGGCTAACTAGAATAAGGCTAATATAGCGAGATTTATAACAAAGAATACTTATAAGAAAAGTCTCTTTCGGTCTAAGAAGGGTTTAAGACTAAGGTATAGCCTCGAGGATATTATAACTTATATTTGTAATTAGTACGCGGGGAATTTGCTTTTAAAGAAAAACGCATGTTAATTATAAGGCTTAGTAAAAGAGATAAGGCTTATAAATTATGCAATATTGCCGGCTTAACTTCTTTCTCGTTATAAATAATAAGTATAACTGTCACGGGCGCCAGATTCATAGCCCAGGAACGAGCGTTGGTTGAATGGTCCCAATTACGACTATTCAAAGCTAAGGAAAGAAGAGGTTATTTACAAAGGATCGGTTCATACAAATACTCGAGTTCTGCCGCTCCACACCGCCTATGCTAGCCGC
>Ga0302221_10001730_pt1 | contig 13852 bp, 2 predicted proteins | sample II_Palsa_E2_1_FD_193517 | JGI IMG/M metagenome (GOLD analysis project Ga0302221, IMG submission 193517) | Peat permafrost microbial communities from Stordalen Mire near Abisko, Sweden - II_Palsa_E2_1 | ecosystem: Environmental > Terrestrial > Soil > Palsa > Peat permafrost | place: Sweden... | reverse complement strand
GTAGTATATAAGACTTATAAAGCTATATTTAAGAACTAATAGCCCTTATTTTACTAGTTAATTAATATAGCTTGTGCTAATGTTTACAAGCTATATTAATTAAATATAAGTAAGTGTTATAGTTTGTTCTATTTGCACTATTTGCACTATTGCATCACATGACAACTAAGCGGGCGCTATATAAAGTGTCACGAGCGCCAGATTTATAGCCTAGAAGGCGTTGGTTGAATGGTCCCAATTACAACTATTTAAAGCTAAAGAAAGAAGCGGTTATTTATAAAGGGTTTCGGTTTGGACAAATACTCGAGTTCTGCCGCTCCACAACGCCTCTACTAGTCCACGCTAGTGCACGTGAACACGTGACATAGAATGCTAGAACTGTAATATAAAGCCTTTAACTTTTTGTACAACTCAACTTCTACTCCTTAGCCTAAAATTCTCGCAATAGAAGCACTTTAACCTTCGCTTTCTAAGCCTTAAAGCTGTGTTCATGATAGTGGGCGTCCTTTTACACACTATTAATTTAAGATAAAGCTTTATTATAAGCTCTTAGGATACTTTAAAAAGGCTAAGCTAGCTAGCTTATAAAGAGGTTTAAAAGGCAAGAGAGTATTTGGTTTTGATTTACTTGTATTATTAGGGGAGGCTTTTTAAGGCTACTTGTGTATAGTGTTCTTATAAATTAAGGTGTTAAAACAATGCTAAAAATGCATTAAAGGTGTAAGTAAAAAGGCTATATAGTAGTTGTGTTTTTTATAAAATTAATCTTTATAAAGAGGGGAAGTATTAGACTTAATACTATTCGAATAATATATCTTTTTAATAATATTGTATATAGAGATATATAATTTTATATAACATAGTCCACGCGACCCCCCCTTGCTAGCGTGGGCAATGTCTCACCGGTTGAAGGGATAAATACCTAAGCAAGCCTTGCATATAAACATAAGCTAAAGTTATATAATATTAGAGAGAATTAACTTTATATCTCTTAATACAAATAACCTTGATATATAATATATAATAATGCGCGTTTAAGACAAACTAGGGATATTAGACTATCGTAGCTATAATAGTGATCAAGTTTAGCAAAAATACGCGATATCGCGTATCGATTTAAATCGATGCTAGAATTATAAGGTATCAAATCGAATCGGTTTTGTATCGATTCTTAGCAAGCCCCCAATTCCCCCAACCCCTCAGCCCCTTAAACCACGATTTCCTTATAATAATAATATATAGTGTGATAGACCGCTAAAGAGACTGCTACATTTTGCCGATTTTGGAGGGTTTTAGCTAGCGTTGGACGTGACTGCAAAAGGGATATATATTCTAGGTTTTTGTACTTAGCTAGATATATATTACCCTTCTTTCTATATAATAATCATACACATTTGTTAGTAGTCTTGCATTCTTGCTTTTACTTCTTAATTACACCTATACACTTTTGTTCTTATATGCTTTAATTCTTTTCTTTTGTTATTGATTTATATTTATATATGCGTTTTTCCTGTTGTTTTATTTGTTGGTATCCTAGAAAGCGTTCTTGTAAAGCCTTTTCTTCTAGCTAAGGTTCGCCCCCTTATAATAGTCGGAAAAGCAAATCGATAATTGTAATTAGGGACATTTTTATAGTCATTCTAGAAGTTTTTGGATTTTTCTAAGCACTTTAAAAAAAACGTCCAAATTTTTGGTATTCTAGTAAGGGTATAAGTAATGTAAGGAGGCGAACCTTAGCTAGAAGAAAAGGCCCTACAAGAACGTCTCTAGGATATCAACAAGCAAGCAAACAGGTAAATGTATATATAGATATAAAGCAATCACAAAAGAAAGGAAAGAACTAAAGTATATAGAGACTAAAGCGTGTACGTGTAACTAGAGAATAAAAGCAAAATGCAAAACTAGCAACAAATATATATAATTATTAAGTGTTATAAATAATATATATATATATGGATAATAAGGAGTAAAGCATGTCTAGCTACAAAAATCCAGCAATTATACCTCCATTTCAGTCACGTGTAGCACTAACTGAAAACCTCTTGTCGGTCCACCTATAACGCGTAGCATGATATGTTGATTCACGTGGTATGCTAGTTGTGTTAATAGGTAGATAGTTGATTAAAGAAGTGTATTAACACTATAGTGTTGATATACTCCCTCGGGTGCCTAGTCTAGCGCTTTCACATGACATAAGGTCACGTGACCTACAACCGCTAGTAGTGAATATTATACCAATAGTTATTATAAAATACTGAATTAATAATCGGCTAAGCTATAAACTAGCAGAGTAAATAAATTGACTATACAAGGTTTTAAAGTAAATTAGGCATTCTTTTAGGCTTAAGTTACTTGAATCGATTAAGGTTTACCTTATATTTTATGCTAAAAAGCTATATAAGGACCCTAGCAATCCTCTTTTAATTAAACTAATCCGGAACCCCCTTTATTAAAAATTGAAAAGGGTAAAACAAAGTATAAAGTATAAGAGGTTTTAGTAATAAAGCTTATTCGGGGGAAACTAAAATATCGTGTGCAATAAAAGGGATAAGACTTAAACCTTAATTAGTACTTTACTTTATTGTTAAATAATAGTCTTATTGCTTTACAAGTATTTTATTATATATATTTTACCCGGCCAAGTCTATTAAAGGACTTATTATACTAGTTAGAATACGCGTAATAAGATAAGTTCCTTAAAGCTAGAGAGGATAATAACTTAAAAGGGGTATTAAAGCCTAAAAACCAAGGCTACCTTAAGAGGGGGGAAAACGAAAATTGCCTCTTTAAGGGCAGCTTAACAGATAAGGCAGCCACCTTATATGACTTGATAAGGCTACGATTGCTTTTTAAGCATAGTGTGGCGGGGCGCCAAGGAGCCTGCTAAATTCTATCGATTTTGGAGGGTTTTAGTTAGTGCTACACGTGACTGAAATGGAGGTATAACTGCTGGGTTTTTGTAGCTACACACTTCAGTCCTTACATATATCACACACTTCACCTAATAATCGTATATTCGTTGCTTGTTCTACATTCCTACTTTTGCTTTATGATTACACTTAGTTCTTGCATGATTTAGTTCTTTGCTTTCTTTTATTATTGCTTTATATCTACATATGCGTTTACTTGTTGCTTGCTTGTTGGTATCTGAGAGACGTTCTTGTAGGGCCTTTTCTTCTAGCTGAAGTTTGCCCCCCTATATGCTTTTAGTGAGCGACGCAGGGATCGAACCTGCAATCTCTTGATTCGCAGTCAAGAGAGGTGTATGTATTGCCGTCGCTATTATTGTTTTTGTTGTCAAGTCGCATCGCATCTTACGCCATAGCTATGGCATCTCTTTACCTCTCGAGCTCGCATGCGAGCATTCCATTCTATAGTCAATTTAACATTCGATTTGGTATTTAATCCTGTAAGTAGTCGATCTTCAATTCGATTTCACGACAATGAACCTCTTTTTACAATTGCCTTATAATAGTATCCCTTCCTTTTTCTCTTATACGACAAGAGCATCTTACAAAGACGAATACGAGTCGAATACCTCCTTTTTGACACGAGACGCGTATAAACTAGCAAAAGGTTAAACTTAGAAGCTTAAATATAAGAATACTTGAAACTTGCATTAGTAGATTATAGTGCTAGACGAACTGGTATTAGGCGAAGCTATTTCCGAAGGATTAAGCTAAGAACACGATAATCGAGGATATATTAGATATTTAGTTTGGATCGGACAAGAAATGTGTTTTTGGAGCTATAGGACAAGAGTAAGTAGATCACGTGAGCTAGGGCTTGCTTGTCAATTGTAATTCGCAAATGCAATTGATTAGCAAGTTCTAGTTTATATTATAAGTATATTGTAGTAGGGTTGGCAAGGCGTACAACCAATGAATGGAGGGAGTGCAAATGGTGATGCATTTGTTGACTGAAGAACTAAGTGTACAGGTGTCCTGAATCGCGATATATATGTTCCTTCGCTTAAGTCACATGCATATGCGACACGTGATTCGCCCTGCCACAATATATAAAGTTATTCTTATTATTTTAGTTGTTTTATCTCGTGCTCGGGACGAGCACCTTCTCTAGGAAGGACGAGTATAGCGGGGTCACATAGCACTATATGTGATCTACGCGAGGGAGCATAAATATTATATTTCTTGCCACCTATACACTTAGTCTAGTAGTCGAATGCAATTAGTCAATTGCACCACCATTCGCACTCCCTCCCTACTTGGGTTGTAATCTTACCCCATCATAGTATACTAGGTATACTAGTTATAAGGGCGTCTTCGAATCGATTATTGCTTATAATAGTAACAAAAACTAACCTAATTGCAGCTCCTTTTACAAGGTCGGCTTTATACTTTTAAATGTCCTCCTTTGACTTTATATACATTATAATTTCCTAGGCAATTTGGTATAAAGCATTAGCAATTATAAAATAACTACCTTGCCTATTCGCTATATAAATACTACTATCTTATAATAACTTGCGCAATTTCATTAAAGCAATTAACTCGACCTTTGCAAAGTTGTTAGCTAAAAAGTCTTTAAAGTCTTTTTAATATTGCTTTTATAAGTTGTTATTAGTAAGTTTGTATTTCTTTTATTCGTTGCATCTTACTTTAATATATATCTAAATTATAGTTCTATTTAACTTAAAAAGATTAATATTATCCTTAAATTTGTCTTTATCTTTTTGCATTACCAGTTCCTCCTCTTTAAAGGGCGCTATGCTTAGCGTTTTTACTTTATAGTAGTCAAGTTTACTCGTATAAGATGCAAGTAATAATCACAGAAAAAGATAAACTTCTTGTAAATCGAAGAACTATTAAAGTTAAGGGGTATTCGGGGTATTCGCGGTATTTAATAAGCTTAAAGAGGAAATTCTTTGGGAAGAAGGGGTTAAAGGTGTATTTATAGTAGGGTTTAGTTGTAAGTTTTTGGAATTTTCGAGGTTTTGGTCTTTTGCTAAATGTTTTAAGGGTTTTAGTTTATAAAAAGAGGAGTTTATAAGCAAAGTATAACTCTTTAATAGGAATTTAACTTTGTTAGTAAAAGTAGTAATTAATAAGAAGTCTTACTAATAGAGATAATCTAATAATATACCCTTAACCGCCGATGTAAGCAAGAGAAAGTAATACTTGTTAAGATAGTTTAGTTAAGAGACTCTTTAACGCGCTTTCCTATTTCCTTCTAATTTAAATGCAAACTAATTAGTGTTAGATTACCTAGAACTTATAGCATAACATGTAATTGTATATGGTATACTAGTTGCGTAATAGGGGAAAGATGATTCTATTAAGCTATATATATACAAAGGATATACTTCTACAGAAATGCATTGACTGCATTAGGCCTAATGCCTTGCACGTGACTATTAGTTTTACCAACAATAGTAGAAGTTAAGAAAGATAATAATCCGGAACTAAAGTATAACAACCCAGCAATTATACCTCCTTTGCAGTCACGTGAAACATTAGCTAAAACCCTCTAAAACTGCTAGAATTTAGTAGTCCCTTTAGCGCCTCGCCACACTACTTATCTATATTAACAAATATAAATAGCTTTTCCTTTAAAAGCTCCTTATCAACAAAGTTTATAAGTAGACTTGGGCATAAATAAATCCGCAAAGCTATAAAGAGTTTAATAGGGATTGTTTATCTAGAAAATATATAAATAAACAAATACCTAGACAATGGCTTTAATAGGTGGATTATCTGGTAAATAAGTTATATAATCTTATTTAAACTTGGCTATAAGTATAGGTAAAACTATTAAGTACCATTTAGAGCAATTTTTACTAAGTAGGGTATCTTTTATTAAAAATCGAGATGGAAATAGTAGGTAATAATGTCATTTTGCCTATTTTAGAGTGAGCTCGAGGGTGTTTAAAGAGCGTTTCTCAAGGAAGGAGGAGAGTCGGGCTACTTGGCGCCCTTTGGCAAATATTGCCTAAGAAGTTTAAAGCTTATTAATTATGTCGAGGCATCTTTGCTTATAGTGATGTGTGTGTTTAGTAGTAGAAGAGTATAATAATTTATCCTTTCGTCTAGTAAAACATGCTTATGCTAGGCATTTATAGCAAAAATCGTTAAGTAGACACGTACTACTTAGCTATAGACGCCTAGTGTAGGCATGTCTTACTAGATAGAGGGATAGCATTTTAAATTTAAGGTTAAAATGTAATCTTATAATCAAGTAAAAAGGTTTACTCATTAAACGCTTAAACCCTTTTAACTATTTATATAAAGAATATCAAAAATTGCAGTTTATTAAAAGTGCTTAAAATCTTCTAAAAAGTTTTAAAATAATTATAATTAGGTTATAGATTATAATTATAAACTTATTTCTTTATTTTTTTGCGTTATTATAGTATAATAGAATTTTTAAGCAATTAAGGGGATTAAGCATTTAACAAGTGAACCCTTTTATAGTTTAGCGCCAAAAATAGAGCTTTTTAATTAGTTTACTACTATTATATAACTAATTATCTAAGTAAACCATCTATTTAGATAGAAACTTAGGTATCTATCCACTATAATTTCTATTAGGTAGGGTATTATCTATTAAAAGCTATAAGTATATCTATTTTTACCTATAGCCAAGTCTAATCTTATTAGGTCAATTAATAAGCTTTATTTTCAAAAACTAGCATAATTTAAATATGCTTAAAAAACTTCAAATCAATTTATAAACTATCACCTCTTTAATATACTATTATAAAAGAGACAAGACCCTTTTATAGGTGATTTAAGGGGTTGGGCTAGCCCCACCCCTTGGAACTTATATAAAGGGGCTCTCGCTTATTAATTAAAGCTTATTAAAGCGTTCCCACTTTGCGATATATATATTTTACTGATAAAAAAGATGCCTCGACACAATTAAAAAACTTTAAACTTCCTTATATTTGTTTTTTAATATAGCTAATAATTTTATTTCTAAAAAGCAAATACAAATATTAAGTGAAAATTTGCGCTATATGCTTTATTTATAAAGCTAGGGTATATTATACCCTAATTCCAACAAGGAGATTATTATTAGTAAAGATAATAGTAAAATTATATAAGTTCTACTAGAATAAAACTATATTTCACCCTTAAACCTCACTTTAAAATAGGCAAAAATGACATTATAATCATCTAAATCCGCTTTATAAGACATTAGTGTGTAGTTTAAAGATGATTCTTATTATATTTGTAAAGAAGCTACTTTTAAGTGTCGCTTATATTATTATATATATATATATATATACTAAGCTATATACAAGCTATAAGTCTCTTATTACCACAAAAATTACTGCTTTTAAAAATATTACACGCTTTTATACAATAATAAAACCCATTAAAAAAAGGAAAACTTGTATAAAATGCAAAGAATTTTATAAAAACAAAGAAAACATGCATAAAACTGCTAAAGAATTGTTTATAAATTATTATAACGCTTATATTATTATATGTTAAAAGAATCTTAACTACTAATGCCTTAATAACACGTCAATTAAACACTTAACAATACTTATATTTTTTTTTAAATAATATTCCTTCTGTCGCAATTGGTGGGTTCTTGGTACGGATTATGCCGGCGCTAGGCTGGCTGCGCTAGGACCTTCGTGTATATATAGACCACGTCCCCCTTATTTCTAGGAAATCAGACAATTCTTCTTGCAGAGCTCCGCGTACGCCTTTTAGTATGCGACACCTTCTTTGCGATAATCGAGAATCAAATATACTTTATCCGGCGTTAATAGTATATTAATAAAGGGATCTTATTATAAATGCTTCTTAGATAATAATATCTTCGGCTTAAATAATTTAGCAAATAATGCAAGAGCAATAAAACTAGAGTTATTTAAAAGAGAATAATCGGTTTCTTCGGAAAATAATATAATTAATAGCGTAATAACTTTTCCCTTCTCGATCTTAATAAACTTTATCTTCTTAGCCTTCTTCTTGTTAAATCTAGCCACTTTACACTTTTAAGCTATAATAAATTCGCCGCTATATATATTTTAATCTTCTTTAAATTGCTTTTTTAAGGTAATATACTTAAATTTATAGCATAAAACACATATTAATAAGCTTTACTCTTAAACGGTATAGCTAATTAACTAGGCTTTAATGTCTTCTTATTGCTATTAACTTCCTTATTATTAGAGTTAAAACTAATAACTTGTCGCACTTCTTCTAGTTTACTTTCGGGTTCCTTTATATTAATAATTTTACTTGCTTTTATAACCTTTTTCGGGCGGCTAAGCTTCCTTTTATCCGTTATAATACCTATAATAAAAGATAATATTTCCGCTCAAGTAGCGATTTCGAGAAAGTTTGCCTTATGCTCTATTAACTCGCATTTTATAAGCAAGTATAGATATTCCTCGATAAAGTAAAAGTTAATTTGTAAGTTATATTGCGCGTAGGTTTTAAAGTATTTAAGACGCGCTTTATTGGCTGCAAGACTTCTCTCTAGTAAAAATAAGTTATTTAGCAAATTGCAAACTTATATTAACTTATATGCTATAATAAGTATATTATTAGTAACCTTGCTTGCTTCTTCTTTGTCGCTTATAATAAATATGCTTATAGGAGGTAAACGCGCGCAAAAGCAAGTATAATTGTTTAAAAAGGAGAGATGCCCTATTAAGCTATAAGAAAAAGAAAAGGATACAAGTTATATATTAATTTAAGTATAAATAATTTTGCAAAGCCTTATTTTGCGTGTTGATAATACTATAACACTATTAGTCGATTGCAATAATCGCGTAAAAGAATCCTTATAACTACCTTGCTAAAATATATAAACTTCGACGCAATATTAGTAAAGAAGCTAGCTTTTCTTTATACTTTATTACTAATTTTATAACACTAACAAGGTGCTTTATTAAGTACTAGTTGTTATATTAATTTCTATAGCCCTTAAATTTTACTAAGTATTTAATATAATCCTTTTTGATATATTATATAGTTTATTAATTAATTACTTGTTTTAACTTATAAGATTTCCACTTGTTATTATCGCTGTCTACTTTTAAAGGTTTTTACATATTAAGTACTAGTCTTCCGAAGGGATCCTTGCCCTTTAGAGCGAGTATTAAATAAGCAATTAAAATAAAGGGGCAAATCTTTTATTATAATAAAAGGTTTAACCTATATATTAGCTTTTTAACCTTCTCTTTGACGCGGAAAGGACTAATTCTTTATTTCAAAATCTTTTAATTTAATTTGCCAAGTAATTGATATCCTTTATATAACTTTAAGTAAATTATATTATTAATGTTTAATTTTATAAGAGTGTAACAAGAATTGTAATATTCCTTGCTATATTTGCTATAAACTTAATAGCCGAGTTAACATTAATCCTTTTTAAGTTCCGAATAGCTTTTAAGATCTTATTGTCCTCGGGACTAGAAAGGGAGAAAAAGGTATTAGACTTTACTCTTTGCACAATCTCGTTTAAACTATAGCTAATTAGTCGACAAAGTGCATTATTATATAATACTTGCAAAGGGATTATTTTAATAACTATAGCTAATTTAAGAAGTTATATGCTTAAAATTATAATGCAATTTTTACTTACTAATTCCTAATCTCGGATTAGCTATTAAACTATAAATATTACATTATAAAGAAGAGTAGCTTTATATTTATTTTAGCTTAAATTGTTCTTTATAAGTCCGATATAAACTTTAAGTTGCAATTAGAGATAAATGCCTTAAGAATTCCCTAATTACAAAGCAAAAGCAAACAAAGCAAAATAATAGCTTATTCTTTTATATTATAAATATTATGTTCTAAGATTAAAAGAGACTTTTTGCTAAACTTGCACATGTTAGTTATTATGCAATTAAAGACTTAAAATCTATTAAGCGCTTATAGTAATATTACCGGGATTTTTAGTAAAGCTAATATAAAATCTATAATAATTATATAAAATAAGATTAGCAGTGCAATAATAAAATATAAAGCACTGTTTAAACAAGTTTTTAGTATTATATTTAGCAAGCAACTATTACGGTTCTGGGTCATGTCACATGGTCACGTGCACTAGCGCGGCTAGCATAAGCGGTGTGGAGCGGCAGAACTCGAGTATTTGTACAAACCGAAACCCTTTATAAATAACCTCTTCTTTCTTTAGCTTTAAATAGTTGTAATTAAGACTATTTAACCAACGCTCTTTCCTAGGCTATAAATCTAGCGCTTGTGACATAATTTAAAGCTTAATATAATTCCAATCTTGTAGAGGATTTAAAATTGAACTATATAAAAAGGAGAAGACAACGCATCGCCTTTGTCTTGCACTAAACTTAAACAAATTAAACTAAACAAATTATACGAAATAAGAACTTAAAACAAGCCTTATTGCATAAGCACGATATAAATGCTACAATAGCACGATTTTACTATAAATAGACCCTTAAACTTATAAATGCTTAACCCTCTTGTCCTTCTTTGATTCCTAAAGACAACAAGCCTGAATTTAACCTCGAATACCTCCGATTTGCATATTAATAAGATCTAAAACGACTTTGCGAGTAGATCTTAAAAGCTCTCTACTAGCGGGACAATACAAAGGATCGAGTAGTCGCTTTAAAGACAAAGACTAAAGAATAGCGAGGACACTTAGCTAAGCTATCCTTATAAAATAACTCCCTTTAAACTAAGCTTCTCGAGGTATATCGATAGAATCGACAAGCTACCCTAGCATATAAACTAGTTTTACGTTTTACAAAGCTCCTTAATTCCTTTATCTTTATAAATGGCGAAGATATAAGTTTCTTTAATTAGCTATCCCGAATTAAAAACAAGCTTTGTAAAAACGTAAATTATTATCCTATTAAATCAATAAAGATTATATATATAAAGGGCTTAATTAGAGGTAAAGTTGCAAAGCATATATCTTTATAGTTAAGGGATAATGCTATTAATTTATACACGATTATCTAAGACTTATTCGAGCACTTAACCTCTGCTTATAAGAATTTAAACCGGTTGTTTATAGCTAAAAACGAATTTAAGAAGCTTTTTATAAAGTTAACTTAATTATTTTACAAGTTTTATATTAAATTCTTACAATTAGCTTCCAAAGCAAAGGTCGCATTTACAAACCTAAAGTATAAACTAAATAGTAAGCTATCCTTTAGTCTTTAAAAGGCAATTATTTTGCATTTTAATACCGAATTATCCTTTTATAAGTTTGCAAAGCAATATACAATTTATAATTAATCCTTAAAAGCTATTAAAGAGCGCAAGTTACATGTATAAAAGCCTTATAATGCAAGTAAGACAAATACTTTTATATTTGCAATTACACTTGCAATTATAACTATAATTACCTTACCAATTACCCCTTATATAAATACCTTCTTAACCCTCTCGAAGCTTATATATTAAAATCTTTTGCAATAGCAGTTTGTCACAAACGCTAGCTTCTGGGCCTAGATGAAAGGCAAAGGTAGAAGGGTCTCTTATTCGACTATTCAAAGCTAAGGAAGGAAGCAGGAGTATGAGGGTACTCGCATATTTAAAGATTATAAAGCTTCTCGCCAACTTATCCTAATCGGGAATAGCGCTGCACGTGCCAGCGCGTAGAACCGTAACACAGTTAAGCAATGCAAGCAAGTGTTTTATTTGCTGGGAATTAGGATATAAGATAAATAATTGCTTAAAGTATATAAATATTAAAGCTATTTAAGCAATCGAAGGAAGTTTTAAAGTTGTTAGAAAACGACAACCTTTAAAGGAAGTTTTTACTTTAAAGTTATATAATATCGATTTGTGCAAAGTAAACTTTAATTAATTGCTTAAAGGGGATTCTTTTACCTTTTTATATATAATTAGTAGTAATAGACTAAGAATTAAGACTAGTATACTTATTAATATTAAAGCAAACAGATATGCTTTTATTAACACCGACTTTGTAGCTTTTATTACCCGATTCCTTAATATAAAAGTATAATAGTTATATATATTATATAATATATAAAGATTTTATAGCAAAATTGTATAACTAATTACCGATTATATAAAATTAATACTACTTATTAATAAAAGACAAATAAAGGTTTTTATGCTAATAGTATAACTAAGGGGATAAGATATAATATTAAGTCGCAAATAGGCTATAAAATAGGAGTCTTTATTAACTACAAAAACTAGCAATTAATATAGTCAAAGGACTACCCTAAAGATAAGGGCTAAAATTGCATATTAGCAACTGCTAAGAAGAACCTTTTGCTATAACCCTTTAATCTTATATATTAAAAGGATATTAATCAATATAAGAAGCTAATAGCAAAGGATAGCTAAAAACTAAAGGCTATACTTAAGCTAAACCCCTAAACCCGAATAACTTAAAGGACTAATTAAGAATAACAATATAAGGATATATATAATAATTTATAAGGCTAAACTTTTAAATTATGCAAGTAACTTACAAAGAAACTTATAATTAAAAAAATCGAAAGAATGATAAATATTTGCAAAATTAGCTACTTAGTATTTTATATAAACTTTAAATACTCTAAAAACATCTTATTCTTATTGTCTTTATACAAATTAAACCAAGAGCTCGAGGACTATAAATAAGGATAAGAACTAAAAGCAAAGTTAAATCTTATAAATTAATAACCTTATAAAACTAAATTATAACAGCTATAACAGATATTATTGAAGGAACTTAAAGAATTTGCAGATACATTCTTAAAGATAGCATCAAATAAGCTATTCTCTTTGACACTAATAGTTTATGCAAGAACTCAAAGAAATAAAATAGTTTTTAGAGGAGAACTTATATTAGGGGTTTATTAAAGCTAGCTAATTGCCTTTTATATCTTTAGTCTTATTTGTTAAAAAGGCTAATAGATGATTATAGTTTTATATCGATTTTCGGAGACTAAATAACCTCACTTATAAATATTAATACCCTTTGCCCTTAATTGATAAAACCTTAGCTTGGTTAGCTAAAGCTAAGGTTTATACAAAGTTAGATATTCGATAAGCATTTTACTAGATATAAATAAACCCCGATTTAAAAGAACTTACTACTTTTTATACCTATTACAAGTCTTATAAGTGTAAAGTCTTATAAGAAGGCTTGACTAATAGACTTATAACTTATTAAAGATATATAAACAATATTCTTTTTAACTACTTAAACGAGTTTTATATTATATACTTAAATAATATAATTATTTATTCCGAGGATCCTTTGAAATATAAATGCTATATATAAAAAGTCCTTGAATATCTTTACAAAGCAAGCCTCTAAGTCGACATTAAGAAATTAGAATTTAGTATTACTTGTATAAAGTTTTTATATTTTATCATTTTTACAAATAGTATATACGTAAACCCGGAAAAGGTTATAGTTGTTAAAAACTAAAAGGAACCAACTATAATTAAAGGAATATAGTTATTTTTAGGTTTTTATAACTTCTATTAGCAGTTTATTATAGATTACAAACAAATTATAAAGCTATTAAACGAATTAACTTATAAAGGTATTATATACTTATAAATAACAGGTTACTAGTTTATATTTAATTAGTTAAAGCAAGCTATACTTATAGCACTAATCTTATAGTATTACTAACCTTACTTGCTTATTATAATAAAAATAGATGCCTTAAATGGAGCTATAGCCGGAGTATTATTTTAATAAGACTTGCAAAGTTAACTATAGTATCTTATAGCTTACTTTTCTAAGACTATTGTAGTAGGGTTGGAAAGGCGTATAACCAAATGAATAGAGGGAGTGCAAATGGTGATGCATTTGTTAACTAAAGAATTAAGTGTACAAGTGTCCCAAATTGCAATATATATGTTCCTTTGCTTAAGTCACATGCATATGCGACACGTGA
>Ga0302221_10001729_pt1 | contig 13854 bp, 1 predicted proteins | sample II_Palsa_E2_1_FD_193517 | JGI IMG/M metagenome (GOLD analysis project Ga0302221, IMG submission 193517) | Peat permafrost microbial communities from Stordalen Mire near Abisko, Sweden - II_Palsa_E2_1 | ecosystem: Environmental > Terrestrial > Soil > Palsa > Peat permafrost | place: Sweden... | reverse complement strand
GCTCTTTGTTTTTGGATTATATCTTAGAATTATAGACTAAGACCCTCTTATATTGACTATTACTAAGAGAGCAAAAGCTATTTGTATAGTAATAAAAGAAGTACAACAATTCCACGCGGAATGCTAAGTCTAAGAAGCACTTGCTGCTAAAAATGGACTAGTTATGGATAAAATGCATAACTTACTACTCTAATTAAACATACAAGTATAGTGCGAGAATAAGGGATAAAAGGGCCTATATAAGCTAATTGCAATAGACAGCAAAACTTGTATAATTTAAATGCTATATAGACTAACTAATTTTCGGTTTATAATTGTAAAGCTATTTTATATAAATCTGCTAATTAATTTAATTAGTGCAAAAATACTAAGCAATAAAGCCGTTTTAACCCACGATTTAATAAACTTAGCAGGGGTTATTAACAAAACAAAGAAATTAGTGACTAGCACTTGAGTTATAAGGCTAGTTATCGAAATTCCTTTTTATTGGCACAAAGAAAACTTAAAGGTTTTTAGTACTAGGAAAGAGAAGGCTAACTTGCAACTTTTACTTTAGCTAAGGAAATAAGGGGTAATTATTGCACTTAGACTACTATTCTAGGCTTCACAAAAGCAAGAAATTGATACCTTAATTGCAAGAGATGTTTTTAAGTTTATTTTATATAATTCTAAGGTTTATAAAGGTAGAATTTTCAATTCTAGACTAGTAAATAAAGTTAAGGGTAAGTCGACTAACTTACTATACAAGAAATCACAATTAGTAATTTAAGTATATAACAATAAAGGCAAAGAAGTAATTTTGACATAATTACTTATAATTTAGCGGGCGAGCTAAAGGTTAATTATAGCACTTGTATTATTACTTGCAAAAATGGATATTAACTTGTTTCTTTAAAATGTTACACAAGCATATGTCCAATCTACAATATTCTTAAATCGACAAATCTTAGCGCATTTACTTAAGGAACTTAAGGCCTAATTCCCACTTAAAACAATTATAGTTATATAGAAACTATTATATAATATACTAGAAGCTAAAACCTATTAGTGGGCTATATATTACAAATATTACCAGGAAAAGCTGCATATAATAACCTTATTATATAATCCTTGCCTTTTAGTAATAACAATAGCATATGCTTTCGGATTAGTGTAAGGGGGCGGACCTCAGCCAAAAGAAACCTTACAGGAACGATACTAGGAAACCAAGCAATGGAACAACAAGCAGAACGCATATGTAAAACTAAAGCAATAGTAAAAGAAAGAACTAAAGCATGCACGCGTAAATTAAGAAACAAAAATAGAACTATAAGACTAGCAATAACTATATATAATTATTAAGTGTAAAAGTAAGTATAAATTAAGTATAAAGTGATATGTGCGCAGCTATAGAAAATAGCAGTTATACCCCTTATTTTAGTCATATATAGCACTAACTAAAAACTTTTAAAAACCCTTTAAAAATCGACAAAAATCAACAATCTCCTTAGCACCCCGCCACACTTGTCCCTCTTATATTTATTGCTTGTCCCAAGCAATAAAAAACAACAAGACAACCCCTAAAAATAGTTTATTCTTCCTCTTTATTACTAGAAATAACTATATACTCTTTATCATCCTTAGCAAAGAACGCTAATCCCTTTATTTTATACTTAAAGTATAACTTATTGCTTAGAAATATAGCTATTTCATCCTCTTATAAGTACTTAAATGCAATTTCAACTTACTTTATAGCTTCCCTTTACTAGGTAAGATATATTACTTTATTAGCTTATATATTGCTATATGCTAGCTATTTCTTTATCTTTGCATATATTATTAAGTGTTTTAAGCGTTTTAAGCATCGAATTATATTATATAAAGCTCTTATACCTTTTAATTAAATATTGCTAATAAAAGACTTATCCTTAAATATATCCTTAAATCGACTAATTGCAAAAACTTGTTAATTGTTATAAGAGATTTTAATTATATTATATAAGGCTCCGGTTTTGCATATATTATTAGATTTAATAAAAAATAGGGTAATAAGAAGTGATATCCGGGGTTTAAAAAGCTTTTCCTTTCTAATAAAATAATAAAAGACCGAAGTTTTAAAATAATAAATATGCATATTATATACTTTAAAAGTTATTATAGCAACTTAATTACTCCTTTTCCTTATAAACTTTTATAAAGCTATACCCTTATTACTAGTTACTAATAAATTAATATATTTCAAGTCCTTAAAAGCTTATATAGTAAATGTATTAAAAGTGGCAAGTTCTTTAAAGGCTATATAACTTACTTCTTTATCTTTATTAAAGAGGAGGGTTTTAAAGCAAAAAGAGGTAATAGCTTCAAGTTTCTTAATATCTCCTTTATAAAACTAAAAAATTAATAAAATTATTATTATAATATTAGATAAGTTAAAGGTAAGTAACTAGGGGTATAAGGTTCCCGGGTAGCATTTGATAAAATTATAGCTATATTAGAGGATTTGCCTAAAGTAGTTATATAGCTAAAGGAAAGTATTTATTTAGCATAATACTATTTAGTCTTTTAGTATTATAATAAATATAAAACTGCAATATCTCAATTTTGTTAACTAATAAGTTTAGGATTTTACCCTTCTTTACTTATATAAGGTACTATTTTATTACTTGTATACTAGTATTAAGTATATCGATAGCTTAAGTAAGTATAAGGGTTATTATCCGTTTTCGGGGCCGGAATCGACTTTTAATAAGGTGTTAATTAATATAATAAGTGATTTTAGCTATATCTAAAAAGAAGTAATATATTTTTAAATAAATTTAACTAAGTTAAAAGCTAGTTTTAAGCTTAGTAAGCTTATAAATAGCTGCTAGCTTATCTATTATAGTATTAGCATCTTTTACAAATCAAACAAAAAAGAGTTTTGCAAGGGCTTTAAAGTGCTTTAAATAAAGGGTTTTATAATATTTAAGCTTATAATACTATTTAATTGCAATCTCTTTTAAAATAAACAATTAGCTTATAAAGTCTAAAGTATTTTATAAAGCTATATCTCCCTTTTATAAATTACTTATATTATAAAAGTATTCCTTAATTTTAACTAGTTTAGCAAATCTAGGTTTCTTTCCTTTAAAAGTAGCTTTCTTTTTGCCTTAGCTCTTGGTTTTAGCCTTCTTGCTAAAGGGGGACAAGTCTTCATTGTTAAAACCAAAATTTAAATATATTTTAAGCTTTGTAGCTACTTTATTAGCTTATAAAGGTTTTAGAGCTTTAGTTTATATAAGCGTAAAAGTATTAGCTACTAGGGGGTCTTTAGCATTACTAGTTCTTATATTATCTGCCAATTTTAAAGCTAAAGTTGCAATTGTCTTAAGGTTTAAGAGATTAGTAGCAATATCGGGTTTATTATATAAAAACTAATTAAAATTAACTTCCTTTTTACTTATACTAAGTCCTATATCCTTATTAGGAATACTTATAAACTTTATTACTTTATTATACTTTAGCTCTTATTATTCTTTAGCAAGTTATTTAGCTACTAAATCGACAACTAGCTTTTGCTTTATAGCTTATTCGGGCGTAAAGGCTTTCGGGGCATTAATAACAACTACTTCTTAGTTTGCAAGTTTATTTATAAATGCAAGAAATAGTTTGTCGGCATAAGTCCTTTTAATTAAGACTCCCGATTCTTTAAAAGTAAAACTTAGCTAGCTAAGCTTAAAAGCTTATAGTTTATCGATTTTTAGCTATTAATTCTTTGCTAAAGCCCTTATATATTTTAGCATAGCTTTAATATTACTAGTAAAGAGTGCTAATTAAGCGTAAACTAGAGCTTCTCGGGCACCCTTTAAGGTTATTATATTAATTAACTTAATAGCTACTTATAAAGCAATTTTCGATTTAAATAATCTACTTAACTAGCTATATATATTCTTGCTATATTAAAAGTGTTCTTGCTAAATATGCTAGCTAAACGCTTAAGCCTATAAGCTCTTCTTGTTTAAAGTTTTAATTAATTTAACTAAAGCTTTATAAAAGATAGCTTTAGCTTTCTTTACATCCTTTATAGCCTCTAAAAAAGCCTTATTTTAAATATTATATGCTACTAAAGTGTTTCCCTTTAATCTAAAAGCTTTTTTATCTTAGACTATATCCCTTTAGCTTAAGATTACATCCTTTACTTTTCCTTTAACTTGTAGCAATTTAATATTAAATGTTATAATTATAGTAGCTTTCTTTTTATCTAAGAAGTCCTTAATAATATCTAAGGCTTAAGCTAAGCTTATAACTTTAATATTAGCAATTTGCAGCTTTCTTAGTTTATAGCATATAAGTTTATAGCAAGCAATTAAGAGTTCTTCTTCTTTAGTTTATTTAGTAAGGGTAAATTCTCTATTTGACATTTTAGCATCATTTTCTTGCATTTTATAATAGATTTAATATTATTATATAATATAAAATATATAAGTAAGTTGTAAAGTTATAAAGCGTAAATGTAAAGTTATATAAGTTTTAGTAGGGGTAAATGTTTATTATACTTAAAAATTGATTAGTTTATAACTAAAAGCTATATTTTAGATAATATAAGCTTTTAAATATATAAAATAAGAAGAAAAACTAAAGAGAAAGTCTTTTCTTTAAAGTGCAAGTCCTTTATTATATAAAAGTAAAAATAAGTTAATGCTATATGTAAAAAAGTCTTTTATAACATATTTGTTTAAAGAGAAAAAGCAACTATAATGCTAAGAAATAAAGGTTTTAAGTCAAATATATATAGCTTTAAAAACTCGACTAAATTAAAGGTTTTTAAAGGTAAAGGAGTGTAAAAGCAAGTATAAGTTAACCTTGTCCCTCTTATATTTATTGCTTATCCCAAGCAAGCAAAAAGTAAAGTAAGTAAAGGTTTTTAATAAAGGGAAATGCGAGTACAAGTTAATAGTAATAGAAATTTTATATATAATATAAAGAACTTCTTGTATAATAAAGGAGACTTCTTGTATAATAAAAGAAAATAAGTAAAAATGCTCTAATAATTAAAAGCAAAATTAAAAAGCAACTAAAAGCTAAAATAGGAAGGAAATGCCGGATTCTTCTTAAATAGAAGGCTTTATCTAGCATTTTTGTTATTGTTAGTCTTTTAGCTTTATTATTATCTTATAATTAATGCTTTTAGCAAAACTCTAGCACTATTTGCAGCTTAAACTAGCTTTTGCTAATTAACTGCATCTGCAAATTACAATTGTTAATTAAGTCCTAGCTTAAGTAAAGTTTAATTCCAAGTTTTATAGTCCTTTTTAAGTTATTTGTCACGGTTCTGAGCATTTCTAGCTCAGTCACGTGATTGCGCGTATTAGCGTGTGGGCTAGTAGGCGGTGTGGAACGGCAGAACCGAGTATTTGTATGAACCGAACCTTTTATAAATAACCTCTTCTTTCTTTAGCTTTAAATCGTCGAATAAAGACCCTTCTATTATCCGCCTTCTAGGCCTAAGAGTTAGTGTTCGTGACATAATTCAAAGCTTAATCTAATTCCAATCCTGCAAAGGATTTAAAATTAAACTATATAGAAAAAGACGACGCGTCGCCTTTGTCCCGAACCTAAACAAAATCGACTAAACTAAACAAATTATACGAACTTGAAGATACGAACTTAAAGCAAAGCCCTATTGCATAAGCACGAAACGAAAGAAATGGCACAATCTTATTATAAACTAGAGGCTAGCCTTACCGCTAGTCCTTATAAACTTATAAACCCTCGACTATCCCGTCTTTCCTTAATTCCTAAAGAACCCGAATTTAACCTCGAATACCTCCGATTTGCATTCTAATAAGACCTTAAACGACTCTATAAACAAATCTTAGAGGCTCTCTATTAGCGGGATAATGCAAAAGCAAAGGCTAAAGAGCAACAAGTATACTTAGCTAAGCTATCTTTACAAAACAACTTACTTTAAACTAAACTCCTTAAAGTATATTACCAAAATCGACAAATTACCTTAGCAATATTTAAATAAGCTCTTACGCGTTTTATAAAGCTCCTTAATCCCCTTATCTTTATAAATGGCGAAGATATAAGTTTCTCTAATTAGCTATCCCGAATTAAAAACAAGCTTTATAAGAATGCCGATTATTACCTTACTAAATCGATAAAGCTTGCATATATTAAAGGCTTAATTAGAGGTAAAGCTGCAAAGTATATATTACTGCATTTAAAGGATAATGCTATTAATTTATATACGACTATCTAGGACCTATTTAAGCACTTAACCTTTGCTTATAAGAACCCGAATCGGTTATTTATAGCTAAGAACGAATTTAAGAAGCTTTTTATAAAATCGACCTAGTTATTCTACAAATTTTATACCAAGTTTTTGCAATTAGCCTCCGAAGCTAAAGTTGCACTTGCAAAACTAAAGTATAAGCTAAATAGTAAGCTATCTTTTAATTTTTAAAAGGCAGTTATTTCGCATTTTAATACCGAATTAACCTTTTATAAATTTGCAAAGCAATATACAATTTACAACTAATCTTTAAAGGCAATTAAAGAACGCAAGTCACATGTATATAAGCCTTATATAGATGCAAATAAGACAAACACCCTTATAACTACACTTGCAATTATAATTACAACTATAACTATAATTACCCTTTATACAAATACTTTCTCGAATACAAATACTCTCTTAAAGCTTATATATTAAAATCCTTTGCGCTAGCAATTAAGTAATACAAGCAAGTGTTTTATTTGCCGGGAATCGGGATATAAGATATATAAATGCCTTTATTGTGCAAATATTAAAGCTATTAAAAAGTCGAAGGAAGTCTTAAAACTTGAAGCGTTAATGTTAGAAAACGATAACCTTTAAAGGAAGTCTTTACTTTAAGGTTATATAATATCGATTTGTGCAAAGTAAACTTTAATTAATTGCTTAAAAGTAATTCTTTTACCTTTTTATATATAATTAATAGCAATAAACTAAGAATAAAGATATATATACTTATTAATATTAAAGCAAATAGATATGCTTTTATTAATACCGAATTTGTAGCTTTTATTACCCGATTTTTTAATACAAAAATATAATAACTCCTTATATTATGCAATATACGAGGATTTAATAGCAAAATTGCACAACTAATTACCGATTATATAAAATTGATACTACTTATAAATAAAAGACAAATAAAGGTCTTTATACTAGTTATATAGCTAAAGGGATAAGATATAATCTTAAGCTACAAATAAGCTACAAAAACAAGAGTCTTGATTAATTGCAAGAACCGGCAATTAATATAGCTAAAAGATTACTTTAAAGATAAGGGCTAAAATTGCATATTAGCAACTGCTAAGAAGAACCTCTTATTATAACCCTTAAACCCTATATATTAAAAGGATGCTGATCGACGTATAAAGCTAATAGCTAAGGATATTTAAAGGCTAATAGTTATCTTAAAGCCTAAGAATCGAGCCCGAATAGCTACCTCTTAAAGGATTAATTAAGAATAATAATATAAGGATATATATAACGATTTATAAGGCTAAACTAATAAGCTTAAGCTATATAAGCAACCCACGATCGGGAGGCCCGAAAGGACAATTAATATATGCAAGATTAGCTACTTAGCATTTTATATAAACCTTAAATACTCTAAAAAATACCTTATTTTTATTATCTTTATATAAATTAGACTATAAGCTTGCAGACCGAAAATAAGGACAAGAATTAAAAGTAGAAGAATTAGACTTTATAAATTAACAACCTTATAAAATTGAATTGTAATAGCTATAAAGGATATTATTAAAAGAGCTTAAGGAATTTATAAATGTGTTTTTAAAGATAGCATTAAATAAACTATTGCTATACCGGCTATATAATTATAAGATTTAGCTTAAAGATCCGGATATTAGCAAAATAAGCTATTCCCTTTTACGCTAATAGTTTACGCAAGAACTCGAAGAAATAAAGCAGTTTTTAAAGGAGAACTTATATCGAGGATTTATCAAAGCTAGCTAATTACCCTTTATATCCCCGGTGCTATTTGTTAAGAAGGTTAATAGTTTTTTATAATTTTGCGTCGATTTCCGGAGGTTAAATAACCTTACTTGTAAGGATTAATACCTGCTACCGCTTATCGATAAAACTATTATATAATTAGCTAAAGCAAAGATTTATATAAAGTTAAATATTTGATAAGCATTTTACCGGATACAAATAAACCCTAATTTAAAAGAACTTATTACTTTTTATACTTGTTATAAGTCTTATAAGTGTAAGGTTTTATAGGAAGGCTTAATAAATAGACCCGCAATATACTAATAGTATATAAACGATGTTTTATTCGATTATTTAAACGACTTTTATATTACTTATTTAAATAATATTATTATTTATTCGGAGGATCCCTTAAAATATAAATGCTATATATAAAAAGTACTTAAACGGCTTTGTAAAGCAAGTTTACAAGTCGATATTAAAAAATCGGAATTTAATGTCACTTGTATAAAGTTTTTAGGCTTTATCATTTTTACAAATAATATTAAAGTAAACCCGGAAAAGGTTATTATAATAAAGAATTAGAAAGAACTAATTATAGTTAAAGGAATATAGTCCTTCTTAAATTTTTGCAACTTTTACTAGCAATTTATTACAAATTATAAACGAATTGCTAAACTATTAAATAAACTTACTTATAAGGGGACTATATACTTATAGACAACGAGCTGCTAGTTTGCATTTGACTAATTAAAGCTAGCTATGCTTATAGCACCGATTTTGCGATATTATAAGCCCGATTTACTTATTATAGTAAAGACAAATGCCTTAAATAGAGTTATTGCAGGCGTATTATCTTAGCAAGACCTGCAAAGCAAGTTATAGCACCTTATAGCTTATTTCTCAAAGACTATGCAACTAGCCTAGCTTAATTACGACATCCACGACAAAGAGATGCTAGCTATTATCTTAGCATTCGAGTAATAGTAAGCTAAACTAAAAAGAATACAAACAAATAATCCCTTTTTAGTCTATTTTAATTATAGGGCACTCGAATACTTTATAATAATAAAGAAGTTATTAGCAAGATAAGCCTATTAGGCAAAATATCTCTCTTAATTCTATTTTAAGCTTATATATTAAGCAAGGAAGTCGAATAAATAAGCAAATGCTTTAAGCAAGAAGTATAAGGATGTGAAAGAGCAAGGTAGAGTTATAAAGGAATATAAGACCTAAGTTTTGCTCCTTTGCATAAAGATCGATTCTATAGTTGTAAAGGACCTATAATTAGCCTTTATAGAAACTACACCGGAATAAGAACTAAAACTTATAGTAAACTTTACCTCTTAGCTATATAATAGCATTTAGCTACTCGACAAGATCCTAATCGCTAATCGAACGTCCCCCGACTTAGTAAAGCTTTATACAAAAGTAGAATTCGAATAGGAAAAGACATAGTAACTAAGGGATAGTCTATTATTGTAATACGGGAAGCTTTATATACCGGATAATATGCTTACAAATAACATGCTATTATAAACCGCAATTATCTGCAAAGCCCACGATTAACCCCTTTTAGGCCACTTAAAGCGTACAAAACTGCGCTATTTACTCTAATAACGATACTATTAGCTAAACTAAGGCAAGGATATTAATTAATACCGGGCTAATTGTTATACTTGTCGCCGTTTGCATGTCTCTAAGGATAAAATACCGGGGTTTTTACACCCTTTACCGGTTCCGGATTAGCCTTAGTAGCATATAATAGTCGATTTTAAGAAATGTCCTAAGAGCAAAGCTGGCTATAATATAGTAGCTATATTTGTGGATAAGCTAAGAAAACGGCCAATTACAATACCTGTATAAGACACAATTATAGCCCGCGAGCTAGCTCCGTTATTCCTATTGCATGTAATATAGCATATTAGCATTCTAGAGACAATTATATCCGATCGAGGCCCCTAATTTATATTAGACTTTTAGAACGAGTTTTGCAAGCGTATTAGTACTAAGCTCAAGTTATCGACCGCGAACTACCCGCAAACTAATAGTTAAATAGAAATCGTAAACTAGTATTTTAATTAACAATTGCGCCCTTATATTAACTATTATTAAGATAATTAAGATAAATAGATATCGATTGTAGATTACTAGCAAGCTTCTTTATAGCACGAAACTACTAGCTAATTGCTATTTTTGACTAAAAAAGGATATAAACTGTGTATATCATTTAAACTAAAAGGGCTAAGATCCTAATCTTAATTAGTATCCTGCTTCTTTATTAAGCAATAGCCCTATTGCTTTGCAGGAATTCTATCATATATACTCTAATTGACCGGGCCCCCTAAGGAACTTAGCATATTGGCTAGAATGCGCATAAAAGGATAAGTTTCCTAAAACTAGGGTAGATAATAATTTGGAAGGGTTAGAGCTTAAAAGTTAAGGCTGCCTTGGGAGAGGGAATTCCCCCTCTAGGGGCGGCTTGACAGATGAGGCAGCGACATCATGTGACTGATGGATTTGCACTTGTTTTTAGGCTTAATCGGGAAGGAGCTACGAAAAATCGATTGTACGATTATAGAATACGAAGCTCGAGGACGAGCTTACTCGGGAGGGGGGGGTAATGTCACGGTTTTAAGCATTTCTAGCTCAATCACGTGATTGCGCGTATTAGCGTGTGGGCTAGTAGGCGGTGTGGAACGGCAAAACCGAGTATTTGTATAAACCGAACCTTCTGTAAATAACCTCTTCTTTCTTTAGCTTTAAATCGTCGAATAGAGACCCTTCTATTATCCGCCTTCCAGGCCTAGGAGTTGGTGTTCGTGACATTATTCTTGTATTTTAAGGTGTATAAAGATCGAAATTAAAGTATTAGCAATTATGTATTTATAGTTAATAATAGCCTTTACTTTAGTCCTTATCTTTATTTACTAATCTAGCTTCTTTTTAGTTATTATTAAAGTAGATATACTTTTCCTTCTCGGATTTTGGGAGTTTTAAAACTTATATTACAATTCTAATATCTTTCTTAATTTCTTAGGTTATTTTAGCATAAAACTCTATAATAGCTTCCTCTTCTAGTTTTATATTAGTCTAGAATTCGACTTCTTTAAAGGCAAGCTTTAAAACTTTATCCTTATAAGAATATTAATACTAATTTCTTTTAATAAATTGCTTTAATTAATTTTATATATATATATATAATATAAGAGAGTTTTGTCCAATTCTTCTAGTTTATAAGTTCCTTTTAGCTAATTTGCCTCCTTAACTTTATATAGTCTTAGCTATTAATATAAAAGCTTAATGTTTTTAGACTTGTCTTAATTAATGTTTTTAATATTATATATTAAAATAAGATCTTTTACTTAAATTAGTTTCTTATAAATTTAGTATTTAGCATTAAAGTTAACTTTGCCCTTAATATATTATCGAGTCTTTTATAGCTTAAACTCTTTAATGTCTTTATTACACATTTGAAGTTATTATATATAAAGCTATAGCAAAGTCGATTAATTATAAACTTTATCTTATTTAAGAGTTTTATATATAAAGTAATAAGTTTTTATTAAGAGCATTGCTTCTTTGCTGTAAATTATATAAAAGGGAGTAAAGCTTATAAGCTTATATATAGTAGTTTTATTTGCAAAAAGCATTTAAAGTAAAAAGTCTACTTATAATTTCTTTTCTCTTATACTTAAAGCAATTAAAGCTAATATAATTGGCTAATGTCTATGCTTTACTATTTTATTAGCCTTTATATTATATATAAAGATTATAATCTTATAAATCTTTAGCTTTTAAAGCTCTTTAATTATAATACCTTTAAATTTAGTATTACTATTATCCTTAAGTTTTTTAAATAGATTATACTAATAAATTATATTAGTTTAAATAAACTTAATAATCTTCTTACTAATAAGGTTCTTTATAAGTTTAGCTTTTAGCTATTTAAAGAAGTTATCTTTAGCTATTATTAGACAATTATAGCTCTTGCATTTAAGTAGCTTTATAATATTTATATTAATATAATAAAAAAGAGGGGTAGCCTTTATAAGAAATAAAGCTTTTTCTTGTTATTGCTTATGCTTATATTAATATACTTTGCAAGAGTTATAATACTTGTAAATGTTATTATAAGAATCTTCTTAGTAATATTTACTTGCTACTCTTATAAAAGTGGTTTCTCGGCTAAAATAACTAGTTTTATTATATAACTCTTTTATAATTTTTGCTCTTTAAGCTAAATTATTAAGAATTAGATATAAAAAGTATAATTTGCACTTATTCTTTTATAATTGCTTATTATATATACTATAATTTAGTACTTCTTTCTTTAATCTTCGGAATTTGCTTTTAAATATGCCTTTAAGCTTGGCTAATATAATTAAGTACTTTGCAATTGCTTAAAATTGCTTTAAATAGCTTTTATTAAGTAAATTAATTAATATAAAACTATTAATCGCATTTTAGAATACTAATATAAAGTAATATATAGTATTATAGCTATTAGTTATATAGCTCGGAAAAATTATTCTTTTAAGTGCTTAGTTTTTAAAGCTATTTAAAAAGGGGCAACTTTTAATTTTGCCCCTTTAAAAGTAACTTAAAAAATAAGATTTGCTTCTAAAATTAGGCTCTAGCTAATTAAGGCGTATATTGCATTTAATATTACAAGGCTTTACTATTTTTGCGTTTTTAGTAACTAGTTAAATTTTAATTATATTAAGTTTTAGCGCAATAAATTTATTAATATTTAAGTTATCCTTTAAATCTTCTTTGTAATAAGGGCACTAGTATAGTTTATTAGCTATAATATGCTTTATACCCTTTATATAGTATACTTTAAAGTTAAATAGCTTAATTTATACAAGCTAGCAAGTAATTAAAGCTTTAAAGAGGTTAATAGCTACTTAGTTTAGCTAAGTAATAAGCATGTTTACGTTTATTTCTAAGATAAAATAGATATTATATAATTAAAATTATAGTTTTTGCAAAGCTTTAAAAACCCTTTTACACTTTCTTTTAATAATATTATAGCTTTATTTAGTTTAGTTTTACATTTTAAATTTGTATTAAGCAACTTTCTTATATCTTTTATTATTATACTATTTTAAAATTACTCCTTATCCAAATAGACTAGCGTTTATAGCTAAGATAATAAGACTTTATAGCTTTGCTAGATTATAATATAGCTTGTAAAGCAATAGTATAATAGTAAGTTTTTCTTAGAAAGTTTGCATTGCTTTAATTTGTTTTTCCCCTTATAAGAAGGGCTCTCCTTTCTTAAGTAGTTAATAAATTAGTTTAGCTATTATAGTATATACTTTAATCTAAATTTTATAATATATGCAAATTCTTAAAAATGCTTTAGCTTTTATAATATTATTATACTAGTGCTAGTCTAAAATCTTATTAACTTTAGTAGTAGCAAGACTTCCTTTAAAACTATATATAAAACTTATAATACTTATATTATTATAGCAAAACTGTAATTTAAGCTTAATAGAAGCTTTAGCTCTTTTAATTTGCTTTAAAGCCTTATTTAGGTTTTACAAATATTTAAATATAAATTAATAAATTCCAAAAAGCTTTAATTTTTTATTATAATTAATATATAGCCCCTTTACTTTAATATTGTCGATAAATAGCATAGCTATAGCTAGAAACAAGTCTTTTAAGATTGTTATTATTACTTATATAAACTAGGCTACTAAATTGGTAGCTCTTTGCAATAAAGTAGGTATTTTAAGTAAATTAAGAGGGGTTATAAAACTTGTTATATCCCGACTTTTAACATTTAAAGTAAGTTAATTATATTTAAAGAAGAAATCGATTAAGAAAGCATATTAATATCTAGTAAATTCCTCTAAAAACTTGTTTACTAA
>Ga0302221_10001727_pt1 | contig 13880 bp, 1 predicted proteins | sample II_Palsa_E2_1_FD_193517 | JGI IMG/M metagenome (GOLD analysis project Ga0302221, IMG submission 193517) | Peat permafrost microbial communities from Stordalen Mire near Abisko, Sweden - II_Palsa_E2_1 | ecosystem: Environmental > Terrestrial > Soil > Palsa > Peat permafrost | place: Sweden... | reverse complement strand
TCTTCTTATACGGCCGCTTTATAGTCGTCGTTTTACTAGGGGTTATTTATTCTTTAGCCGAGAGCCTTCTTTGCCGAGCCCTTATAAGCAAGAGCAATAGCCTTTATAAGTTTGTTTATAATGTAATCAAGTTCGTTTGTCGATAAGCAATTTGTTAAGGGGTTAACAAGCTATAAGTTATTTGTAAGAAGGTAATAAAACCGTTCGGGGTTAAGTGTATCGAGGCGGGTATATAAAAAGGGGGTAGCTCGTGCGAGGTCTTAGTAAATAGTTAAAAGTAAGGGAGTATAGTTTAAAATAACGCTTAAATAATCCGCAAAGTAAGTTAAGACCGAGTATAAGCCGGAAATAAACGCTAAATTAAAAACGTTACCTCTCTTATATATTAAGAGGCTTATTTCGGACGTGAAAGAGAAGTAGTTTTAGTTTAGCTAGTTTATAAGTTAAAGTGTAAGAGGAGACTTAACTATAATAGACAAGTCTTATTATTAGCCTAATAAATTAAAGTCCCTTGCTATAAAAGCGGGCAAGCTAGGGGGGGGAGCAAATAAGAAAGAGTTAAGAGCTAAATAAGCATTTATAAAGCTTATAAGAGTATTATAAAGGTTAATTAAAGTAACTAAAAGCGAGTTCCGGGTTTAAAGTTATAAGTAGACGATATTGCAAGTTAAAAACGGGCAAAGTTATAAAATTCGGAAACTATTACCCTTTCGTATATATGTAACGACTCGGGGCCGGGCTATTTAGTCGTCTTATAAGATAAAGGCCTTGTATGCGGAGTATTTTTTAGTAATCCTTTGCAAACGGTTTAAAAAGATATAAGGTTTTTAAATAAAAATAACGTTAATATAAGAATTAAATGCAAATTTAAAGGCTAGCTTATAAGGGGTAAAACCGCAAGTAATATTAACTTAGAAAACCGAAAGCGGTCCGGAAAGTGTTTGTAATAGTTTAAGCATTAGTAAATAACTAAAGTCTATTTAGCCTTAAAGCAAGAAGTCTATTTAAGATTAGCGTAATATTATAATATTATATTCTATAAACTATTAACTAGTCTATAACGGCTTCTTTTAAGTTTAAGGCGGTTTCGGGAGGGGTTATTAGCTATAAGGCTATAAGAAGATCCGGAAGAGTAAACGGGATAGTCTCCGAGATATAAGTATAGCCGGTAGCTATATAAGCCCGTTTATGGGCCGCTTTTATTATTCCGAGAATTGTGTTCTTCTCTATTTTTAAGAGGGGGCGCTTCTTAGAGCGTAAGGGGCAAGATATATTATCTATAAAGTAAGGGCCGCTATAATATAAGCATCTTATAAGGCACTAGTAAGGTAAATTAAAGCTATAACGGGTTATATATTATAATTCGTTATGTGTTTTTAACCCGCAAACCTTACAAGTAAGAGGGCAAATATAGCTATAAGCGTTATGCTAATAAAAGTATCGGGTATATTAAATAACTATTATTTGCAAAGGGATAACTATGCAATAAACTATTAAGCTTAAAATCTATAACATACGAGGGAGGGGTTAGTAAGATGCTCGGTCGAAGCTTATAATCCAAGTAATATAAAAAGAGGAGCTCTCGGAACTAGTTTTTGTTTTTACAAATTATACCGGGGACTATTTGGCCGTAAATTAGATAGACTTTGCTAGTATAACAAGGTTTATTAAGTAAGAGATTAAGGAACCGTTAAAGCTAAGGGTCGTAACAGTCTATAAGATATTCGAGAGACGGTAAGATACCTAAGTGGCTAGCGTTCGATCTTATAGTCTGTAAATAAGCTCTCGAGGAGAGGGATCTTTGTTTCGAGGGCTATAAAGGCCTCTATTAAGCCCGTATAGAGGGCATATCTAGACTTAACTGCCTAAACTTCTCGTAAGAGCTTGGCTTCCGAGCCAAGAGCGTTTTATAAGGCTATCAAGACTGCGAACGGGCCTGTTTCGCGGGCAATATTGTCCGGGCCGATCCGTAAAAATAGTCTAGTGTCCGGGCGAGCTTAAGGAAGGGGTTTGCAAGGGGGTACTTTCTTCCCCGGGGCGGTTTCGGGTCTTAAAGTAAGAGGAGGGGTAGCCGTTATACTTGTATACGTTGTTATTGCCGGATTTAAGGCCGGCGCTATAGTCGGGGGTAAGGCTTTAGCCTTTACAAGTAGTGAGGACCTTATATTTAGGCGTAAACCCTTAATATAAGCATTAAAGTAAGTTAGGGAAAGCTCCGAGATCTCTTTATATAAGAGTTCGAGGGGTTTCCGGTATCGTTGCGGGAGCTTATAGACCGCGTCTAACTATAAGTATTCGTCTTATAAGGCCGCAATTGGTCCGAAAAGCGTATATCCCTCTTAAGCTCTTTCTATAATAGCCTTAACCGTTTCGGACAAGATACGGGATAATAGAGGGGGGGTAAGGTAAGGGGAGGCTATTGCTGGACCGTAACGCGTCCGTAACGCGTCTATTATAGGGCCGTACGAGGGCTAGGAACGCCTAGAAAAGGCGGAAAAGAGGGTAGAGTCCCACAGGAGTACTAGAAGGAGAAATTATGACGCGTGCGAGTAAATGTGCTCTCTTGATATCCTTCCTAATCAATCATCCACTTACTTACGCAATTAGCATTCCACGACTACGTCACACGTGACGGTGCTACGCGTTACAGGTGGACCGACACCTATTAATTATTAATTAAGGCTTGGCTATCTCGTGTGCTCGGGACGAGCACTTGTCTAGGAGGGACGAATGTAGTGGGGTCACGTGGCACCTATATATGTGACTTAAGCGAAGGAATATAAGTATTGTAATTTAAGACACTTGTATACTTAGTTCTTTAGTTAAATGCCAGTTAATAAATGCATTACTATTTGCACTCCCTCTATTTATTTGGTTGTACGCCTTGCTAACCCCTTTACACTAGCCTAGGCGGTGTAGAGCGGCAAAGCTCGAGTATTTGTACAAACCAATCCTTTATAAATAACCTCTTCTTTCTTTAGCTTTAAATAGTCGTAATTAAGACTATTTAGCCCACGCACTTTGTATTATAAATTTGGCGCTCATGACATAATTCAAAGCTTATTCCAATTCCAATCCTGCAAAGGATTTAAAATTAAACTATACAAGTAAAGACGACGCGTCGCCTTTATCCTACAATAAACTTAAACAAACTAAACTAAACAAATTATACAAAACACAAACTTGAATAAGACTTATTGCATAAGCACAAACAAATAAAAGAAATAGCACAATCTTATTATAAATTAAAGGCTAATACTACAACTAGTTTTCATGCACCTAAATCTACAAATACCCGACTATCCTGTCCTTCCTTAATTCTTAAAAAACCCGAATTTAACCTCGAATATTTACAATTTGCATTCTAATAAGACCCCGAACTTTGCAAGCAAATTTTAAAAGCTTTGCACTAACAAGATAATGCGAAGGAACAAGTAGTTGCTTTAAAGGCTAAGGCTCTAAAATAGCAAACTTAGCTAGCTTAACTTGAAATTAGGAACAAAACCCTTTAAAACGAACTCCTTAAGGCATACTATCGACAAGCTATAGCTACTACTCCTTTAGCATAACACCCTTTGCGTTTTACCGAGCTCCTTAATCCCCTTGTCTTTAAAGACACCGAAGATATAAGTCTCTTTAATTAAATCTTCCAAATTAAGAATAAGCTTTGTGAAAATGCAAACTATTATCCTACTAAATTAATAAAGCTTGTATTAGTAAAAGGCTTAATTAAGAGTAAAGCTGCAAAGCATATATCTTTACACGTAAGAGAGGATATTATTAATCTATATAACACAATCTAAGATCTATTCGACTACTTAACTTTTGCTTTTAAGAATCCGAATTAGTTATTTATAGCTAAGAACAATTTTAAAAAGCTATTTATAAAGTCCACTTAATTATTTTATAACTTTTATACTAAGTTCTTGCAATTGGCTTCTAAAGCTAAGGTTACATTTACAAAACTAAAGTATAATGTGGTGGGGTCACGTGGCACCTATGCATGTGACCTAAGCGAAGGAACATAAGTATCGTGATTCAAGACACCTATACACTTAGTCTAGTAGTCAATTGGTCCTCAGTCAAATGCCAGTCAACAAATGCATTACCATTTGCACTCCCTCCATTTATTTGGTTGTACGCCTTGCCACCCCATTACAATAAGCTAAATAGCAAGCTATATTTTAGTCTTTAAAAGGCAATTATCTCGCATTTTAATACTAAATTAACCTTTTATAAATTTGCAAAGCAATATACGATTTACAATTAATTTCTAAAGGCAATTGAGGAATGCGAGTCACGTGTATGCAAGCCTTATACAAATGCAAACAAGACAAACACCCCTATATCCGCAACTACAACTGTAACTGCACTTGCAACTACAATTACAATTACCCTACTAACTACCCCTTATATAAATACCTTCCCGAATACAAATAACCTCCTAAAGCCCATATACTAAAATCCTTTGCGCTAATAGTTAAGCAACGCAAGCAAGTGTTTCATTTGTAAAGAATTAGGATATAAGATATATAAAAGCCCTTGTTATGCAGATATTAAAGCTATTAAAAAGTTGAAAGAAGTCTTAAAACTTGAGGTATTAGAAAACGACAACTCTTAAAGGAAGTCTTTACTTTAAGGTTATATAATATTAATAATTTGTGCAAAGTAAACCTTAATCAATTGCTTAAAGGGAATTCCTTTACCTTTCTATATACAATTAATAGCAATAAACTAGGAATAAAGATATATATACTTATTAATACTAAAGCAAACGGATATGCATTTATTAATACCGATTTTTTAGCTATAGCTACTTGATTCCTTAATATAAAAGTATAATAACTACTTATAGCATGCAATATACAAGGATTTAATAGCAAGATAGCATAACTTATTACTAATTATATCAAATTGACAATGCTTATTAATAGAAAACAATTAAAAGTTTATATGCTAGTTGTAAAGCTAAGGGGCTAAGATATAATATTACAACGCAAATAAGCTGCAGAAATAGGAGTCCTAATTAACTGCAAAAACTAGTAGTTAATATGGCTAGAAGATTACTCTAAGAATAAAGGCTAAAACTGCATATTAGCAACAGCTAAGAAGAACCTTATATTACAACTTCTTAATCTTATATATTAAAAGGATGCTAATTGTTGTACAAAGTTAATAGCTAAGGATACTTGGAGGCTAAAGGCTATATTTAAGCCCAAATTGCGAATAAATTGGAGAACTAATTAAAAACAACGATATAAGGACATATATAACAAGCTATAAGGTCGAACTAATAAGCTCGAATTGTGTAAGCAACTTACAATTGAGAAGCCCGAAAAAATTATTGATATTTGCGAAATTAGCTACTTAGCATTTTATACAAACCTCAAATACTCCGAAAATACCCTATTCTTATTGTCTTTATATAAATTAAACCGAGAGCTCGAAGACCGAAAACAAGAACAAGAACTTGAATTGAAAGTAAAGCTAGATTTTATAGATTAATAACCTTATAAAACTAAATTGTAATAGCTACAGCAGATATTATTAAAGGAATTTAAGGAATTTGCAGATGTATTCTTAAAAATAGCCTCAAATAAGTTACTACCATATCAACTATACAATTACAAAATTTAGCTTAATAACTCGGAAGATACAAATAAAATAGGCTATTCCTCTTTATACTAATAGTTTATGCAAGAACTTGAAGAAATAAAGCAGTTTTTAGAAGAGAACTTATATCGGGAGTTTATTAAAGCTAGCTAGTCACCTTTTGTATCCTTAGTCTTATTTGTTAAGAAGGCTAATAGATTATTATAGTTTTGTGTTGATTTTAAAAGGCTAAACAACTTTACTTGCAAGGATTAATACTTATTACTACTTATTAATAAAACTATTGCTTAACTAGCTAAAGCAAAGGTTTATACAAAATTGGATATTTGACAAGTATTTTACTAGATACAAATAAACCTTAATTTAAAATAACTTACCACTTTTTATACCTATTATAAGTCTTATAAGTGTAAGGTTTTATAAGAAGGCTTGATAAATGGACTTGTAATATATTAATACTATATAAATAATGTTTTATTGGATTATTTAAACAACTTTTATATTACTTATTTAGATAATATTATTATTTATTTAGAGGATCCTTTAAAGTATAAGTGCTATATTGTGGCTGGGTCACGTGCGCATGCATGTGCCCTAAGCGAAGGAACATAAGTATCGTGATTTAGGACACTTATACACTTAGTTCTTCAGTCAAATGCCAGTTAACAAATGCATCACTATTTGCACTCCCTCTATTTATTTGGTTATACGCCTTGCTAACCCCTTCACATATTTGGTAAGCGACACAGGGACGGTTAAAGGCTATAGAGTCGCCACAATCATCTTAATTCGCAGATAAGAGTGCGTGTTATTGCCGTCGCTGTTGTTATTTTTATCAATTATCTTATCATATCGCATCTTACGCCATAGCTATGGCATTATCATTTCCTTTTACCTCGAGCTCGCGCACGAGCAGTCCATTCGACATTCGATTCGGCATTCGTATTCGATTCTACGAGTAGTCGACATTCGATTCGATTCCACGACAACGAACCTCCTTTTACATAATTGCCTTGCAATAGCATCCTTCCTTCCTTTTCTCTTACACGACAAGAACCTCTACAAAGACGAACACGAGTCGGATACTCCTTTTTAACACGAGACGCATGCGGAACTAGCAAAAGATTAAACTTAAAAGCTTAAATATAAGAAACTTGAAACTTGCATTAGTAGCTTATAGTACTAGACAAGCAGCCGCGAAGGCATAAGATTGACGGTATTAGGCGAAGCTATTTCCGAAGGATTAAGCTAAAAACACGATAATCGAGGATATATTAGATATTTGGTTTAAATCGAGCAAAGAAGTGTGTTTTTAGAGCTGTGATTAGACAAGAGCTTGGATCACGTGGGCAAGTCTTGCTACGGTTCGCAGACGTAGTAGGCTCTTGTCTATATAATATAGTATATATATAGAGCTATTCTTGTTATTTTGGTTATTTTGGCTATCTCGTGTGCTCGGGACAAGCACTTGTCTAAGAGGGACGAATGTAGTGGGGTCACGTGGCACTTATGCATGTGACTTAAGCGAAGGAATATAAGTATTATAATTTAAGACACTTGTACACTTAGTTCTTTAGTTAAATGCTAGTTAACAAATATATTACTATTTGCACTCCCTTTATTTATTTGGTTGTACTGCCTTGCACCCCTTCACAATATACAAAAAGTATTTAAATAACTTTATAAAGCAAGCTTACAAGTTAATATTAAGAAATCGGAATTTAATATTACTTGTATAAAGTTTTTAGGGTTTATTATTTTTATAAATAGTATTAAAGTAAATCCGGAAAAGGTTATTATTATAACAAATTTAAAGGAATTAATTATAGTTAAAGGCATATAATCCTTTTTAAGTTTTTGCAACTTTTATTAGCAATTTATTACAAATTACAAACAAATTGCTAAACTATTAAATAAACTTACTTGTAAAGGAACTGCATATTTATAGTTTATAAGCTACTAATCCGCATTTAATCAATTAAAGCAAGCTATGCTTATAGCATTAATTTTATAATATTATTAAGCCGATTTACTTATTATAGTAAAGACAAATACCTCGAATAAAGTTATAGCAAGTATATTATTTTAATAAGACTTGCAAAGCAAGTTATAATACCTTATAGCTTATTTCTCAAAGACTATGCAACTAGCTTAGCTTAATTACAATATTTACAATAAAGAGATATTAGCTATTATCTTAGCATTCGAGCAATAGCGAGCAAAACTAGAAGGAATACAAATAAATAATCCCTTTTTAGTCTATTTAAATTATAAGGCACTCGAATACTTTATAACAACAAAGAAGCTATTAGCAAGATAAGTCTATTAAGCAAAATATCTCTTTCGGTTCTATTTTAAGCTTATATATTAGGCAAAAAAGTCGAATAAACAAGCAAATGCTTTAAGCAAGAAGTATAAGGATATAAAAGAGCAAATCAAAGTTATAAAGGAATATAAGAGTTAAGTTTTGCTCTTTAAAACAAAGATCAATTTTATAGTTATATAAGATTTGCAATTGGCACTTGTAAAACTTATACTAAGCCTTAAATTTAAGCTAAAATTAAAATTAAAATTAAAACTAGAACTTATAATAGACTTTACCTTGCTATATAATAGCCTTTAGCTTTTAAACAAAATCCTAATTGCTAACTAAATATTGCCCGACTTAGCAAAGCTTTATATAAAGGCGGAATTTGAGCAAGAAAAGACTTAGTAATTAAAGGATAGCTTATTATTGCAATATAGAAAGCTATATATGCTAGATAATATACTTACAAATAAGATGCCTTTGCAGATTGCAATTATCTATAAAGCTTACAATTAACCTCTTGGCTATTTAAGGCAAACTAAATTATATTATTTATTATAATAATATTATTATTAGCTAGATTAAAAGAAGGATATTAATTAGTATTAGGCTAATTGTTATACTTGTTAGCGTTTATATATTTTAAGGGACAAGAAACCCGGGTTCTTGCACCTTTTACATATTCCGGATTAGCTTTAGTAGCATATTATAATCGATTTCAAGAAATGCTTTAAAAGCAAAGCTAGCTATAATATAGTTGCTATATTTGTAGATAGACTAGGAAAATGACTAATTATAATACTTGTATAAGATACAATTATAGCTTAAAAGTTAGCTTTATTATTCTTGTTATATATAATATAATATATTAGCATTTTAGAGACAATTGTATCTAATTAAGGCCTTTAATTTATATTAGATTTTTGAAATAAGTTTTGCAAACAAATTAAAATAAAGCTTAAGTTATCGATTACAAATTACTTGTAAACTAATACTTTAAGTAACAATTGCGCTTATATATTAACTATTATTAAGATAACTAAGATAAATAGATATTAATTGTGGATTACTAGCAAGCTTCTCTATAGCACAAAACTATTAGCCAATCGCTATTCTTGACTAAAAAAGGATATAAACTGCATATATCATTTAACTAGTGTGAAGGGGTTAGCAAGGCGTACAACCAAATGAATAGAGGGAGTGCAAATGATAATGCATTTGTTGGCTAGCATTTGACTACTAGACTAAGTTTACAGGTGGCTAGAACACGATATTTATGCTCCTTCGCGTAGATCACGTGCAGTGCCACGTGACCCCGCCACACTAGAAGATACTAATTAAAGCTTATATGCCGAAGGAGAAACCAAATTGTATAAAGGCTAAGGCTTTAGTAAAACAATTGCACAAATCTTAAAGTGTTGCTTAAAGGAATATAGCGCAATTATAAGAATAATATGCAAAATAAGCAAATAAGCACTATTGTATAGTAGATTTTAGAGTAGGGGATAAAGTCTAGGTTATAATAAAGTACTAGAAGAACAATTGACTAAGCTATAAATTAGTATAACAAATAAATAACTTATATGAGGTTTTAAAGCAAATCGGGCACTCCTTTAAGCTTAAGTTACTAGAATCAATTAAGGTGCATCTAGTATTTTATGCTAAAAAGCTATATAAGGACTTTAGAAACCTATTACTTAGCCAAACTAATCCGGAATATAATTTAATAGAAGTGCAAGAAGGCGAGGAGGAGGAGTATAAAGTACAAGCGATATTAGCAATAAATCTTCTTTGTAATAAACTGCATTACCGGGTATAATAAAAGGGATAAGATCTTAATCTTAATTAGTATCTTGCTTCTTTATTAAGTAATAGCCCTATTACTTTACAGGAATTCCATTATATGTACCTTAATTGACTAGGCCCTCTAAAGAACCTAGCTTACTAGCTAAAATGCGCGCAAAAGGATAAGTTCCTTAAAGCTTGGGAGGATAATAATTTAGAGGAGTTATTAAGGAATTAAGTTAAGGAACTTAAGGAATTCGGATTTTGAGCCTAGAAACTTAAGCTGCTATAGGAGAGGGAATTCCCTCTTTAGGGGTAGCCTGACAAATAAGGCAGCCTTGTCATATGACTTAGTAGAAATGTAGCTATTTTTTGTAGTAGATTAGGAGGAAACTGCAAAATCGATTATATAATTACAGAATACAAAGCTCGAGGACAAGCTTTCTCGAAAGGGGGGGTAATGTTACAGTTTTGGCATTTTATGTCACATGGTCACGTGCACTAGCGCGGCTAGCCTAAGCAGTGTAGAGCAGCAGAGCTCGAGTATTTGTACAAACCGATCCTTTATAAATAACCTCTTCTTTCTTTAGCTTTAAATAGTCGTAATTAAGACTATTCAGCCCACGCACTTTGTGCTATAAATCTGGCGCTCGTGACAAAGACAATGCACTTGCTACAACTCTATTTAAAGCATCTATTTTTACTATAATAGGTAAATTAGCTTGATAATATTATAAAATTAGTGCTATAAATATAGCTTGCTTTAACTAGTCGAATATAAATTAGTAGCTTGTAAACTGTAAATATACAATTTCTTTATAAGTAAATTTGTTTAATAGTTTAGCAATTTGTTTGTAATTTGTAATAAATTACTAGTAAAAGTTGCAAAAACCTAAAAAGGATTATATGCCTTTAACTGTAATTAATTCCTTTTAATTCTTTATAATAGCAACTTTCTCCGGGTTTACTTTAATATTATTTGTAAAAATAATAAAGCTTAAAAAATTTATATAAGTTATATATAATTTAGGCTTTTTAATATCAACTTGTAAGCTTGCTTTGTAAAGTTATTTAAGTACTTTTTGTATATAGCATTTATGCTTTATAGGGTCTTCCAAATAAATAATAATATTATTCGATAAGTAGTGCAAATATTGTTTAAATAGTCGAAAAGGATATTATTTATATATTATTAATATATAGCAAGTTTATTAGTTAAATCTTTTTACAAAACTTTATAGTTATAAGACTTGTAATAAGTATAAAAAGTAATAAGTTCCTCTAATTTAAAATTTATTCGAATATAGTAAAATGCTTATCAAATATTTAACTTTATATAAACTTTAGCTTTAGCTAGTTAAGCAAGGGTTTTATCAATTAAAGGTAAAGGGTATTAATCTTTACAAGTAAGGTTATTTAGCCTTCGAAAATCGACGCAAAACTGTAATAATTTATTAGCTTTTTTAACAAATAGCACTAAAAATGCAAAAGGTAATTAGCTAGCTTTAATAAAGCTCTAATATAAGTTCTCTTCTAAGAATTGTTTTATTTCTTCAAGTTCTTGTATTAACTACTAATATAAAAGGGAGTATTCTATTTTTTTTATATCTTCCCAATTATTAAACTAAATCTTATAATTATATAGCTAATGCAATAGTAGTTTATTTGATATTATCTTTAAAAATATATCTGCAAATTCCTTAAATTCTTCTAGCAATATTTGTTATAGCTATTGCAATTTAGTTTTATAAGGTTATTAGTTTATAAGATTTAACTTTGCTTTTAGTCTTTATCCTTGGTTATAGTCCTCGAGTTCTTAGTCTAATTTATATAATAATAATAAGAATAAGGTACTTTTGGAGTAATTGAAGTTTATATAAAAGGCTAAATAACTAATTTTGCAAATACTAATAGTTATTTCGAGTTTTTCGGTTATAGGTTTCTTTGTAAGTTACTTGCAAAATTCAAGTTTATTAGTTTAGCCTTGTAAATTGTTATATATTTCCTTATATTGTTATTTTTAATCAATCCTCTAAGTTATAGCTAATTAAGCTTGATTTTTAAGCTTTAAGATAGCTGTTAGCCTTTAAGTATCTTTATCTATTAGCTTTATATAGCAATTAGCATCCTTTTAATATATAAAATTTGGGGGTCATAATATAAGATTCTTTTTAGCTATTGCTAATATATAATTTTAGCCCTTAAATCTAGAGTAGTCTTTTAGCTATATTAACTACTAGTTCTTGCAATTAATTATAACTCCTGTTTTTATAGCCCATTTATAGCCAAGTATTATATTTTAGCCCCCTAGTTATATAACTAGTACAAGAACCTTTATTTGTCTTCTATTAATAATTATTAAAAGCTTTATATAATCTGTAATCAATTAAGCTATTTTGCTATTAAATCCTTATATATTATATAGTATAAGTAGTTATTATATTTTTGTATTAAGGAATTAGGTAGCAATAGCTGCAAAATTGGTATTAATAAATGCATATTTGTTTGCTTTAATATTAATAAGTGTACAAGTCTTAATGTCTAGTCTATTGCTACTAATTATATATAAAAAGGTAAAAGAATTACCTTTAAACAATTGACTTAAATTTACTTTAAACAAATTAATATTATATAACTTTAAAGTAAAGACTTCCTTTAAAGGTTATTATTTTCTAATAACTTTAAAACTTCTTTTAACTACTTAATAGCCTTAATATTTATATACTTTAGGCAATTATTTATCTTATATCCCAATTCCTAGCAAATAAAACACTTGCTTGCATTGCTTAACTATTAACGCAAAGGATTTTAGTATATAATCTTCGGGAGAGTATTCTAGAAAGGATTTATATAAAGGGTAATTAGCAAAGTTGTTATAATTGCAGTTATAATTGCAAGTGCAATTGCAATAAGAGTATTTGTCTTGTTTGCATTACAAGGCTTTTATATATATAACTTGCGTTCTTTAATAGCTTTAAAGAATTAATTATAAATTGTATATTGCTTTGCAAATTTATAAAAGGTTAATTTGGTATTAAAATACAAAATAACTGCTTTTTAAAGACTAAAAGACAGCTTACTATTTAGCTTATACTTTAGTTTTGCAAGTACAACTTTAGCTTTAAAAGCTAATTGCAAGAACTTAATATAAAACTTGTAAAAAAATTAAGTCGACTTTATAAAAAGCTTCTTAAATTTCTTCTTAGCTATAAACAACTAATTCGAGTTTTTAAAAGTAGAGGTTAAATAGTTAAATAAATCCTAGACTATTATATACGAATTAATAGCATTATCCTTTAAATATAAAGAAATATGCTTTGTAGCTTTACCTTTAATTAAGCCTTTAACTAATGCAAGCTTTATTAATTTAGTAAAGTAATAATCTGCATTCTTATAAAGCTTATTTTTAATTTAAAAGATCCAATCAAAGAGACTTATATCCTTACTATTTGTAAAGGTAAGGGGATTAAAGAGTTTAGTAAAGCATAAAGGGCGTTATGCTAAAGGGGTAGCTATAGCTTATTAGTAATAAGCTTTAAGTTCAATTTAAAGAGCTTTGTTCTTAATATTAAGCTAAGCTAATTAAGTTTATTATTCTAAAGCCTTAGCCTTTAAAGCAACTACTTGTTCCTTTGCATTATCTTGTTAGTAAAGAGCTTCTAGAATTTGCTTGTAAAGTTGTTTAGGGTCTTATTAGAATACAAATTAGAGATATTTAAGGTTAAATTCAATTTCTTCAAAAATCAAAAAAAGGATAAGATAGTTGAGTGTTTGTGGGTTTGTAAGGACTAGCAGCAAGGCTAGCCTCTAATTTATAATAAGATTGTGCTATTTCGTTTATTTTTTTTGTTTTGTGCTTATATAATAAGGCTCTATTTTATATAATTTGTTTAATTTAAGTTGTTTGATGTTATTCAAATTTAGTTAGTATTATTTAGGTTTATTCCAAGACAAAGGCGACGTGTTGTCTTTCTCTTTTTATACAATTTAATTTTAAATCCTTTGCAAGATTGGAATTGGATAAAGCTTTAAATTATATTAAAAGCGCTAGGTTTATAGCCCAAGAACAAGTGTTAGTTAAATAGTCTCAATTACAACTATTCAAAGCTAAGGAAAGAAGAGGTTATTTATAAAGGATTAGTTTGTATAAATACTCGGGTTCTACTGCTCCATA
>Ga0302221_10001723_pt1 | contig 13897 bp, 2 predicted proteins | sample II_Palsa_E2_1_FD_193517 | JGI IMG/M metagenome (GOLD analysis project Ga0302221, IMG submission 193517) | Peat permafrost microbial communities from Stordalen Mire near Abisko, Sweden - II_Palsa_E2_1 | ecosystem: Environmental > Terrestrial > Soil > Palsa > Peat permafrost | place: Sweden... | reverse complement strand
ACATATTCTTCACTCACGTGTTATGCTTCACGTGACTTACTAATTAATTATAATTAATTAAATTAAGTAATTAATAATTTTAATTATAATTTAATTAGTCTATTTTTTACTTAATTTAATTTAATTTAATTAGCGGTCGATAATTAAATTATTTAACACACTATCAAGTGACAAATACTCAAAATAGTCACTACTAATAGGACCCCTGCGTATCTAACTCCTAATACATTCCCTTGCCTTAATCGACTCTGGCTCTGGTTAATTACAAGCAAGTAAAGCATTAACTTGGCACTCGAAAAATCTTTTTTACCTCAGCTAACATCCTAAGGATTGAAAATATATCTCGCGCCATTTATGCTAATCGAGGGAACTCAACCTCATAACACTACCACCACTATAAATAGCTTTAATCCTTATCCTTAGGCTTATTTACACATTCCAAAGCACAATACCGCTTGTATTTATCTACTACTATCTCTTTCCACCCTCCTTATTGTCGCCTTATATGCTTATCAAAGATTAAAGTATTCTTTCCCCCTAAATTAGTTAGCTAGTCCACACTTTACTCGCTTAGTCGGATCTTACTTTTTCTACTTTATTGCTTACACTTTTCTTACTATTAGAAGTGCTTATAACAATAGCAACACTTGTGTATTTCATATCCTAAAGATTTTAAACGAGTTAAGCTTCTAATAATTCCGCTACTATTATATTCTCCTTAAAATATCCTTATTTGCGCCAAGGAACCAAGACACAAGCTATAAACAAGGCCGGTAAAGTATTCTTTGCTTTATACTTAGCTAGCTTAGCTTAAGCAATTAGCGTACTCGTTTAAAGCATATCTTCTCCTCTTATCCTTTATTATTTGCAATTGTCTAAGCCTTAAATACATTAAGTTGTTTAATTATATAATTAGATATTATATTAAAAGCTAGTATTGTATTAGTAATAAAGCTATTATATCACAAAGTGATCGCATTGCAATAGTGATAAAGAGCTAAAACCGGGTTTTGTGTAACAAAGACGTTAATAGTGTCCCTTAGCTTAAAAGCCCGAATAAGCATTATATAAATTAAAACATAGAATTGTAAAGCGTTGTCTACACTAGTGTCGAGGCTAAATGCCCCCAGTTACATTAGGCCTTTAAATAATCAAGGCTTTTGAAGTGGTCAAGGAAATCGAATATAAAACCCGATATAATAAAAGGCAATAAAATATTCAAACAACTACTAATAGAGCGGTTATTAGTCTCGGCTATATCACTTTATAGCTTTTAATAACCAATTATATTATTTGTAGTAAATAATTCGCAATTAGTTAAGGCTTATAAGTCTCTTTAATGTTATTAGGAATATCGCCTTTTTATACTTAACTAGTTTATTAGCGCACAATATTAGGACTCAAAACATCAAAATATCTAAATACTCAAATACCACTTTTAAAAGAGCTTTAAAAAATCGCTTTATAATAAATAAATGCTTATATTTATAATATAAAAAGGAGAGATAAATAATATATTATAAGCCTAAAAGGCATAAGGTAAAAGGGTGTCTTATTCGACTATTTAAAGCTAAGGAAGGAAGTAGGAAGCATGAAGCTCTAGCATGCTTAAATATCCTAGGTTCACTAACCTAGCCTAATCGGGAATAGCGCTGCATGTGCTAGCGCAAAACTGTAACATTATATAGCTATTATTACTCGCGAGGACAGATTTTTATACTTCCTTGGCTTTAAAATATATAAGCTATAATATAAGAGCTATAATTAAAGCATAAGAGTTAATATTCTTTAAAGTAAGCGCTATAGTGATAGGCTTAGGCTAAAAGGACGCTTAAGCGCATATATTAAAAGCATAGAAATTAGAAGCATCTTTTAAGCAAAGCACCCTCTCCTTTATTATCCCTATTAGGTTATATATAATATAATTTATAAGGGAAAAAGGGGCGGAAGCCCGGCTATATACACGAAATGGGTCACATGGCTTAAAGTAATGTGAGGTGAAGTGTTAACATAACACTATTGTTAAAGTTTTGGCATTTTTAGCTTATGAAAGCATGTCATGTGCTCATATACACTAGAATATGCTAGCGAGGCAATAAGGCGCGGCAAAATTTAAGTATTTATATAAGCTAAACCCTTTATATATAACCTCTTCTATTTTTAGTTTTGAATAGTTGTAATGAAAACTATTTAAACTCTGCCTTTTAGGCTATGAATCCGGCGCTTGTGACACTTATTATTTTATATAAATAAAGGTTTTGTCATTTATTAAATAGTTTACTCAAGCATTTAATATACTCTTGATTCGACCTTATATAAGCTCTATTTTAGCTCCTTTAGATCACGAGACCTCTAAATCTCGTAGCCCCCCCTTTTAATACTTTTATCCTTGCTTAATTATTTTAATTTTAATTTATTTTTTCCTTTCTTTTAAATAAGAATCTAATTAATATTGTTTTATAGTTGGGCCACCCTCTTAAAAAAAACGGGTCACGTGCCCCGAGAAGGCAGGCCCGTGCGGGAACACTAAAACTCTCTCCTATGCTTCTTTTTTCTTTTACCCGGCTAATAAGCTCTCTTCTTTACGCGCTTTCTTCCTTTTATCTAGCTAATAGATCCTTTTTTATATATATTTTGTATATCTTGCAAGTAATATTACACCTCCTCTTAATTTTTAAAGAATTACTTAAGCTTGCTATATAAGACATATTTATAGTATAAGGTTAATTTCCCTTTTACTTAACACAATTAAAACTAACTTCTTTTAAGCTTGCCGAGTAGTATACCGGCTTGCTTTTACAAAACTTGACCCTAATATGCCCTGCTAGACTTGTAACAGCTGTCGATAGCTAATTGTAGACAAGGATAATAACTTATAGCCTTATAAGCAAAGACAAACTTGTATAAAGATAGAATGCGACTATAACTTGCTTATAATAAATGCTCCTCTTTTGCTTTTTCCTCTTATTGCTATATTATTGCTCGGGTTTTATTTGCAGTTTTAATATCGACTCTTGCACAATTTTAAGCTAATAAATATTAAGTGCTAATATTATAAAGCAATATATTAAATAGTAAAGTTGGTATATAAACCAAATTAGCTATTTAAGCTATATTATAAGAAAGGAGATACGACTTTAAATAAGTTATAAGCGCTATTAAAAGAGTAAAATTTGCAAGCTTATAGCTTTTATTAAAGTATATAACTTTTGTCGCGCATAGTACAAAGTGAGGGGACAAAGCATTGATTATAAAATTGTCTAATTCAAAAGCTAAAACATAGGAAGTTGAGCTTCCTTTATATATATGCTAAGAGTAGCTAATTACGTGAGCATTGTACGCTTGGGTGCGCACCTAGGCGCGAGCTTAAGCGCAAGCCTAAAGCATTTACTTACAAGTGCGACACACCCCCTAATTAAGCTAAGTAACAACTAATCGATTACTTACCTTTTAATTAGCTACCCTAGTATCTTAGCATAGCTTGTCCCATAGCTAGTATAATATGCAAACCCCGATCGGGTTAGTATGCAATTTAGCAAACAATTAATTACTTGCTTACTAGCCTTATATATACTCGCCTTTTTACACCTATAAAGCTCCTTTCTAATTAACTAATAACATTAATAATAACGCTTGCTTTTTGCTTTGCACTTCTATTATAGCCGGGCTTTCTACAAGAGCATTTAAAGCATTTTGCGCTATTATACTTGCAAAGGCGCAAGTAGTAAAGCAACTTTTAATAAGTTTATCTTTTTATATATATAAGTATTATAAAAATGCATTTAACCTTTATAGTATTATGCTACAAGTGCTAGTCTATTAACTTTAGCTTTATGCCGCTATAGTTGTTATGCTCGAATTGATATCTCCGATTTATTAGCTTTACCTTCTCTTGCGTGTTTACTTTTACCCTTTCTTGCAAATTCTCTTGCAAATTCCTTTATAGTTTTTATTGCTTAAACACCTTACTTTGCTCCCCGCTCTTCTTAAAGAGCTTTGTAACTAGTTTCTTGCCTTAAATGCATTAAAAGCTCTTTTGCTAGCCGATTAAATAGTTAATATTATAATACTATTACTAAAAACGCGCATTATTAGCGCTATTTATTTAATTATATAGGTATTCTTATTCCTCTTGCTATTGCTGCTATAGCTTAAAAGCTTATTAATGCGCTAGTTGCTAGTGCTTCGGCTTATATAAGTCTCTTTTTTACATTTAAGCTTAGTATAGCTTATTAATTAGTTCTTTTAGCAATTAAAGGCACTTAAAATTATAATTTGTATACTTCTCGAAAGTAGTAAAGAGGATAATTAAAAGCAAGAGGAGAGCTCCTTAAAAGCAAAAGAGGATATAAATAAGGATAAAGAAGAATTAGTTAATAATATTACTATATGCTATACTTGCATTAAAGTATTACTTAGCTAGTTAGTAAATAAGTTAATTAAATAAGCTTTAAAACTTAAAGTATTAGCTTAAAATTATTGCTTATTATATATTATGCTTTTTTATAAATAAACAAGTCTTATTAATATTTAAAAATAAATAAAAGGAATTATAAATAAAAGAAATTATATTCCTTTACTATTTTATATCTTTAAGCTTTTTATGCAAGTCTTGCAAGTTTAATAATAATCGGAAGTATTCGAACTTATATTATAATAAGCTTTTAATTAAGTTATTTACTAGCATCTCTTTTATAAAGAGATATATTATTTAAAATACACTTTTAATATACTTTTAGTGTAATTACATGTTTTAAATATTAATATAGCATAGCTTAATAGTAATTTTCTTGCTTTCTTTTACTATAAGCTTAATTATTTACTAGTTATTGCAAAAGATTGTTTATAGCTCCTTTAAATCGAGTTTAATATCTCTAAAAAAGCATTAAAGAGCTATAGTTTCTTTTATTATATATTTAATAGCAAGTAGCTTTGCTTTAATTGTTAAGGTAATAATTGTTAATTAATAAGCTACCTTTTATATAACCGGCCTTTTAAATAAGGATATAATATATCTTTGCAAAAATTGTCAAGTATTAACATTATTAGCATATAAAGCATTAAAAGCGATTATTAAATTAATATCCTAGTGCTTATTTAAGTATTAAATCCCTAAAAATCGCATTTTATATAAGTATTTAATTGTTTAATTAATAGCTAAGATATGCTTAAGCTTAAAGTTTATTAAAAACTATAAAAGCAAAAAAGCGGCATATGCTATATTTAGCCTAATTATAATTGTAATATAAAGTATAAAATTGACTTTCTTTTAATATTCCTTAATTTGCTTAAAAGGAGCTTGTCTTATATACTTTTTAAGCTTTAAAATCGGGAAAGGGGTGTTTATATACTTTCTATTAATTAGTTAAAACTTCTTTGTAATCTTTTTAATATATATGTTATATATAAGCTAAATCTTATAAGTAGCTTTATCCCGGATTACTTAAACCCTTAAGAACGATTTTATGTCTTTTATTAAGTAAAAATTATATGCTACTTTAATTTGCCGGATAATCTTTTTAGCTAATGCTTTATCGCGCTTATAAAATATTATTTAAATGTTATTAATATAAAATAAGATAAAAACCTTATACTTTAAGTTTACAAAAATGCATAGCTCTTCTTTGTATATAATAAGCCTAATTTTAATAAGAATACTTGCAAACTCTTTATATTATAATATTAAAGAGTCTTTAAGCTTATATAAAGCTTAATCGATTTTAGCGCATATCCTTAGCACTTTAAAGCTATCGGGAAGTTAGCATGCTACTAGTAAGCTTCTAATTAGTCTTTTCGCGTTAATAAAGGCGTTAACTATATTAAATTACTTAATCTTTAAATCGAAGAAAGCTATAATAGCTATAGTAATTTTAAACAAGTGTGTTGCAAGTATTATTATATAAGTTAATAAAATTGACTTCTCTTTTTAAAGATTTTCTTTTACAACTATCCTCGATTAATACTTAGTTAAATAGCTATTAGAATTTACTTTATATATAAATACTTACTTTAATAAAATCGGGTAAGCTATAGTTTTATTATATAAGATAACTTTTTAGTAATCTTTAAATTTAAGGTTCTTTAGCTTAAGCTTTATATCTTGCCGAAATAAAGTACTAAGTAAATGTTTTTCTAAATTATTTTAAGAATTTAATACTTTTAAAAGCTTGCTTTAATAAATGTAGTATACTTTGCCCTTAAAAGGTAGTCCCCCTTTTAAGCTTTTTTAAAAAATTAATATTACAATTATTATATGCATTATTTTATACTTTTCCTCGTTTTTATTATTAAATTTGCTTAGCTAATTAGGCTATAATATATTAAAGAGAGATTTGAGGTAATTGGTATTATTTAATCTTATTATAATAACTAATAATGCACTTAAAATTATATATACTTAATTACTATTAAGTATAGCTTTACTATAATTTTATTTGTTGTTATCGGGCTACTTTTTTTAAATTATCTTACTCGCTTAACTTTAAACTTATATTTTATATTCTTATTTGCGTTTCGGCTTTATTATAAGTTTTTTAAAATTTTCTAAATTACTTAAAGTATAAGTAAAAGGCCTTTTGAATTTCTTTAAATTGCTTAAAGCTAAATCTTATAATAAATTAACTAAAATTAGCTTAAGAGGTTTTTTAAATTTCTTTAAATCACTTAAAGCTAAATTATATAATAAATCTATTAATAAAGTCCTTTCCTCTTTTATTTCAAATAAATACACTTTTTTAACAAGGTTCAAAAGCTTAATAGCCTTTTTATTTAAAGTGTTAAGCGTATTAATTAGCCTAGTATAATCCTTTTTACTTTTAGCTAAACTTAATATGCTTTTAAGCTTTAAAGTAAGTTTTAAAGACAAAAATCTAAATCCCTTTATAAGTTTTATAAGTATAAAGCTCTTTATTCCCGAGTTTTAGCTGCTTAAAACTTTAACCGGGAGCTTTAGCTTACCCTTTATAATAAGCAACTCTTCGATTTGCTTAAGTAAGTTATTAATTTATAATTTAATATTTTTAAAAATTGACTTAGTGCTTTAAGTCTCCTTTTCTTTAATTAGTTTAATTACTTACTAAGTAATTGCAATTAATTAGCCTTTTACTTGCTCGAACTCCTTAAAATAAAGAATATCTTTGTTAAAAGTTACATTTTGCATAATAATAACCCTTTTAAGTACAAGAACTTAGATTTTATATATATTAAAAGCTATATATTTAATTAGATATTTCATATACTTATAAAGATTAACTTTAAAAGCTCTCTTTTACTTCTCGGCTTTATATTCTTTAATTAATAAACATATATAAGCTTTATATATATAAATCTTATTTTAATTAAGTTAAAGATTAGTTATTAAGCGCATAATAAGCGTAAAAATATATTATTTAAAGTAATTTCGGAATTAAGCATCGAGAATTTTATTAAGTGCATGCATATTATACGCGTAAAAGGGGCTTTTATTATATAAAAATATAATAATAAGTGTTATTTCTAGCTAAAGGTTTTTTAAAAGCCTAGCTTTAAAGCGCATTTTAATTAGCTTATTAATAGCCTCTTATCTTGCGCGCTTAAAACCTCTATTAGGCTTATAAGTATAAGTAAGTATAAGGTCTAGTTTAATGCCTTTTTCCTTTATTTAAATCTTATAAGCTATCTTTCCTTTAATTACAATTATTAAAGTGTTATTATTATGCTTTATTTTGCAAATTACAAGATTATATTGCCTCTTTACTTAATAATTAAAGTCTTAAAGTATATTAAACACTTTTATTATAAACTTGCTTATAAAAATAAAGCTAAAAAGCTTCTTACTATACTTGTCCTTAATTACTAATAGCTATTAAGCTTTATTATAGCCTTTCGAGAAATCAAATAAGTCTTATAAAATCTTAAAAAATAGCTTTAAAAACTTCCTTTTAAAAATTTGCTATAAAATAACTTTTATTATATAAGTAATTGCGCAATATACGCACTTTACTCTTATTATACTATTAATAATTATATTTTTTATATTTTTAATAAGTGCTTATAAAGCTTTTAAGCTTAAGTCCCTTGCTTATATATGCTATACTTCTTTTAAACTACTTCTTAGTTTAAAGAAGTCTTAAAAGCGTTAAAACCTCGTCTTAACACTTTATTTAATTGTTAAAATATTAAAATTCTTCTTATACTTATTAAAATCTCGGGTAAAACTTTTAAGTAAATAAAGAGTAGCTTATATTTAAAAAATACTAAATTATATATATGCTTTAATTGCTTTAATATAACGCTTTTCCCCTCTTTTCTAAATCAAAGTAAGTAATTTAGTTTATAATACTAAACTTTTACTTTATGCAATCGAGCTTTTAATATTATATTAATATAAAAACCTTTTATAACTATAATATTGTTTAAGACTAGATTTATTAAGCTAAGGCCGCTAGTGCTGTTTAAAGCCCTTTTAATTACTTTAGTGCTATATTTTAAGATTAAAAGGCTTAAAGATCTGGCTTTAATATACTTATTATAAAAGGCTTTAATAAATAACCTAAGTTCAAGCAAGTCTTTATTATTTACTAAGTATATAGCTTTATAATTATTTAATAAAGTGCTTGCTAATAAAGGATATTTAGCAAAATTAAGCATAGCATATAACTTTATATTTAATAATTAAGTTAAAAGAAGTAAGTTTATAAGTATTGCATTAATATTTCTTAGAAACTTCGGCTTAGCTAATCCTTAGTCCTTTTTCGAGCTAAGGGACGCTTTTCCTATAATCTTAGCTTTATATTATTTTTCGAGCTTTGCTTTTAAGCTTTTTTAGCGCAGTTTTTAAAGCCTTTTCTTAGCATTCTTCCATTATTTAGCTATTAATTATTAGAGGATTAGCTTATTAATTAATTTAATAATTATAAATTTTAAAACTTTATATATTTCTAGCCTTTATTGATATTTTTAAGCTTTAATGCCTTAATAAAGGCATAAGTAATTTTAAGCATTTTTAATAGAATTTTCTTGCTCCGATTAAGAGTCCGAGTAGTTGCTAAGAGTAGCGAAAATCCCTAGCATTTTAGTGCTCTTTATAATAAAATCTTTTAAAGCTATAGCCAAGAATATAATATTATACTCCTTAAGCATTATATACTCTTTGCTAAGCTTGTTTTATTTAATAAAATTCGATTGTTTAGCACTTGCTTAAATAAGGGCTATTCTCTTTAAAATTGTAGTTAAAAAGTCTTTTATTGCAATTATTTCCTTAATATTAACTAGCTTAAGAGCTTTAGCCTTTTAATAAGCCTTATGCTATTTTGCTTATTAGCGCGCCGGGTTAATATTTCCTTGCTTAGCTTACTTAAAGATAATATAATACTCTTGTCTTATTATAATAAGCGTGCTAATATTAATTGGGGCAAATTGCTGCTTTAATGCTTATATAATTACTTAAAAAAGGTTTTCCTTATTTTTGACAAGCTTTATTATAATTATTAAAAGGATTAAAGTATTAACTATTTTGTTTATTTAGCTTTATATTTTTTTTATAAAGTATAAGCTAGCAAATAGTCCTTAAAAAGAGCATTATAATAATCTTTAATATTAGTATAAGTCAAGGGAGCAAGAGATAAAGGTTATAAAGTGCTAACTTTTAAAAAACTTGCACTTTAATGCTCGATTATTATAATATATTATTATTAAAGCTGCTTATGTCTTTGCTTTATTAACCTTTATATTAATAGAGGGAGCTACGGGGCTTAAGTGCTAATATGCGGAGCATTTAGCATATTAGGGTCGACAAGTTCTTATATTATATAAAAGTTTGACTAAAATTCAAGTTATATAAACTATATAAGCTATAATTGTTAATCTTTAAAGAGCATAGTATACACAACACGCTACTTGGGTTATTTTATTGCCATATTTGTAATCTTAGTAAAAAATGCGAAGTAATCGGTGAAGTGTATATAAGAGAAGTAAAAAGTGGGCAATTAGCTTACTTTATAATACTAGTATTAAGGAAGCTTTAAGTGCAAACCGGGCTTATAACTATCACGCATAGTATAAAGTGAGGGGACAAAACATTAATTGTAGAATTGTCTAATTTAAAAGCTAAAACATAGGAAGTTAAGCTTCTTTTATATATATGCTAAGAGCGGCTAATTACGTGAGCACTATACGCTTGGGTGCGCGCTTAGGGGCAAGCTTAGGCGCGAGCTTAAAGTATCCACCCACAAGTGCGACAACTTTGTACTTGTATTTATATTTATAAGTTATACAAAAGACACTTATATTAACCTCTCTTGTAGTCTTTATTACTTTTAGATTTATAGTAAGCTCTTTTACTTTTAAGGACTTTTATAGCTTAGTTTATAAGAGATATTTGCCTTTTCTTAGCTATTCTTTTATAATCCGGATTATATAACAAATTTATATCTTTAGCACTACTTGAAACTCAATTATATAATCCTTTATAACTTGTACAAGATGCTTATAAATTATAATCCTTTTATACAAATTTATAAAACTACTTGCAAGCAACTAGTAGCTTAAGCAAGCAATTTCTAAATCTTCTTTAACTTGTAAATGCGCTTAGTTATCGAATTAAGGGCCGACTATTATTGCAAGAACCTTTTAATATTAATTAAGCTTGCAAGTATTCTCTTAAACAAGTTTGTAAGCAAGAGTTAGTAAGATATCCTTTTAGCAATTTATAAGCTTAGCTATAATAATTTATAGCTATATCGGGTCTTTATTATATATATAGCATATATATCCTTATATTATATGCTCTTTTTCTTATATAGCAAGTATAAGTAGTATTATATATTATAGTTATAAGATGCTTATTATACTTATATGCAAACTTATTTTAAGTAATGCTTATTTTACTAGTTTTATTTATATACTTGTAATTGCAAGTTTTCTCCTTTCTTTTATACTAGTCAATTATTTTAATAATATATTATTAACGCCTTTATAGCTTGTGAGATTATAGCCTTTAATTAGCTTTATAAAAACTAGGACAAGATTTATATAAACATATATAGTAGCTTAATAGATACCCTAATTTATAAAGACGCGTTACTTGCTAAGTTAAGCTATTAATTTATCCTTTTATCCTTTTTATAAGCAATAATTAGTTTATATAATAATTTTTCTAGGATTTAATAGCTATTATTTACTATTTTAAGAAGCTGACCTTCTTTATTACTTTTATAGCTAACTTATAATAAGATAAAATTACTTGTAAACTACTTCTTGGGTAATATCTTATTAATTAGCTTAATTTTATTACTTGTATATTTTGACTTAGGGCTATAAAGCTCCTTGTAAACTTGAAAAATAACCTTTTCGGAGAGTATATAAAGCATATTTATATAATCGAGTATTAAAAGCAAGGGCTACCTTATATATATATCCTTTTATTTCTTTATATGTCTATTAAGTTTAATATGTTAAACTAGGTAAATAAGGCTATATATATTAAAATACTAGATTTATTGTAAAATCTTATAAGCAAGTTATAGGCTTTAGTTACAAGTTATATACTTTATAATCCTTGTAAAACTAATAACTTGCAAGCTTTATATATAACTTGTTTTTATCTTAGTAGCTTGTTAATATACTTAAAGAGATTCTTTAAGCAATTTTTAAACCGAATTATAATTTATAAAGATAACTATTTTAAATATTATTACTAGAATAATAGCTAAACTTTTATAATTTACAAATTAGCCTTCTTAAACTAAGAAGTTATTTGTAATAACTGCTAAGTTGCCTTATATAACTTATATTTGCTTTACAAGTTTTATTTGCATATTAATATCAAGATTTGCGCTTTAATTTAAGCTATTAAGTATATTAACAAGTATATATATATAAAAGAATAGACTATATAACTATTATAATTACTATTATAAATAATAAAATTACTTGCTATATATAAGCTTGTTATATAAGCTTATATAAAGCTATATAGCAGCTTTTTAAGTTTTTAATTTACTAGGAGTTCTTTCTGGTTTAGCACTTAGCTATTTACTTAAAAGGATAGCAAATAGTTTACTTTGCAAATAATATCTCTTTTATAAACTTAGCTATAAGGACTACTATGGCTTGTTTGACTTTAATAGCCTTTTTTGAGTATAATGCTACATATAAAGACAGCTATTAATACTTATATTCTGAGTTTTTAGCTGATTTTATATGAGTTTTTAGTACCCGGACATGGAAGCGCTATTAAAGGGAGAAGAATAATTATTAAATTAGCTATATATATTACTATAGCCCAATTTCGGGTAAGCGCTATTACTTATAGCTTTTGCTTATAATTGTTTATAGACTTTAATCCTTTACAAATTTGTATTTAGTTAACAATATCTATTACTTTAGCTATTAAGTAGCTTATATTGCTTGTAGCTTAGCTAAGGACAACTAAAAGTAATACTAGTGCTTTAATAAAGCAATCTTATTTACTTTTGCAAATAGTTTATAAATGCTATTTGTAATTAGCTTGTGCTAGTAGCTCTTTATAAACTTGTTAGCTATTTAAAAGAAGTATAAGCAATACTTTTATAACAATTTCTAGCGCTAGCTTACTTGCAAAAGTAGTTTTCTATTCTTGCTTTGCAAGCTTTATTATAATTATAGCCTCTTTTTACTTGCAAATAGTTTTATAAACTAGTAATAGTTATTTGCGGAATATAGCCTTTTGCTATTTGTTTAAAATTAGACTTATAAGCATTATATGCAATTTATAAGGCATATTTTAAGGGATAAGTTGTTACTAGCAACAAGAATGCAAGCTTAGCTTAACTAAGACCAGCTATTGTGCTTTATATAAATTATTATAGCTATTAATATAGATTTGCAAATAGCTTACTTTTACTTGCAAAGCTTAAAAGGGACTAGGAAAACGTTTTTATATATAATAATCTATTATTACTTTTGTAAGCAAGGCTAAATTATCCTTTATATAGCATTTATAAATATTGTAGCTCTTTTACTCCTAGATAAATAAATGTTACACTTTTAATTTAAGATTTTAATTAATTTATATAAGTTGTTTATAAGTAGTATAATAAAACAAAGCACTTTAAGATAGCTCTTTAAATATATAAATTTAATTATTTAAAACAAGGTTTTAATATAATACACGTATTGCTTTAAGGTTATTTATTAACTTTTAGTCGATTTATAGTTTATAACAAATAATGTTCTTTTTAAAGGTATACTTGTAATCCTTGGTAGCAACTTTGCTTAAATCTTATTAGTAATTTAATATGGTTTATAAGCTAATATTGTAATTGCATACTTTTAAAAGTTGTTTATTTAGCTGCGGCTAAAATAGCTTAGCTTATAAACAAATATGCGGGTTTATAAAGGGCAAAACAGCTAAGACTTTATTTGCTAAATTAGCTAATTGCTTTATAACCCGGCCTTTAATAAAATAGTGTTAATCCCAGATTATATTAATTAGCTTAAGTTGTTTATAAATTTTATTAACTATATTTACTTATTAGATCTCCTTTTATAAGCTTTTATAAATCCTTTTACCTTTTGTGGATAATTCCTTTTATTAACGCTAAACACAACAATTGCAAAGTTTAATATATTTATTATTTAATGCTTGCTAAGCTAGATATAGATATATTAGGCTATTAATTCTTTTAATGCAAACAAAGCTTCAAGTAACAAGGTACACAAATTGCTTATAAAGCAGTTATAAAGTATTAACTTGCTATCCCTTTTATAATTTTAGCTAAATTTTGAGGTTAGCGCTTTAGTTATACTCTTATAAAACCTATATTTGAAAGAAGGTCTTTGTAATAGGTCCCGGATAGTAATTACAAGCTTATAAAGATGCTATATTAAGGCTTGCTTACTTAAAAGAGACTTTAATAGCTAGTTATAAGTGCTTTTA
>Ga0302221_10001721_pt1 | contig 13903 bp, 1 predicted proteins | sample II_Palsa_E2_1_FD_193517 | JGI IMG/M metagenome (GOLD analysis project Ga0302221, IMG submission 193517) | Peat permafrost microbial communities from Stordalen Mire near Abisko, Sweden - II_Palsa_E2_1 | ecosystem: Environmental > Terrestrial > Soil > Palsa > Peat permafrost | place: Sweden... | reverse complement strand
CGAGGCAGGGTCAATGACATTTCAGCTGTACGCAGTACGTCCAGAGAAAACTCAAGCTTAGCGTATTCTGGGAGTCGGCACCTTTTGTAGGTCTCTGCCGCTCGCTAGGCACATGATCTTCAGTCGAAAGGGTTGGAGGAGGCGAAGTGCAGCAAGCCCAGGCTTTGTTCGCTCTTTAATGAGGACGCCAACGACACGAGCCGCTCAGATAAGGACGCCCTCCGTACCGAGAGCTGGACGGAGCCCGCTGGAAGTGTATCCATTAGGAGGGCGGGAAGCAGGGGTGCTTCAAGAGCTGAAGAGCCACGACGAATGGGCTGCCACACGATAGGGTCGATTGGTCAACCGGATAGAGTAGCTTAAGACAGCTGGTGCAGTGGCGATAGGGCCTGATTATTACTAAGATTCGGGTCTCAGCCACCAGAGCCGATTTGACCTGTGACCCCTTACCCATGGAGGCTGTGTTAAACAGCGCAGCCCGAAATCACGTGTGCTTAGGCATAACCACGTCACGCATAGATAAAAACGCCTAAGGCGGCCCGCTGATGAATTTGCTTTAAAACAGCGATTCCTATTCCTGCGGAAAACCTCAACGTCAAAGTTTACCTTCTGTCGCCGCACGCACTTTAGTCAGAGGATTTATCACCCGTTTCACCTTAGAGCAACCAACTTTAGACGCCGTTCATTCGCCACAACTTCAGAACCCCAACGAAAGCCGGGATCGCCACGCATTTTCAGGATGGAAGGATCTCGTGAGCAGCAGGTGATTTTGATGAGATATATCAACCCAAGGAGGCTGATGAAGTATCTAAACGAGGAATTGGGATCAGGCAATTTCACAGTTGATGTATGTAGACCTAGTTTGCTCGTGAGAACGATCGTGGCTCATCTCACGTTCCATAGAACAAGTTCGACCAATACATCATCACGACAAAGAAAGGACTTAGCCCGGTATGTTTGCCTATTAAGCATGATCCTGCTATGTATACTAAATGGATAGAAACAATTGGAGGAGATCAGAGATCTGGCGCATACATTCCGCAAGCGCGACAAAGATCTGGCAGATGCTGAGGCTAGGAACAGAGATGGCGGCCAGGCGCCGAACCTCAACACGATTCATGAAAATCAACCCGCGGCACCAACGAGGATGACGGCATCTGTAGCTGAGCAGAAAGAAGTCACAGAAAAAAGCAGAGAGTCAGAACTTAGATTCCAACAGCCGGTTCGAAGGTCCTCGTCCAGCCTGTCAAACAGCCTGTCAAGGTTTGGGAAAATGTGGAGAAGAAGTGAGCCTACTTGATCGATCAGAACTCGGAAACGGATAAAAAGTATCTCTGCGGGAGTACGACATGCGAAGTTGATCTTACTGGAAACCAGCCTCTTGCTACTGCATCTTCCCCTCACTTCATCTAAGAGCCGTAAGAATTCCCAACAAAGGATACCTCGTTGCATTGAACGGGTAGGGGTTAGGTTTATGCGAGTAACATGAGGGAATGCCAGCAGGAATGTATCAAGTCATCAATGTAATTTATGTAAGCGTTTCTGTGGTTTAAGCTTTATTGTATGGAAATGCACCAGTGACTCGATTCCAATCCGTCCCCGAATGTAAAAATATGACAATCTAACCGAGAATGCCGTGTCAAAGTCCATTGATGACTACTCGAGATATAGCGACTCAGGAGGCCTGTCTTCATGTCTATCTACTCGTGAGAATTACAGCACCTTCCTCAAAGTCGATTACGGCGGCCCAAAGGACTCCTTGTCCTGAAGAAACAACCGCGACGACGCACTGTGGCCGTTGTTGCTGGCTCCCTTAGCGTGCATTTACTGAGAAGATCCTGATGATGTTTCAAGTATTTGAGACTTTCCTTGATAGTACTCGCCATCCATTGTGCAACGGCGATGGAATAGATGTAGCGTCTCCGCCACATCAATGCCGGCGATTCGTGTTTTTGGCTCCACGTCTAGCATTCGCATGATGAGAGCCAAGAAGTCTCGGATATACCAGCTAGAATTGTGATTCTCAGACAGGCGCAGACACCAGCTGCTTACTTCAGGCTTAACCCTCGAGGTGTGTTCATCCCCTGGGTCATTCAATGAGCCAGTAACCTCAAAGAACGTGTCGGACCTAATGCCGTAAACATCCGCGGCAGCACGAATCTCGGGAAATTCTTCGTTGACTGCATGTGCACCTTCAAGATACCAAGTGACGAATTCTAGAAAGATGCACCCTAGCGCCCATATGTCTGTAGCTCGTGAAACTTTCTCTCTCGTGACAAACTCGGGAGCCGAATAAGTCATTGACCGGGGGATATCAGTCGAGGTCAAATTCGATCGCGAGTCTCTTCGGTGGAAGGCCGCCAGCCCGAAATCCCCAAGCACTAGCTGACCTAAGTTCGCCTCCTTGTCCTTCCGTGGAGGTGGAAACCATAGTATATTTGTCGGTTTTATATCCCCATGCCTTCCAAATACGTGTTGAGACTCTCCTGGGTAATCTTCACTAGAGGGGTCATACCCCTCGTGGATCGCTGCTACGGCTTTGGCAAGTTGATGACACTGTTCTGAGAGCCACGGGATAATGCTCGGGTCGCCAACATATCTTTGCTCGGCACTCCAAAAATATCGAAGATCTCCATCTGCCCATGGGAATATCAAGTGATAAGTTGACGGAGAGTCCTCTAGCAAATCGTTTCGAACCTCGTACGTCGCTAGTAGTTGGATGATTTGAAGGGGATGCGACCGACGGAAATGAGCCAAAGCCTTTGTCTCTAATTGAAAGCTCCTGTGATCGACTGCCTGGAGCCGCTTGATGGCAAATAAATGGTTTGGATTGTTGATCTGCGTAGTAATAAGCGGACGCCATTTGACTTCGCGAACATCAAGACTTACTCCATAATCTCCAAAGTCATAATGATCTGGATGAATTTTTACTCGCCTCACCTCGCTAAATGAACCGTATCTCAATTGCTCTTCCAAGAAATGGGAGTCCATTTCCGATAAACCCTCTGTCTGAGACTCGCTGGGTAGAAAAGGCAAGATGTGGTTAGGAGTGAACGAGTAGTGCAGCACTGTGTCCTTGCCGCGAATGACAGGTGCTAGAACGCGCCATTGCGCAAAGAAGAATCTTTCGACGTAGCTTGGCCGGCCAAACCCTTCTGAGACAGTTTTCCATATCTCCCAATGCTGCTCCTCTTCTTCATTTTGAATGGAACGGAGCAATCTGCCAGAAAGTCGCTGCGGATCTGGCATGGGAAGTAGAGAGTCAACGATTCCAATTGTATAAACCGGTTCAATGAATTTTAGCAGATCTGCGAGCAGCAGAACGACGAAAATTTTCTTGCGGGACTGCAACTCGTCTGAATTTTGGCTTTGAATCAGAGGTGAAGTTAGAAAGACTTGCAGCGTCTGACCAATATTGGCCTCATCTAGGATTTGCTCTATTGTACCTTCCGGGATAAAAGTTCTGCCACTGATGTTCCACACTTGACGTTTGTAGAGTTCCATTTCGAGGTATGTGATCGCCTGGGTTATTCTCGGGCTCTCTAAAAGAATTGAACTTCCACGCTCATAGTTCAGCAAGGGAGTCTTGTACGTCCTTGGACTTAATTCCAGCTGATTTATTTCTCGAACCACCTTCGTGGCTGAGGAAGACTCCAAGCTGTGTGCCTGTAGCCATTCGGGCTTTGGAGAGTTACGCTGGCTGAGTGATGCTTCCGGTTGATTCATAATATATATGTCTTTTATCTCTGCATCAATTTGTGGTCCATACTGTGGTAAAGGGAGATTGCAACGGTAGTAGAAATTCGAAGATTTCTTCTGAGGCTCTGAAATGAGGTAGATCATCACGAGATGTTGGGTATCTTTCCCGCAATTCAAGGAAGCCTGAAAGACGTTTGTTCCTTCAGGGATACCCGGAATTAATGAACCGTCGGGAGTTATTAGGTGCAAAGGAAGCCAAATGTGGAGACCGATATTCGTCATGTCGGTAGGTCTCCTGATATCTGGAGATACAATCTGGATGTCTCCAAAGCCGTGGAAGTCGGCAGGTGATTTGGCAAGTACGCTCGTCAACACCCCATGATGCTGTATGGTGTCTCGTGGGGCCCAAGCAAGAAGCGATTGATCATCAGTGGTTTTTAATATCTCCAACTGTAAGCGACTGAACGCTCTCGAGCCTCCTTCCCCGTACAGTGGGGGCATGTTGACACCAAACAAGCCCATAAGACAGTATGCATTATCCTCTCCACGTGTACATTGCCGCAATGACGCCCATGACATTCTAGCAGCCACACTAAACTCAGAGAGTCGGGCAGAACCTGATAGGCAAGACGATGGAATATGGGTCATCTCGGAGATCATTTCAACCAGGTCAGTCCTCGTTCCGATGGGCGTCCAATTTGCATCAAAGAAAATGACTCGAGGAGGCGCGATCAACTCTTGAAGAGTCCAGCCCCGAGTAAACCAGCGAGCCCTCTGAATGTGATCGTGCAAGCTGCCGCCGCCATTGTAAGGAGAGATAACATCGCTGAGGTATGCATAACACAATGCAGCTTGCGAGTACCAATGGTACATCGAGTTAATGGCTTCGCTCAACTCGGCGCTGCTAGATTTGTCGATGCAGCATGTGTCGATCCATACATATTGCAGGCCATCATGGCGAGCTTGTCGGCATGCAGACTTGATCTTGCGGAAGCCAAGTAAATGTGTCGCGCCACCCCTTTGGAAGTCTTGAAAGGTGACCTCCTCGACGCCCCAGGTGTGGGAGAGAATGGCGTAAGGGGCCTTGTCAAGCCCATAGAACTCGCTGATCTCGAAGGTTTGAACATTTATGAGCCGCATGGTTGGGCTGCCGAGGTCTTGATCGTGAATGAGGATGTTGTGAGGTCAAGGTAAAACTAGCCAGATTAGCGGAATTTCCTTAGGCAGCCGGCGAAACTAAGGGCGGTCTGTGAACTGACCAATCACAACCTGGTGCAGTCAGCTAAGGTTATAGCGGCATGTGACACTTGTTCCAAAACGCCATTTCAGACAGCCAGCGCATAATTACTCAACAACCACATGTCCAAATTAAATGGCGAGTACCTCAAAGCGACGTAGTGAAGACATAGAGTACTGACAGTGATTCTTAATTGGTGAAGCTAATAGTCTGCCGGTATGTCTCGACATCACGATAATCGCCGAATTGAGGATGCATTACACGACCCCGGGCCCGTGTTAGATAACCAGTGTGACGGCACGTACAAGACATAGGGACCGATAAGTAAGAATGCGACTTGATATCTGGGTGTTATAGGAGAAGGTCCTTTAACGAGGATCCAAAGCTAGGAGAGAAGAAGAGAAGACTCAGAAGAGGGGAAGGATGACCGGTCAGCTATATGTGACGAGATACTCAAGACTAGCAATATCAAGACAATACTCTCGTTCCTAAGATACTAGGTACAGAAACAAGGAGGCAGTAGTTGAGTTGCCCCTACATCTAACACTAGAAACACCAGCGCGAGAACACGTGACAACTAGCGTTTCAGCCGTGTCCTGGCAGAACCGTCACATCAAGCCTCCTTTGGAAAAGAGCTCGCCCCAAGCATTAAACTTACTTACAACAATTCAGTCTATCTACTATTTCCATGTCTCTTGAGTTCAATAATGAACCCGAGCCCTCTAGCCATGCATCGTTATTGTATGCGTCGTCATCTAAAGTAGCTATTGTCTCCCGGGCCGTCTTCGGTTTTATCCCTTATGCTAGGGAAAATGGACGTAAAGAGCAATTATTAACCCAGTGATTATGAAAGCAGCATCGAACTCGCATCATAGGTTCCCAACTTCTCACAGGTTATCCCACTTGATTTAGTTGCATCGCAGCTTCGAAGCCTCCAGATATATCCGACCTTTAATACTACTGGTAGGAAGTCTAGTCAGCCGAAAATTGGAAACGGGAGAGAACTTCGGGTCACAGCCTCACAAGTGTGAAGGCCGATTCTATTATTGTCCTTGGCCCAGTCATGGAGTCTCTTTATATTGGCTCTCATCACTTGAGAGGCTTACTTGCGGAGTGGACTAGATTGTGTGAGCTGGCAATCGGCTTGTCGGATAAACTACATTTCGTATAGCTTTGTCGTATATCATTTGTGCTGGAATCAGAAATAATATCTGGTTCGTAAATCGTAAATACTTAATTTATTATATATAAAATAATTATTTTATTATTAAGTTAATTTCTTTAATTATATATTATATTAATTAAATAATAAAATAATATTATTTTCAAAATATTATATTTTTATAATATAAAGTTTTAAAGAAAATTAATTAAAAAAAATAAAAATAAAATAATAAATTAATTTTATTATTTTTTATTAATTTAATTTTAATTATTATTATAATTTTTTATATATTTTTTAATAAATAATATAAAAATATTAAATATTATTAAATTAAAAATTTTATAAAATAAAATTATTTTTTATATAAAAATAATTTTTTAATAAAAGATTAAAATTTTAAACTTATAATTAACACGTGTACTATTAATTAAAATATATTTTAATAAAAAATATTTTAATAAAAGATTAATTTTTATTAATTTTTATTAAATAAATATTTATTATATTATATTTTTTATTTAATTATATTTTTATATAATTTATTTTATTTTATAATTATATATTATATTTATAAATTTTATATTATTTTTAAAAATAATAACTAAAAGTAATATTTATAAATTAAATTTTATTAATTATTAAATAATATTTTTAATATAATTATATAATTTTTAAATAATTATAATTTAAAAAATATTAAAAAGTTTAAAGAATATAAATTTTAATTTAAAGACTAATATTAATTAATTAAATATTTAATTAATTATAATAATTTTTATTATTTATAATTTAAATATAAATATTATATTTATTATTTATTTAAAATAAAAAAATATAAACTTTAAATATATTTTATAAAATATAAAAAAATTAATTATTTTATAATAATAAATAAAAAAAAATATTTAAATAAATTAATAATTTTATTCTTTTAATATAACTTAAAAAAAATTATTTAAAAAATTAAAAAAAATTATAAAATTATAAAATATAATTTTAAAAAATAAATAATTATAATTTAAAATATTAAAGATTTAAAGTTAAAAAAAATATTATAATTTTATAATATAATAAAATTTTTATTTTATTTAACTTTATTAAAAAATAAAAAAATTTAAAATTTATATAAATTATTATTAAAAAAAAATTTAATATAAATAATAAAAATATTAAAGATTTTAATTTCGTCTAAATTTTAATTATAATTAAAATTATTTTAAAAAATATATATAAGTTATATAATAATACTTTATTAAATTAAAAAATAATTTAATAATAAATTAATATTTTAAATAAATTTTATATTAAAACTTTAAATAAAATAAATAAATTATAATATTTTAAAAATATATTAATTTTAATTATATATTTTATTATTATAAAATAATTATTAATATATTATTATTAAATAATATATAATAAAAATAATTATTTTATTTAAATTTAAATTTAATTAAATAATTAATTATTATTTAAAAATATTATTTAATTAATTATTTAATAAATTTAAATTATAAATAAAATTATAAAAACTTTAAATCTACCTCTTATATAAGGGCGGTTTCTCGGCAAGGGACCAAAATTCCGGGCCTATGATTAGCGCGTGCGCTACTGACTAAGGTATATTCCGGTAAAAGATATTTCAATAAGGGACTAATTTCTATTAACCCCTATTAAACAAGTATTTACTATGTCACGCTCTCTATCCAATTATATTCTCGTATAATTCAATTTATTTTATAGTCGTATACTATATTTACAAGTCTTATATTATTCCTGGGGATAATAGCCAGGAATAATACTTATAAGCTAAACCTTACCGACTATTGGACGACATTCTTAGCATAATTATATAACTCTTAAGTAACTATAATTTAAGAAGTATTAAAAAGCTCAAAGAATATAAACCTCGGCCTAAGGACCAGTATTAATTAATCAAGTATTTAATTAATTATAATAACTTTTATTGCCTATAGTCCAAATATAAATATTATATTTATTATTTATTTAAGATAAAGAAATATATAACGTTTATCTATAAAATTAAAATAAAAAAATATAAATTTAATTTATTATAAAAAGAATATAAACTTTAAATATATTTTATAAAATATAAAAAAATTAATTATTTTATAATAATAAATAATAAAGAAAAAAAAAAATATCTAAGTAAACTAATAATTTTATTCTCTTAATATAATCTAAAAAGAAATTATTTAAAAAGTTAGAAAAAAATTATAGGAATATAAAATATAATCTTAAGAAATAAATAACTATAGTCCAGGATATTAAAGATTTAAGATTAAAAAAAATACCATGATTTTATAATATAATAAAATCCTTATTCCATCTAACTTTGCTAAAGAACAAGAAAATCTAGAGTTTATATAAATTATTATTAAAGAAAGAGCTTAATATAAATAGTAAGAACGCTAAGGATCCTGATCTTGTCTGGATTTTAGTTATAGCTAAGACTATCTTGAGAGACGCGTATAAGCTATATAGCGATATCTTACCAGACCAAAAAATAATCCAGTAATAAATTAATATCTTAAATGAATTTTATACTGGGGCTTTAGGTAAAGTAGATAGATTCCGATATTTTAAGAATATATTAATTCTGGTTATATATTTTATTATTATAAAATAATTATTAATATATTATTATCGGGTGATATATAACGAGGACGGTCATTTTACCCGGACTTAAGTTTAACTAAATAATTAATTATTGCCCGAAGATATTATCTAGCTAATTATCCAGTAGATCCAGGCCATGGATAAAATTATAAAAATCTTAAATCTTAAAGATAGGGAAAAGACTAAACTAATTCTTAAGTATATTATTTATTAATTTTATCTAATCTTGATTTATTATACTATCGGGAATATATTATTTAAATTTCTTGTCTTAAGTTTTTATATTATATTAAGTAAAAAAGTTTATAAAAAAGACCAGGGATTATGGAAGAAGCCAGGGAATTTTAATAACTATTTATTAACTCTGACCTAGACTACTTAGCTCATGCTCTTTAATTATATATATTTCCAGGAACAAGACGATAAAGACTAAATCCCTGTCTTTCTCTCCAAGATCTATAAGAAATTCTTCCAGTAACTAGTTAAAATATTCTTTAGATATATTTTATAATAAAGATTATATTTATTTAAAGTTGGAAAGACTATAATTATAAAATATTAAGCTCGTTAATTCTTAGACGGGCAGATAATAAAATATCATGGAATAAAATTATAAATATTATAGATCTCTAATTTAATAATTTCTAAATATTAATAAATCTATGCCTTACTATATAATAAACTATTATTTTAAATAAAAAATCTAATTTTTATAGAATTATAAAGACTAAAGAATAATCTAGATCTAGAAGATTTTAAAGACTCCTGACTCTCTTATCCCAATAATTCCGAGTTCTTGGAGAATATTAAGCTAGTTTTCTTTTGGCGGATCCAGGATAATTCTAAGTTCCAGGCTATATTCTTGACTAAGGATAAGGATAAAAATATAGTCTTATATCTTAAGATTATGAAAATCTATAAAGTATATATTTAAGAATTTTTTAAGTAGATATTAATATTATATTATATTTTATCTAGTCTATTGTTATAAAAATCAGAATTATTATTAATTATATAATAAAATAATACTTAATAATATTATTTATTAATCTAGGAAAAATTAGTCATAATTTATATATAATATTATAAAGGCCAATAATAGTCTAGTATATATAAGAATAATATCTACTTTTTATTAAAAATAATTAAAAATTTATTATTAATATATATTATATATATCCTGTCTTTAAGATAATTATTTTTTCGATAATAAATTCCAGGTATTCTTATTTCTTTATATTTATAGACAAAATTAGACAGGACGATATAGACTAATAAGATATTTTTAATTTATTTATATAAAGTATATATTTGGATAAAGATGCCAGGTTTATATATATCTAATTAACGATAGTTTATAATATTAATTATTAAAAAGAAGTTTTTTATTAAGAAACAAGTAAACTTTAATCTTAAGAATAATATTAAAAAGAATATTAAGAATAAACTAGATTTTATTATTTTAATAGAATTAAGTAATTATATTTATTATATATTTAATTATATATATACTAGTATAATAATATTTATTATAAATATTCTACTATATCGGAGTTATCGAGTATCCGATAACTAATATATATTTTTTTAATTTAATTATATTTTTCAGGGGAAGAGGCCATAAGATACTTTGGAAATATTTTTATTATAAATATTTAATATTTTCAAGTATAGTTAAATATATAGAAAAGGGGCCTACTCTATAACTAATCTACTAGCTATTACTCGTAAATTATATAATATACCGGATATATAATTATAAGTCCCAGGATAACGAGACGGTCTACTTATAGTTATAAAACCTTATCCGGCCAAGTAAATAATCCTGGTAATAGGGACTAGCTCTAGTAAATTATTTATCTTTATAATAAATATATTAATTATAGATATCTGGATTATAATCTTAATTTTTTTAATAATTATTCTCCGAGATAATATATTAAGATATTATTATTTAATAAATATCTAGTCCTTAATTTAGTCAATAAATTATAAATAATTAGTCTTACTTATTATTATATTAATAAAGACTATATATATCAAGATCTTCCTTGACTATACCCGTAGTCTAGTCAGCCGGCAAAAACTAGATTAAATTATAATTAATAAGGATTATTTTATAATTATTACTAGTAACTATTATTTATATATAATATAATTAAATTAATATATCCGGTAGATTAGGACCTAAATTATTTAATTAACTATCATTCTTTCTCTAATTATATAAGAGTAATTTATTAAGTATAATAAACTAGTCAAGTCTAGGATCATTCGGGAATTAATAAATTAATTAAATATTAAATATATAATTAGTTAAGAGACTAAATCTAATATCTTAATTAAAAAGACTATTAACTTGATTTAAGTATACTGGCCCCGGAAAAAGATCTTTAATTATATTCAGGATAAGATTATTCTTTATTACCGGACCCGGAATAAAGTAATATTATTTACTAATATACTAAAATATTTATTATATATTTTTAAGTCCGGATTAAATAAGAAGAAGATAGTTATTCTCTCTGGATAATTTTTAAATCTAGATTAATCAATAATTATAATTATTTTTATTCTTAATATTAGATTTAATTATTCTTATATTCGCTAGATAATTTATATTAATATTCCTGACAAGATATTTATCTTTTTTTAAGAGTCTGGCAGGATAGGGCAAGACGGGAGAAAGACGTCGTCGATTATAATATTAAGTGCTACTTAGAAGTCGTAACTAGACCAGCCTCTGTCCCCGGACCGGAAAGTCATGTAGCTATATTTAATATAGTAATATTATTCTTGGGATATTCTAAATTAATTTCTAGATACTTAGCCGGACTGGCGCTAGTATATAGCGGACAAGAAAATATACCAGGTTTACGGGAATCCTTATATTAAAGCCCGACCTCAGGATCTAATATTTATCCTTAAGAGATCTACAGGGATAATCTTTACTAGACTAGAAGAGGTCCTACGGCAAGATTATACACGGGACTAGATACTTAATAACTATAAGAGAAATCTCTAGACTATAGTCGACAGCTATCTCTATTGCAGGGTCAAAGGCCATAATTTTAAGTATATAGTCAATAAATATTCCCGGTAATTTTACTGGATTAACGTCAAGAATAAAGTCTACCAGACATAAAAGGAGAAGAATAAGAACTAGATTAAGCAATATATAGCTTATTGAAATTATTATTAATTATAAAATATTTATAGAATAATAAATCCGGAATATAAGAAGATGAAATATTAATTTTTAGATATAATAATATTAATTTATTATAATATATATAAATAAATAGATAATCCTAAGTAACTTTAGAAGTACTTCTAGCGGACCTTTAAGATAAAGCTTAAATATATACTCTGGCTAAGGGAAATAATATCCCTAAAAAAAAATAAATATATTTAAGTTAATTATATAATAGTTATTATATTAAAAAAATTAAAATAAATTTTGGACTATAGAGTTTTATTATATATTATAAAATATAGAGACTAGAATATAGAGGTTAAAATATAGTGACTAGTTTATATTATATGATTAAAGATTTTTTTGCCTATTGATATTAAGTACCCGGTAGGGAGGGGGGAAAGAGAGAAAAAAAAAAATAAAGTATTAATCTAAATTCATTAATGTAAAGTACGAGAGAAGAAAAAAAGAATTTAAAAAAAAAAAAAAAATTATAATTATTATTAAAAAAAAAAATTAAATTTAAAAGAATAAAAAAAAATATAAAAAATAAAATAATAAAGAAATAAAAAAGAATATTAAAATAAAAAAATTTAAATAAATATAATTAATGTTATAATTAAGAGAATGAGTTAGGGTTATTAATAAAAAAAAAGTTTAAAATTAAAAAGAAATAAAAAATAAAAATAAAAATTAAATAAATAAAAAAGTTAAAAAAAAAAAATTATAAGTTTTTTTTTTAAAAAAAAAAGAAGAGGATTAAATAAATAAAAATTAATTAAGAAATAAAAAAAAATAAAGAAAATAATAAAGTTAGAAAAAAAAAAAAAATATAAAAAAAAAGTTTAATTAATAAAATTAAAAGAAAAAAAAGTTTTTTAGAATTAAAAATAAAAAAAGATTTAAATAAATAAGGATTAAAAAAAAGAAAATAAATAAAAAGTAAAAGTAAAATAAAAAATAAAAGTAAAATAAAAAATAAAAATAAAATAAAAAATAAAAATAAAATAAAAAATAAAAGTAAAATAAAAAATAAAAGTAAAATAAAAAGTAAAAGTAAAATAAAAAGTAAAAATAAAATAAAAAATAAAAATAAAATATAAAGAATTAAAAAAATAGATTAAAAAGAATTAAAAGAAAAAATAAAAAAAAAAAATTTAAAATAATAGTAAAGTTAAAAAAAAAAAGATAAAGTTAAAGAAAATAAGAATAAGAAATAAATAAATAAAAAAAGAAAATTTAATATAAATAAAAAATTAATTAAATATAAGGATTAAAAATTAAGATTAATAATAAAGTTAAAAAAAAAAAAATAATTAAAAAAGAAGAGATAGGGGAAAAAAAAAAATAGTTAAAAAAGAAGAGTAGTTAAAAAAAGAGGGGTAGTTAAAAAAGGAGGGATAGTTAAAAAAAAAGGGGTAATTAAAAAGAAAAGGAAGGATAAAGGAATAAAGTTAAAAAAATAATAAAATAAAAAAATAAAAAGAAGAATATAATTAAAAGATAAAAAGTAAAGAGAGGAATAAGATATTAAGTAAAGGGGTATAAAGGAGTAAATATTAATAAAAAATAAAGTATAAAATAAAAAAAAAATAAAAAATAAAAAAAAAATAAAAAATAAAAAAAAAATAAAAAATAAAAAAAAAATAAAAAATAAAAATAAAAATAAAAATAAAAAAAAATAGTTATAAAATAATAAAAGGATTAAGGTTATAAAATAATAAAAGGGTTAGGGTTATAAAAAAGAAAAAGGATTAGGATTATAAAGAAGAAAAAAGATTAAGGTTATAAAAAGAAAGAGGATTAAAGATTATAAAAAAAAAGAAGAATTAATATTATAAAAAAAGAAAAAGTTAAGGTTATTTAAAAAAAAAAAAAAAATTAAAGTTATAAATGGTTAGGGTTAGGGTTAGGGTTAGGGTTAGGGTTAGGGTTAGGGTTAGGGTTAGGGTTAGGGTTAGGGTTA
>Ga0302221_10001720_pt1 | contig 13909 bp, 40 predicted proteins | sample II_Palsa_E2_1_FD_193517 | JGI IMG/M metagenome (GOLD analysis project Ga0302221, IMG submission 193517) | Peat permafrost microbial communities from Stordalen Mire near Abisko, Sweden - II_Palsa_E2_1 | ecosystem: Environmental > Terrestrial > Soil > Palsa > Peat permafrost | place: Sweden... | reverse complement strand
ATGATTTATTGACGGCTAAATCGTTAATTATTTCATCTTTCACCGCGATAATCCAAGTCATAATAATCAAGTTCTAATTCACTATTATTTAGTATTTCATCTTCAATGTTTTTAATGTCTAATGTTGTTAAAGTGGATTTAACAACGGTAGTACTGTTGTTTATCCGAGCAATAAATTCAACATCTAAACCATCTGTTCGACCTTCAATATCTAATAGTTGACCACTGATCGTTTCATAAGTGAATTCTAAGTATTGGTTCATATGAAATCTTCTCCTTCTTCATCTTCAAATAGATCATCTTTATAGTTTTTTGCATATTCTGCGCCAAAATCAGCTGTTATTAGATTTAAGTCACTAAGTTTGGTTTTTTCAAAACGTGGTCTAACTTCTGGTTGAAATAGTACACCCATTCCTATTAAGGTATTTTTAACGAGTTTTTTTGCCGCTGTTAAATCTTTTTGTTTTACTGATTCAAATAGAGTTTCGTTTTGACTGTTCAATACTTGAACTTCCATTAATTTCTCATTGATTACAACTTTAACTAATTGACCTATAGCCACAAATTCTTTTGTAACGAGCATTCCATTTGTTTTTTCGTATCTTATTCGAGTCATATTATTTTACTCCTTGATGAGCATTGAGAACTTCTTTTCTATCAAAACATTTGAAAGAAGTGATATCATCTGAATATTCGGCCACTCCTGATTTGCAAGCGCGGTTTACTGAACCCGAATTTTGATAAAAAGTTGTGCATCCTGTGCAAGCTCCGAATATTAAGACCCAAACCAATCCTAAAAATAACTTCATTTTGAACTCCTTTTACTTTTTAATTCAACTAACTTTTGTTCTAAATTATTAAGTCTTTCGTAAATTGCTATAACAGTTGTTCCTTCTTTATGCATAAGATTTGGTTCAATATATTCTAACACATCTACTCTTTTAAACAAATGTCGTAAACGAAATACGAATTCTATTGATCCAATTGTTGCTAAACTTATTAAAGCACCCAATCCTAAAAATAACTTCATTCTTTCACCCCTTTATTTTCTAATTTATTTAATCTATCATCGATTAGTCTAATTGTACTTCCACTTTCATATACAGCTCTGATTGAACGTTCTTCGACTCTTTCTACTCTATGGAAAAGTTTGATACATTCAAATATCATATGAATGAGTCCAAGTAGTATACCAACCGTTACCGATCCTATTGAGAAAATTCCTATTATTGATAATATTTCAGTGTTCATTAAAAGTTCCTTTCATTCATTACAAGTTTAACTTTCTTAACATATGGAAATAGTTCAGGATGTTTAACCCTCTTAGCATTTTTAACACCATAATTGTAACACAAAAGCCATTCATTATTATCTTTATATTTGCACTCTTTTTTCATTTTTGCAAGATATTTGATACCTAATTCAATATTAAGTGTTGGATCTTTTAATTGCTTTATAGAATAGTTTGGGAAACTTTTAGGATTCAATTGGAATAAACCTACATCTCCTGTAATACCTATTACATTAGGATTAAAACTACTTTCAACTGCTACAACAGAAAGTGCTATTTTAGGATCAATACCATTTTGTATTGCATATAATGTTACTAATTTTATAATCATAAGTTTCATCATATTAACCTCATATATCTAATCGGCACTTTCTTTAAAAACTTTAGTTAAAAATTACCTTCGGAACATTGCAAACAAACTAGTCCTAAAGATCTCCACATATCAACTACTTGTTTTCTATCATCAATAGTGAATAATACATCATAATTATCCTTTATAAAATTATTATAAATTTCAGTCTTGATTATATCATCTTTTCTAAAATCATTAGCTTTTCGCATATGAAGTGATTTATATGTTATTTCTTTTTCTTTAAGCCATGACTCAGTAATATCCCTATAATCTTCAGGTCTTCCAGAAACTAATAGAATTTCATAATCTGAAAACCTTTTCATAATTTCATGACACCATTCATTGACTGAATCATTAACTAGCTCTAAAAAGAATTTACGCCAATTCTTTCTTTTATCTCTAACGAAATGTAATCGATGATCAACATTACAAAGAGTTCCATCCAAATCAACTATAATCGCTTTAGTGAGTGTTTTCATTCACAGTCCTTTTGGTAAAAATGAGACTACCAAATATTCCGAATTCAGCGTAATCATGACCTTGACGTTCCATTTCAATCACAGCATATTCAATGTCATCAAATTCTAATCCAAATGCAATGCTATATGCGAATAAAGCTCTAATAGAATCAACTGTAATCACTTTACCTTTCGATCTAATAATGAATCGTTCTTTATCAATTTGTTGCCAACTGGTCATATTACCATCCATCCCATTCTTTTAGGTTATTCATATAACCTTTGCTTACCATTAATATTTCTATTGTGAATCTTTCTTCAGTTTCTTCATTTCTAATTATTTCAGCCAATTCTGAAGGATAACAAATTAACCAACTACCACCACTTGCTGGTCTAATTTTAACAATTTTTTCGGTTTTATTATTAAAATAAGCTTCTTCGCAATACATATGAACGCCATCAACTTGAACACTGTCACATGGAATTTCTTTATAACAATATTTACATTCACTCATTTGTCATTCTCCAATTCCATGTAATTAATTAAATTTCTCATTATTTTTATATCCTCTTTTAAAAGTCCTAAAGCAGTATTACATCTTTCGCACAATAATCCTCTAACTTTACCAGTTTTGTGACAATGATCCACTGATAGATTTTTTCTTAAATTCATTCTATCTATTCCACAAACTCTACACAAACCCTTTTGATTATTAAGCATAATATTATAATCTTCTAGGGTAATATTATATTTGTAAATCAAACTTCTATTTCTGTAAGCATCTTTATCATTGTCATAGTTTCGCTTAATACCTTCTTTGACCTTTTGAGGATTTTTGGATCTCCATTTTTGTAATCTTTTTGCACTACATGCTTTACATATCGCTCCTTTTTTATCTTTACATCTCTCATCTATGTAAAAATTGTCTAGAGAAGTAATTAGTAAACAATCTTTACATTTTTTCATTTATCGAGACCAAGTTCCATATCGAGATAATATTCATAGAAATCATTTGCATCTTCGTATGTTCTATTGCTTAAAATCTTAGGTTCAGCATTCTTAACCAACCTTACGAAACCATATAATGGTTTGTCTTGAACCTTTGTTAGAATGATTTCAACATCACCTTTTTTATAACTCTTTGCAATCATACATACTCCTTAATATCTTGTACATCTTTATCACGACGATTTAAGAACATAAACTTAACATTATTTGGAATTTCAATAACTTCTGTAATTTCATCGGGAAGCAGTATTTGCTTTTGTTTCTGAGTTTTGAAGTCAGTCACATATGTAAAATGTCCATCAATTTGATATACAATCCATGACTTTGAGAATACATCTACTACAATATCACCAATCTTCATTTTGAACTCCTGGTTAAAGTATTGATATGATGTTGAAAACACATTAAAACCGCTTCTAACTTTAGAAGTATATCTTCATCGTTTTCACCTCTTTGTTGAATTTTAATAGCATTTATGAGACTTTCAGCTTTATCTAACGATTCTTCTAATGTATAGTTCATATTCACCCCTTTGTTACTCACAATCCATATAATCTGGTTCATAATTCATTACATAATGTTCTATAGCCCATTCAATACGTTTATCAAGACTTGGATTACCATCTTTAAAGTCATCTAAATGAACTTCTTTATTGCCCATCCAACATGATGCTATTTCATATGTATCCATATCAAAGTCCACATCCATCATAACTTCATCATAACATTCTTCTTGTTCATTTAGGACATAAACCATAACTTCAACTGTGTGCATATCAACCTCCGATACATATTACTAATGCATTGAGTGTGCCAAGCTGGTTACAATTATATTTGATTTGGGGTTACAATTGGGTGACAATCTTTTGATCAGATTTTGGAAGTATTTGAAATTGTTTGTAACTTGTTGGACATGTAAGCTTTTTGACACTTATCTAATTCTAATAATGCGTACTGCTCATTAGCATATGATTCGTATTTGAAATTGATTTTATAGGTTTTTAAATAGTTCACGATTAGATCTAGTCTTTCACCCCAATGAGCTTCCATATCATTATCTTTTAAAGTCGCGACTAATTTATGGTCGGGAATTCCATTATCTTTGCAAAACATGATGCCAATTAAATTGACTTTGCAGATGGTTCCAGGAACTAATGGTTCATCTGTAATCACGAATACATCTAATGGGTCGCCATCTTCACTTAGAGTTTCAGGTATGAATCCATAATTTGCGGGTATAAACTGATTTAAAGGCCTATCAAGCACTAATGTGTTGGTTTGTTTATCCAATTCATATTTGTATTTGGAACCAGAAGCAATTTCAATGAAAGCTTTTACCATTGATCTTCTCTTTCATCTGGAAAACGAAATATTTCAATTGCAATACACCAAACTGTTATTTCAAATATGAAAAGTATTAATAATGATAAACTCATTGGTTTATTATACCGCAACTAGAAGTCACTGTAAAGTTGCAATTTGAACCGACCGCATTACTATTGTAATAACCAGGTGGAACTAATGTTAAAAATCCGTTATTCAAAGAATAATTAGCATATAAGTTATTATCGACGCATATTCCTATTTCATTAAATTCATTGGGATAATTAGTAGTTCCAGGACAAAATTGAACTATTTGTAATTGAGTTCCGTTTGGAATACTCGATGTGGTTCCATCCGGACAAGTAATGACCGTATTGGTTCCATTTTGAACCACCGTACAAGTTTGTGGTGCATAACTAACGGTTGTTCCATTATCATTGGAACATGCAATAATTAAAAGCGCGACTAATATCAATAGCTTATTCATTTTCATTTCCTTTAAACAATTTATGATTTGGGATTATTTTACGTAATGCCGATTCAGCTTCGCACGGACAACATATTGTACATGTTTCACAGCATCCTTGCATAGATATGAATTCGAGATATTCAATTGCAGTATTCAACATTGCTTGCAGTTCTTGTTCTCTAGTCATTTTAAACTCCTATACAATTTATATAATAGATAACCTGTCAAAGCACCAGGAATAATTATCAAACCTGTTATGAATAATACGTGTTTCATCTTACACACTTTATATGAACAACTTCCATATTGTATTGTTTTGAAGCCTTTTCCCATGCTTCTTTAGGACTATTTGCACGAAAGTTATTAAGAGTCGAACCACCAAGAAATGTTATGCGATAAATATACATTTTGTGTCTCCTTCTTTCATATTACTATTCGGCACATTCTTTTAAAACTTTAGAGATATTTTGCAATATCTTGTTTATTTAGTCCCGATTGTTGAAAAATTCTTCTAACTAGTCCTTTTGAATGTTCATTTTTATTGGGCACTGCAACTGTAATAGTTCCATTACTATATATTGCATGTCCATTAGCTCTTATCAGGACGAAGTTATGATCTTTTAGTATTCTTATTAATTCTTTGTTTTTCATAATCACCTCTTATATATTACTAATGCATATGTGATGCCAAATTTTAATCCCATTCTATTTTATTTGGCGACTAATAATTGTCAAACTTATGATCAATAATTGCAACTGTTTGGATTTACCGAATAGTTCTTAAACATATCAAAGAGTTCTACAATACAAATTTAATGTATCACTAATACACATAAAATATATTTATACGCTTTCGCGTATAAGACATGTTTAATACGTTATCGCGTATAATAAGATGATTGCGTTAAAAGTCCTAAAAAGGGTTATTTTGGTTTGTAACCTATCGAAATCACTTGCAAGCAGATTTGTTTTTTCTATTCAAATATGTTCTTCTTGCCCAGATTTTTAAACAAGTTTTACATCTATTTACACCACTTGGTTGTACATGTATATTGTTATCTAATTTATGTCCATTTTTACAAAATTTTATTTGGGTATAATTATATTTCCTTTTCTTTTGAATACAATCTTGAATATTATCCATATTTGAACCTAAAAATAAATGTTTAGGATTAACACATTTTGGATTATCACATTTATGCAATACATGCTTGTCGCTTGGAATTGGACCATTAATTAATTCCCATGAAACTCTATGAGCACGTCCATACACTCTATTTTTTCTACTAGTATTTATTGCAAAAGTACCATAACCTTTTGTCAAACCACCTTTCCAAAGCCAACAGGTTGAAGTCTTTTCAACTTTAGAAAAGAATCTATCTTTTAGTGGTATGGTTTTATAGATTCTCATCTGCAATTCCCACAAAAACCATCGCCTGGACTTCCATATGAATCTTCTAATCTATTTCCACATTCACAAAAGGCATTTTCATGGCATGAATCACAAAGGTTCAACCGTAAGCCTATATTTGCTTCGCATTCTTCGCAGAACTGTTCAGGACCGTACAAAACACTAATCTTGCCCCAAACTAAGTGTCTAGTTCCAGAACCTCTCTTATGCAGTCTAAAGTGATTAAATGAATGTCTTGAACTTAACGATGGTTCAATTATATATCCAAATAGCTTCATTTTAAACTCCTTCAATTAAATAAATCAAAGCTTGAATTTGACGTTTTTCCTCAGCTTTTTTTGCATAAGCAGCATCAGCATCAGCAACATAAGCAGCATAAACAGCACAAGCAGCATAAACAGCATCAGCAACATAAGAAGCATAAGCAGCATCAGCATCAGCAACATAAGCAGCATCAGAAGCAGCATAAACAGCATCAGCAACATAAGAAGCATAAGCAGCATCAGCATCAGCAACATAAGCAGCATCAGAAGCAGCATAAGAAGCAGCATAAGCAGAAAAACTGCAATCTAAGGCAAAATAGACTTTAGTATCATCGTCTATAATTCTTAGAACTACCCACAGTTTGTCTGCATGCGTAATATTATTAAGACTAAGAAATTGTCTTAGCGTGAAATTTCTATGTTCGTAGTAGTATACATAATTATCCAACCTGTCTTTACAGGGATTTAAAGTCTTAATTTTATCTAAATTAATTTTAAGTTTCATATATAACTCCTTTTCATCAAAATGGACAATTTAATATCGCTACTATCTTTTCTAATTTAATCATTTTAATAACTAAATAACCAAAATTATCGTTATCTGGTGATAATGATTCTTCTTTTAAGGTTCTTTTTATCAAATCTATAATTTCTTGTAGTTCTATTTTTAATTCATCGTTATTCATATTCACCTCACATATATCTTATCGTCACATTCTTTTAAAACTTTAGCATTATTTGTTACTATAATTATTGGCGACTAGAAAGCATATAGAGAATACTATATAAGATGCAGATAAACAGTCTATTAGATATAGCATTAGAAATACCTCACAATGGCATGTTGACTTAAGATAGTCCTTAAGTTACTAATGATCATTAAAGCATCATGATAATCATTGGTATCTTTAAACTTAGTCCATTGAGATATACGGTTACGTTTATACCATATTGAATACATATAATCACTCCCAGTTGTAAGATTTAAGTTTACGTGGATGTTTAACTCTTATGAAGTCTTTAATAAGCTTTATTATGTATTTCATATATATCCCCTTAATCATTAAGAGCAGTTGATAATCCGCAGAATACTAAGATAAGAGCTATAAGAGTCATGTTATATTCCTTGGTTAGTGTTGATAGTTATATATAGGAATCTATCACAGTATGTCATTCTATTGTTCTTTCTCCATTGTAGTAACTATCTTAATCAATAAATATGTGAGACCTATGGGCCAGAATGGTACTCCTAATAGAAATCCTCTTATCAGAGCTGCTGCATTAGCGTTTATGAATCCTTTAGGGTTATGCAATGATAGTCCTATGTAAAATCCTACACCTACCGAGAAATAACAAGCTAGAAACATAAACACCTCCATTGACTTTAATTATGCCTCGTATGATTGGAAAAGGCAAGTCATCAGTTCCACCTTTCACCCATTTATTGCACTCCTCACACGATTCATAGCCTAGTGACTCCAATACTCCGAAATAAAATCTATACCAATATTTAAGCATATAACTTTCCTTTCGTTCAAGTATATTTAAGATACATCACTAATACTAATATTAATATAATAATCATATATCACTCCATTGTTTAAAACCATGTTTCAACGTTCTAATGGGTCAATCTACGAGTTATTTTCATTAAGTCGATGCAACCATCATTCAAACAATCCATTGATAACTTTGCCATTTTCATCACATTTAAATGCAAGTTTGGATTGATCTAATGAATTCCATTTTTCAGCATCAAAATATACATTGCCACGTACTTTTGATGGAGTTAAATGTGTTCCCATGTCTGCGAGATCATATTGAACAGTTTCGCCTTCTTTTAAATACATACATGCTGTATTTTCAAACCAAGTCTTAGCACCTTGAATATTGCATGCATAGACTGAATATAGTTGGCCACTAATGGTATCTTTAATCATACCTTTGTCATGACTAAACCACATAACGGTTCCATTAAGATTCTTAGAACGTGAATCAGAACCCAATACGTATTGACGATAGGCATCGTTGAATGAATCTTGAATACCAGCTTGTACATTGATTGATTCCAAACACTTGGATTGCATTGGATTTTTGAGATTAATTGATACCGATTTTCGAAAATATTTTGCATTTATACCATTAAACTTGAATGAACCAACATATGTGGTGAATCTAAGGTCTTTAGTCTCAATAGTTCGACTAGTACGTGATTCAACTATGCACCAAACAACAGTCTTGCATGGGACTATTATATCACCTAATTTTGTCGTATATCGTTGAACATTCAAAATTGTACGATAACAGTTATGTTTCATTGTACTCATTTTATAACTCCTCAGTTAATTGTTATATTAACTTTTCGGCAACTAATTATAAAACTTAAGCTTTATAAACAATATTTTTATAACAAGCATGTATATCTTCAGTTATACCTTTCCTAGTGATTGATACAGTAGAGAAGAAGCTTGAGTTACCTTCTAAGTTTGATACGGATATATCAATCCAGATATTTTTGTCGGTCTTAAGACTTGATACGAAGTTAAAAGCTTCATTATAACTTGCAAAGGATTGTTTGATGGTTCTATTCCAGACTTTATATACAATCTTGTCATTTTTATATATATTCAGCATCTTGTATCTCCTTGTTTAATTAGTTATAAACATTGTATTTATATATCATTGCATATATAATGCCAATTCTCCAAACACTATAAATGACATAAAGCTTCAAAAATGTATAACTTATTGATACAACTTCATAACTATATAATTTAATTAGTGATAAGTTTGACATATTCATTAGTTAGACATGATATTATTGCAAAAAAAGGATATGACTGGCGGGTTTTGACCACACTCTCGCTTACGCTTCGTGTGGCTAATGCAATTCACCTTGAGGACTGTTAATGCAATCATTGCAACATTGTTGTTTTTCCCAACGTCCGAATGGTACCTTCATATTGTCTCATATATGTTAATAGATGTCAAGTGTTTTCTTTTGGTATGATATTTGCAAGTGATATTAGTTAGTTGCAACAATCATGCCTGATCATGCCATTAGGACATAGCATGATATTTGCATGTAGTATGTGTTGGTATATCTATTGCATATGCATAGAGTGTGCCATGGTCTTTGGCATGGCTATTGCAGGGGATACCGGGGGGTAGGTTACTCTTGGCTGGGATGGATTTAAATTATGTTGGACAGAGAATTTTTTAAAAATACAGTATAGTAACAACATCCTCAAAATGACCTATATGATATATTAATATCATGATCATAATATAGTAACCTATTATTCGAAGAATAACAACTATGTGTATGAGTAATGAAAATATAGTAACACCATATAAACTCTATGATCCAAATTTAGTGGATAATTTATCTCATTTACCCAAAATGTGCATCTTTGGGCTTATTGATGAAGTTAATAAAACTATATTAATTTATCGTACCAAGAATATAGTAACAGCTTTAAATCGAATTATTAGACAATATGAATATAGTAACAAAAAGATATTAAAACTACCATTAGTTATTATTGAAGACATTAAAAGTAGTAACAATCTTTGGATTAGATATAGTTATTGGAATAGGTATTATAGTAACATGGGCTATAACATATTTAATAAATCCAAATATAACATAGCTTATAAGGTCCATAAAGAGGTTTATAGGGACTTTAGATCCATTAAGAGTAGATCGATGCTTTTCTATGTTTCAATCGTTTCCAGGCGGGGTAAGGGCTTTGTAGTGGGTATCTTTGATAAGGTCAATCTAATGGATGAATTTGTTTCTCAATCTTATCCCAATGGTGCTATAGATAATATTATTTATAGTGATAATAGTCTTACCAAGGAATATTATGCAAAATAGTGTAACATTCTACTTTTGTTTAGCTGTATATGGATCTATTGCCATAGTTAGTATCTTTCTTATGCTTGTTATTATATGTGCTAATGCCTATAAAAGTGTTAGTAGTGCCCGGGGTAAAAAGAAGAAATCACATCTGAGGCTTGTTAAATAATGGGCTTTCTATTTATCATTATGTTTATACTAATCGTTTCAACATGTGTTCAGGCTTCTAAGATTCAATCTATTTCTCCTTGTAAGAGTCATTTATGGATCATTAGAGAGAATAAGATGCTTTGTTCTACTTGTTTAAAAGTTGCAGGTGGGAGGTGAAAAGGCTTAGTGATAAGGACTTTTTATTATTAGGGAAGACGTTTCTTTATTCATTGAAGTATAGATCTGATTTCATAGTGGATTCTTCTTATCCAATGAATAATCTCTATTGGATGAAATTGACTAGGTTTGGTATTGACGATAGAGGAATTAGTATGTTAAACTTACGTTATGTGGAATACCAAGATGATTTCTTTCGTATCAAACCTTTTAAAAAAGATTAGAGGTCCTGTGGGTGAAAAGTTGTTTTGTTACATTTGTGATCAATGTAGATTAGTTATAGGTCAAGGTGGACATGGGGAATATTATCAGATTAATGGTGGATATTATTGTTCCTTGGGTTGTTATAATGAATTTACTAAAAAAGTAATGGTTCCCAAAGCGAAAAAAATTAGTAGAAAGACTAAGAAGAAGATTCCCAAAAGGAAAAAGAAGTGAAAAAGATTAGCTATGCAAACATAGAAACTAAAGCTCTTAATATGACCATTGGTGAATCCTATGGTTTGGGTGATTATACATTAAAAGATGAGCTCGACAAATATGGTGAAGATATCATTGTAGCCCAATATAATTTGAGAACACATGAAGGAGCTAGTGAACCTTATTTGGAATGGTTTAGAGCTTGGACAAAAAGTTATGCAATGTGTTTGATTTCATCAGGATTTGGTGACGAAGTAATATTAGGTTTAAAAAGAGAAATACCAGAGGAATTAAATGGACGATCTAAAGAAAAAAGAAAAAGAGCAAACCGCAGCAATCGCAAAACTAGTAAGTGAAAATGCTCATCACGAACAAAGTGGTTACAGTCAGCCTTATAGATGTGCAAATTGTAATGAAAGAGTAAATTATACATTTATTTTACCATTCATAAAGGCAAAAACATTATGTCCGGATTGTTATTGGAAATCAGAAGATGAAGAATAAAAAGAAACCAATTTTAAATATAAATAAAAAATATGGTAGATTAAAAATAATAAAATGTATTGGACAAGACAATGGACATAATTATGTATGGGAATGTCTTTGTGACTGTGGAAATACTAAAAATGTATCTACTAGACATTTGAGAAGCTGTGCAACTAAATCCTGTGGATGTTTTAGAAAAGAATTTACAAAAAATCGTAATAGAAAAGAGAAAGGACAATCTGGGTTTACTTCAGTTAAAAATAGTTACATAACTAGTTCTAGGGATAGAAATTTAAAATTTGAACTATCTATTGAAGATCTACATAAAATTTTTAAAATGAATTGTGCTTATTGTGGAATAGAACCCAAACAAATTAAATATGGTTCCAATGTAACAAATTTAAATGATAAAGAACATTGTAAATATATTTATAACGGAATAGATAGAGTTGATAACAAGTTAGGATATACTAAAGATAATTCTGTTCCTTGTTGTCAAGTTTGTAACAAAATGAAACTTGAGTTAGGATTTGATGAATTTTTAGATCATATTAATAAAATTGTAAAACGTTTTCATAGATATTATAAAGAAAAAAAAGTGTCATGAATAATTATAATAACAAATATTATTTCATTCCACCAGAAGGTGTAGTACATGTTAAGGAATATCATCCACAAACAAGTTCGTCTATTGGATTACTTGAATTAGACGATTGGGCTGGACCTGGTGTTTATAAACTTTGTCATTATTTTTTGAATAATGGAAATATGATTGTAGAAGTTAATGATATATATTTAAAATCATTAACGCAAGGTAATAGCTATTCGTTTAAAAATGAATTGGTTAAAGAAATGAATAACGCAATAGATGAAGTCAAAAAATTAAATTTTTATAAAAGAAATTTTAAAGATACTCCATTAAGATGGAGTATGATAAGGAAATATTATGGAAAGCCCTGAACAAAATATTAGAATTTGCAAAGTTTGCCGGATTCCTAAGCAGAGAATCAGTGCTGGTAAATATAATGCAAAAGATAAAAAGTATGTAGATGAAACTGGTAAGACTTGGAACGGTTCAACCTGTTCCCAGTGTTCTTCAGCTCGTTTAAAGAATTATATGCGCAGTAAACGTAATGAAATTGCTTAGATATGCGCTATGTATTTTGTCTATATTTTATTTTTTTGGTCCTGTATCTTTTGATAACAAAGTTTTAGAACCATATAAACTTGAAGTCATGACTATGATACAACAACATTGTTATCCAAGTCAATATTATAATCCTAAGAAGCAGTTTTTATATTTTAAGCAGCTAACTGATGGTGCTATTGGTCAATGTGTTCTGAATCCTTTCTATTACAAAATAGAAATAGATCCTGATTATTGGAGACATTTATCAGAAGATGAAAGATATCAGTTACTTGCACATGAATTAACACATTGTGTTTTATTAATAGATCATATTGACAATAAGAATGATTACATGTACTATTATATGGTTGATATACCAAAAGATATTGTTAAAAAACAACTATTAGAGAACATAAAATTACGATGCGGGAGATAATATGAGTAATAAATTAGATGCATTGTGCGTTATTAAAGATGAAATGCTAACAGATAAAAATGTTGACGCTAGAACAGTTCTTAATGCTGCTAAATTTGCAGAGAACGATAAGTATCTTTATGAGCTTATGGTTGATTACATGTCTGTTTTGGATCCTGATATTAAAAAAATGCTAATGGAAGAAGTATTGAATTATACAGAAGAAGTTATTAGACAAATGCGTATGAGAAATGAAATTTAATGATAGTATTTAGAACGAATCAGTTAGTTACATACGATGTTGATGACACTCTTATTATGTGGAATCTGGAAGATACTTCCAAGAATATTCCGATAGAAGATCCTTACATTATTGGTATGACTAATTTTGTAACACCAAATGAAAAGCATATTGATCTCATGAAAAAGCATAAAGCAAGGGGATACACGGTAATAGTTTGGTCCGCACAAGGTGTTGAATGGGCTGAAGCAGTAGTTAAGGCTTTAAAAATAGAACAATATGTGGATGCAGTATTTACAAAACCTTGTACATATGTAGACGATCTTCCTGTAACCGAATGGTTCGGACAAAGAGTCTATATTAAATGAAATTAGAAATCTATTATTTCAATGATACTCTTGAAAACCAATCAGTATGTGTTAATACTTTACATACTATGATTACATGTCTTAA
>Ga0302221_10001716_pt1 | contig 13921 bp, 2 predicted proteins | sample II_Palsa_E2_1_FD_193517 | JGI IMG/M metagenome (GOLD analysis project Ga0302221, IMG submission 193517) | Peat permafrost microbial communities from Stordalen Mire near Abisko, Sweden - II_Palsa_E2_1 | ecosystem: Environmental > Terrestrial > Soil > Palsa > Peat permafrost | place: Sweden... | reverse complement strand
GCAATTACAAACAAGCACTTTGATTTGTATATTAAAGGCACTTACTTTAGCTCCCTAAAGCCTTATGCAGATACTCACTCGCCTGCTACCCCTGCTACCCCTTCTGCTACTACAACTGCACTCTCCCTGGCCGCAAAGAGCCCCTTAATTACATATGCCCAAGTTGCAGCTGCAAGTGACCCTTTAAGAGCTTAACTAGTTTGCAAACAATAGCCCTAAGCTGCAAAGGACAAACTAACTTGCCTAGATACTTGCTTATTTATTAGACTAAGACCCAAACACTTAGCTTAAGTAGCAGGCTTTTTTGCAATCTTAATAGGCTTAAAAAAATCCTTTAAAGCATATACTTACCTCCTTAAAAAAGTCTTAGCAGTTGACTTAAAGTTTACTCTTTATATAAACTTTTTAAAATTATTTAAGGCCTTAAAGCAATACATAGAAATTATAACTAAGATAATTACTAATTGCAAAATCGAAAGACAAACCCCTTAAATAATATATTAGATAGACAATATCCTTTAATTAGTTAAAATATTAGACAAATCTGGCAATATTTTAAACAAATAAGTTATAAATTGTATATTAGGCAAAGCAATTTACAATACAACTAGCCAGTATTTAATTAAAGCTATAAAAACAAGAGCAAGCGCTAACAAAGGCTTTTATAATATAAGCTAGTCTGCAAACTTTTTTATAGATTCTTATTAATTAATCCCTAAATCTTTACAAATCTTAGGAGTAATAGTCAACTTGCATTTAGTTATTTACAAGCCAAAGACTATTATAGGGGGGCAAACTTCAGCCAGAAGAAAAGGCCCTACAAGAACGTCTCTCGGATACCAAGCAAGCAAGCAATAAGTAAATATATATATAAAAATAAAACAATAACAAAAGAATTAAAGTATGCAAGAACTAATTATAATTATAAAGCAAAAGCAAAGAATATAAACAAGCAACAAATAAATAATTATTAAGTGATATATATATATAAATAGATAATTAGAAGTAATGCATATCTAGCTACAAAAACCTAGCAATTATACTTATATTCCAGTTATATATAGCACTAGTAAAAAACCTTTAAAAACCTTTAAAATTGTTAAAATTTAGCAATCTCTTTAGCGCATTGCTACACTTATCCCTCTTATATTTATTACTTATCTTTAAGCAACAAAAAATAACTTTTATCCCTTGTTTTTTACTTTATTACTATTTAATATTATCAAGTATTTTTTCTTATCTTTAGCAAAAACTTCTAATTTTTCTTGTTTATATTTAAAATATAACTTGTTTTTAGAAAATATAATTATTTTATCCTCTTGCAAATATTTAAATGCAATTTTAACTTGCTTTATAGCTTTCTTTTGCTAAGCAAAATATATTACTTTATTAGCTTATACATTGCTATATATTAGCTATTTCTTTATCTTAATATATATTATTAAGTAATTAAAGTGCTTTAAGCAATAAATTATATTATATAAAGCTTTTATACCTTTTAGCTAAATGCTTTTAGCAAAAGACTTATTATTATTTATATCTTTAAAATAGCTTTTTATAAAAATATACTAAGTATTATATAAGATTCTTGTATTAATTATATTATTAGATTTAATTAAATTAAGCTAATTAAAAGTGAAATTTGAAGTTATAAAAGCTTTATTTTGCTAGAAAAGAAGTAAGTAATAAAAACTTTTAAATAATAAATATATATATTATATACTTTTAATAAAATACTTATTATTTAATCTTTTTGGCCCTTTATAAAATTATTAAAGGCTTTCCTTTTATTGCTTTAAATAAACAAATTAATATATTTCCAATTTTAGAAAGTATATATTATAAAAGCATTAAAAGGTTCTAAGTTTTTAAAAATTAAATACTTGATTTCTTGCTTATTATTAGCTAAAAGGGTTTTAGTATAAAGAGAAGTAATAGTTTTAAATCTTTTAATATCCCCTTTATAAAATTGCAATATTAAATAAGTTAAAAGTATATAACTAAAAAGATAAAGTTATTAAGTAGCATTTTATAAAATTATAGCCAAATTAAAGGGTTTGCTTAAAGTAGCTATATAAAAAGAAAGAAATAGCTATTTAATATAATATTATTTAGTTTTTTTAGCATTATAATAAATATAAAAATGCAATATTTCAATTTTATTAATTAATAAGTCCAAAATTTTACTCTTTTTTACTTATATAAAGTGCTATTTTAATACTTTTACATCTTTAATAAGCAAATTAACTAATAAAATTAATATAAAGCTTATTATTTGTTTTTTAAGCTAAAATCAATTTTTAATAAAGTATTATTTAATATAATTTGCAATTGTAAATATATTTAAATAAACTTAAGCATATTATAAACTTTTAATATCCTTTTTAGTATATTATTTGCATTTTAAATAAATAATAAAAAAGATATATAAGCTTTTTAAAATACTTTAAGCAAAGGATTTTATATAATCCAAGTTTATAATATTATTTTAATGCAATAGCCTTTAAAGCAAAGTATTAGCTATTAAAGTCTGAGTTTAATTATAAAGCTATATTCCCTTTTTATAAATGATTTATTATATAAAGATATTCCTCAATTTTAACTAATTTATAAAAAATAAATTTTTTCCCTTTAAATATAGCTTTCTTTTTGCTAAAATTCTTTATTTTAAATCTTTTATTAAAGGGTAAAAGCTATTCTTTATTATTAAAACTAAAATTAAAGTAAATATTATATTTAAAAGCAGCTTTTTTAGCTCTTTTTGCAACTAAAGCTTTAATTTATATATTAATAAAAGTGCTAGCTGCTAAAGAGTTTGTATTGCTAGCTTTTATATTATTTGCTAATTTTAATACTAAAGTTGCAATTATTTTAAAGTTTAAAAGATTAATAGTAATATTAATTCTTTTGTATAAAAATATATTAAAATTAACTTTACCCTCTTTTATATTAAGTTTAATAGCTAAATCTTAAATAGCTTTATATATTGCCTTTTCTTGTCTTTATTTAGTAACTTGCTTTTAATTAGCAAGTTATTTAGCAAGTCTTTTTATAGCAAATACAAATATAAAAGCTTTTAATATATTAATTACAATTGCTTTTTAATTTGCAAGCTTGTTTATAAAAGCAAAAAATAGTTTATTGATATAAGTTCTTTTAATTAAAACTCTTAATTCTTTGAAAGTAAAGCTTAGCTAGCTAAGCTTAATAGCTTGCAATTTATTAATTTTCAGCTATTAATTATTTGCTAAGCTTTTTAAATAATTTAAAGTAGCTTTAATATTATTAATAATAAGTGCTAATTAAGTATAAATTAAAGCTTTGCAAATATACTTTAAAGTTATTATATTAAGCAACTTAATAGCTTTGTATAGCTTAATTTTTAATTTAAATAATATATTCAAGTTATTATATATATTTTTATTATATTAAAAGTATTTTTATTAAATAAACTTACTAAAAGCTTATACTTGAAAAGAGTTTTTCTAGTTTATAATTGTAATAAAGCTAGTTAAAACTTTGCAAAAAATAGCTTTAGCTTTTTTATATCTTTTATAGCTTTAATAAATACTTTATTTTAAATATTAAATATTATTAAAGTATTTCCTTTTAATTTTAAAGCTTCTTTATTTTAAATTATATCTTTTTAGCTTATAATTATATCTTTTACCTTATCTTTACTTTATAATAATATAATATTAAATATTATAATTGCAATAGCTTTTTTTATTTAAAAGGTTTTTAATAAAATTTAAAGCTTATATTAAACTTGTAACTTTAATATTAGCAATTTATAGCTTTATAAGTTTATAAAGTGCAAATATATAGCATATAACTAAAAGCTTTTTGTTTTTAGCTTTTTTTAGCAAAGGTTTATTTTATATTTAAAATTTTAGCTTTATTTTCTTGTATTTTATAAAGAAATTAATATTTTTGCAAAGTATAAAATATATAAATATAAAGTTATATAAGTTTTAATAAAGGTAAATATTTGCTACTTTAAAAAATTGACTAATTTATAATTAAAAGCAATACTTTTAAATATTATAAAGTTTTAAATATATAAAACAAAATAAAAAAAGTTAAAAAGAAAATCTTTTCTTTAAAGTGCAAGTCTTTTATTATATAAAAGTAAAAGTAAATTAATATTATATATAAAAAAGTTTTTATAATATATTTGCTTAAAGAGAAAAAGCAATTATAATACTAAAAAATAAAAAGTTTAAAGTAAAAATATATAATTTTAAAAATTTAATTAAATTAAAAAATAAATTAAAGGTTTTTACAATTAAAAGAGATATAAAAAGTAAATATAAATTAGCTTTGTCTCTTTTATATTTATTGCTTGTTTTAAGCAAATAAAAATAAAGTAAATAAGGGTTTTTGATAAAGAAATGCAAATATAAGTTAAAAGTAAATAAAAAATATAAAAAACTTTATATATAATAAAAGAAATAAGTAAAAAAGCTTTAATAATTATATATAAAGCAAAAAACATTTAAAAACTTAAAATAAAAAAGGAATATTAAGTTTTCTTTTAAAATAATTTATATAATTACTTCTTTTCTTTTAATAATACTTCCTTTTATAGCTATTATTAATATTTTAATAGCTTAAGATATAATAATATTATTAAAGTTTTATTTTAGCTAATTGCAAAGTTTTTTTTTACCTTTTTTAGCTAATGCTTATAGCTTTTAAATTCCTTTGCTTATACTTTAATAGTTATAGCTATAATTTTATTATTATTATTATTTATTCTAATTATAGTCAAATATAAGACTTTATCTAGTATTTTTTGTTATTATTAGTTTTCTAGTTTTATTATTATCTTATATTTAACACTTTTAATATAGCTTTTATATTACTTATAGCTTAAATTAGCTTTTATTAAATAATTGCATTTGCAAATTATAATTGTTAATTAAGTTTTAGCTTAAATAAAGTTTAATTTCAAGTAATATAATCCTTTTTAAGTTATTTTTATATTTTAGAGTATATATAAATTAAAGTTTAAATATTAGTAGCTGTTACGGTTCTGGCATTCCATGTCACGTGGTCACGTGCACTAGCGCGGCTAGCGGTGTGGAGCGGCAGAACTCGAGTATTTGTACGAACCGATCCTCTGTAAATAACCTCTTCTTTCCTTAGCTTTGAATAGTCGTAATTGGGACCATTTAACCAACGCTCGTTCCTGGGCTATGAATCTGGCGCTCGTGACAGTAGCTATATATTTATAGTTAATAATAGCTTTTACTTTTAGTCCTCTTTTTTACTTGCTAACTTAGCTTTATTTTAGTTATTATTAAAGCAAATATATTTCTTTTTTTTAAATTTAAAAAGTTTTAAAACTTGTATAATAATTTTAATATAAAACTTTGCAATCGTTTCCTTTTTTTAGTTTTATATTAATCTAAAACTTGACTTTTTTAAAAGTAAGCTTTGATACTTTATTTTTACAAAAATATTAATATCAATTTCTTTTAATAAATTGCTTTATATATTTTTTTGTATATATATAATATAAAAAAGTCTTATTTAATTCTTTTAATATATAAGTTTCCTTTAACTAATTTGCATTTTTAACTTTATATAATTTTAATTACTAATATAAAAGCTTAATGTTTTTGGACTTATTTTAATTAATATTTTTAATATTATATATTAAAATAAGGTTTTTGGCTTAAATTAGTTTTTTACAAATTTAATACTTAGCATTAAAGTTAGCTTTACCTTTAATATATTATTAAGTATTTTATAACTTAAACTTTTTAATATCTTTATTATATATTTAAATTTGTTATATATAAAGCTATAATAAAGTTAATTAATTATAAACTTTATTTTATTTAAAAGTCTTTTATATAAAGTAATAAGTTTTTATTAAAAGTATTGCTTATTTGCTATAAAGCTATATATTATAATTTTATTTGCAAAAAGCACTTAAAGTAAAAGATTTACTTATAGTTTCTTTTCTTTTATACTTAAAGCAATTAAAGCTAATATAATTAATTAATACTTATACTTTATTATTTTATTAGCTTTAGCATTATATATAAAGATTATAATTTTACAAACCTTTAGCTTTTAAAGCTTTTTAATTATAAAACCTTTAAATTTAGTATTACTATTAACTTTAAATTTTTAAATAAATTATATTAGTAAATTACTTTTTATATTTTAATAATAATAATAATAACGATTAATTATTATCCTTTTATTATTATTATTATCTTATTTCTTATTAAGTAATATTCTTATAATATATTAATTTAAAGGATTATATATTTATTATAATATAATAAACTTAATTAACCTTAAATTTATAAGTATAATCGAGGGCATATACTTCTTAAAAGTAATATGACTTATTATTTATTTTTACTTAAAACTATTTAATTCTTTATTAAAGTATAGTTTTTAAGTTTTATTATCCTTTAATATTATACCTTTAAATATAAATATAAGGAATAATTATAATATAAATATATTAACTCTTCTTATTTCTCTTTACTTAACTTATTATATATCTTAAAATATTACCTCTTATCTTATTCCTTATTATAGTCCTCTTATAATAATTAACCTTAATTTAAGTTAAGTTTTTTTATTTTATATATTTATTTATATACGTATTCCATTTTTTTTAAGAAACTCTTTCCTTTAAATCACTTTTTAGATTTATCCCTTATTAAATTAAGTGATTAACTATCTCGGTTCTTTAAGTAACGCCTTTATCCCTTAATTGCTTAAATATATATATAAGCACGCTTCGCTTAAGTACTTATTATTAATATTATCTTAAAACAAATCCTTAAACTTTTCTTAAATTACGAGTTCTTTATCCTTCTTATACTTAATATTCTTTTCCCGAGTCTCTTCAAATTCCTCTTATTCTTTATTTAATTAAGTAACTTCTTCCTTTAAGTTAAGTGTTAATTACTTTATATAATATTATTTATAAAATTCGTTCTCTTGTACTTATTATTTTATAACCTTCTTAACTCGTTTTTTTTAAAGTATTATTTTTCTCTTATCTTATTAATATAAATAATTATAAGCCTTCTTTTAATTATATAAAGTTATTTAATAAATCTTAATACTTCTTTATTATAATTTCTGCTACGATATTATGCATACTCGCTTATGAGTCACATGCTCGCTTACGCGGCACTTAGCTTGCGTTTATAGCTTTAGAGAATAACAACTTTTACATCTCTTACAAAAGATTACTATAAATGCGTAGCATTATGGTAGCAATGACCTTAAAACTAGTTGTCGATCCTAAAATCCATTGAGACGACAGCGACTAGCCTTAGGCACTAGTTTACAATCCGTAAACACCAGTTTTTGATCGCTTTTTACCGGCGCACCCGGTCGGAACCTTGCAATAGCCGAGTTAATCGCAAGCTTTACTACGATTCACCTTCGCAACGCCACGTTATCAATTTTATCACTCCGCGTACTAAATCTATCAACTTACGCGACAATTTTATCGAGAACATCGAAAAACTACTCGATTTCGTCGAAAATTTTCTTTCTTTACAACTTAATTCGTACGCTATAGTCCCTAGATATTAGAAAAAACTACAAACCTTGCCGCGCAACTAAAGGCATTTTACGAAATAGGACACGAGTACGCTAACCATATTTCGCCGATAACCCTTACTTAAATCGAGCGTCTTTGCAGAGAACTCGATCGACCGCTATCCCTAGCTTTATAGCAAAGGGGTACTTGATCGGAAAGTGCGACCCTTGCTTAGCAAGAGCTCTTTCCGGATACGTGGATACATATTAGGGCAACCTTTAGAGCTGCACTTCGCAGATTTGAGAGACTAGTAAACATCGATCTTATACTATTAAAACTTGGAAGCTCGAGTTTCTAACTTAGATCTTAATCTTATGCTAGTAGCTCGTCGGCGTTTACCCCAAGTATCACCGGAATAAGTGGCAATAGATAGGGAAGTGGCTTTGGCTATGGAAGTAGAAGTGGCTCTAGCTATAGAAGTGGAAGTGGCTTAAGCTAAGGTTAAAACCAAAATAACAGAGATTAGAACGCAAACGCACATCTTATAATAAATAAATAAGACTATATCGCGATTGCTAATATCCTTTGCCGGATGCAACAATAAGACTAGCAACAAAACTAGAACTAGCAATAGAACTAAAACTAGCTTGTTGCTGCCGCTTAACCCTAGCTCTATAACCTCTAAACGGAGGAAGTCGGCGTTTTCGATCTTAACCCACAAGACGCAAAAATTACAAGTTTAAGAATTACAAGCGTTAGAAAACTTACTATATACACAAACATTTACGCCTTCATAAATCGGCTCCGCGAGTTAGCAAGCAAAAAAGGAGATAAGGCTATACTTGATAGCTAGACTATTGTAGGGGGGCGAACCTCAGCCAGAAGAAAAGGCCCTACAAGAACGTCTCTCAGATACCAAGCAAGCAAGCAATAAGTAAACGCATATGTAGGTATAAAGCAATGATAAAAGAAACAACTAAAGCATGCAAGAACCAAGTGTAATTATAAAGCAAAAGCAAAACGCATAAACAAGCAATAAATGAACAATTATTAAGTGATGTGTGTACATGTATAAATAATTAGGAGTGATGCATGTCTAGCTACAAAAACTTAGCAATTATACCTCTATTCTAGTCACGTGTAGCACTAGTCGAGAACCTTTAAAAACCTCTAAAATCGATAGAATTTAGCAGTCTCTTTAGCGCCCCGCTACACTTGTCCCTCCTATATTTATTGCTCGTCTTTAAGCAACAAAAAAGCAATTATCCCTCGTTTTTTACCTTATTACTGTCCGATATTACTAGGTATTCCTTGTTATCTCTAGCAAGGACCTCTAATCCTTCTTATTTGCACTTAAAATATGACTTGTTCTTAGGAAATATAGCTATTTCGTCCTTTTACAAATACTTAAACGCAATTTTGACTTGCTTTATAGCTTCCCTTTGCTAAGCAAGGTATATTACCTTATTAGCTTGCATATTGCTATATGCTAGCTATTTCTTTATCTTTGCGTGCATTGCCGGGTAATTAAGGCGCTTTAAGCATCGGATTATATTATATAAAGCTCTTACTCCTTTTAGCTAAATGCTTTTAGCAAAAGACTTATTGTTATCTATATCCTTAAAACGACCTTTTATAAGAACACGCTAAGTATTATATAAAGCTTTAACAATGTCGTATAAGATTCTTATATCGGTTATGCTATCAAATCCGACTAAAATTAAGCTAATTAGAAGTGAAATTCGAGGTTATAAGAGCTTTATTTTGCTAGAAAAGGGGTAAGTAATAGAAACCCCCGAACGATAAATGTGCATATTATATACCTTCGGCGTAATACTTATTATCTAGTCTTCTTTGTCCTTTATAAAATTACTAAAGGCTTTCCCTTTATTACTTTAAACAGATAAATTAATATATCTCCGATTCTAGAAAGTGTATACTATAAAAGCATTAAAAGGTCCCGGGTCTTTAGAGATCAAGTACCCGATTTCTCGCTTATTACTAGTTAAGAGGGTTTTAGCATAAAGAGAGGTGATAGTCTTAAATTTTCTAGTATCCCCTTTATAAAATCGCAATACTATAAAGTCCTTGTTATAATACCGGATAAGTTAAGGGTATATAACTAAAAAGATAAGGTTGCCGGGTAGTATTTTATAAAATTGTAGCTAAATTAGAGGGTTTACTTAAAGTATCTATATAGCAAAAGAGAAATAACTATTCGGCATAATACTATTTAGTCTCTTAGCATTATAACGGATGTGGAAACGTAGCATTTCGATTTTATCGATTAATAAGTCTAAAATTTTACCCTTTTTTACTTATATAAAGTGCTATTTTAGTACCTTTACACCTTCGACAGGCAAATCGACTAGTAAGGTTAATATAAGGCTTATTATCCGTTTTTTAGGCTAAAATCGATTTTTAATAAGGTGTTATTTGACATAATTTGCAATTATAGGCGTATTTAAGAAGAGCTTTCGTGTGTTTAGATAAACTTAAGCAAGTCGGAAACTAGTTTTGTCCTTAATAACTTTATAAACTTGTGATATCCTTTCTATTATGCTATTTGCGTCTTAAATAAATTACATAAAAAGAAAGTATATAAGCTCTTTAAAATGCTTTAAGCAAGGGATTTTGTATAGTTTAAGTTTATAGTATTATCTTAATGCAATAGCCTTTAAAGCAAAGCTTTAGCTATCAAAATCTAAGTTCGACTATAAAGCTACGTCCCTTTTTTATAAATTACTTATTGCATAAAGACATTCCTTAATCTCGACTAGTTTATAGAAAATAAGTTTCTTTCCTTTAAATATAGCTTTCTTTTTGCTAAGACCCTTTGTTTTAAGTCTTTTGTTAGAGGGTAAAGGCTATTTCTTATCGTCGGAACTAAAATTAGAGTAAATACTATATTTAAAAGTAGCTCTCTTAGCTCCTTTTGCAGCCGGAGCTTCGATTTGTATACTAATAAAAGTGCTAGCTATTAAGGGGTTTGCATTGCTAGCTTTTATATTATTTGCTAGTTTTAATGCTAAGGTTATAACCGTTTTAAGGTCCGGGAGATTAATAGCAATATTAGTTCCTTTATATAAAAACTTATCGAAATTGACTTTACTCTCTTTTATACCAAGTTTAATAGTCAAATCTCAAATAGTATTATATTGCACCTCTTTTTGCGCTTGCTTAGTAGCTTGCTCTTAATTAGCAAGTTATTTAGCAAGTCCTTTTATAGCAAGTGCAAGTGTAAGTGTAAAGGCTTTCGGTGCATTAATTATAACTGCTTTCTAGTTTATAAGCTCGTCTATAAAAGCAAGAAATAGTTTGTCGGCATAAGTTCCTTTAATTAAGACTCCCGATTCTTTAAAGGTAAAGCTTAGCTAGCTAAGCTTAATAGCTTGCAATTTATCGATTTCTAGCTATTAATTATTTGCTAAGCCCCTTAAATAGTTTAAGGTAGCTTTAATATTACTAGTTGTGAGTGCTAATTAAGCGTAAACCGGGGCTTTGCAAGCACGCTTTAGAGTTATTATATTAAGCAACCTAATAGCTTTATATAGCTCGATTTTCGATTTAAATAGCACATTTAAGTTGCTATACACATTCTTGCTATGCTAAAGGTATTCTTGTTATATGAATTTGCTAAAAGCTTGCGCTTAAAAAGAGTTCTTCCGGTTTATAGTTCTTATAAAGCTAGCTAAAGCTTTACGGGAAATAGCTTTAGCTTTCTTTATATCCTTTATAGCTTCGATAAACGCCATATTTTAAATGTTATACGCTACTAATGCGTCTTCTTTTAATCTAAAAGCTTCTCTATTTTAGACTATATCTTTTTAGCTTATAATTATATCCTTTACTTTATCCTTACTTTGTAATAGTATAGCATTAAACGCTATAATCGTAATAGCTTTCTCTTTATCCGGGAAGTTTTTAATAACATTTAAGGCTTGCGCTAAACTTGTAACTTCGGTATTAGCAATTTGTAGCTTTATAAGTTTGTAAAGTGCAAATGCATAGCGCGCAACTAAGAGCTCTTTGTTCTTAGCTTCTTTAATAGGGGTTTGCTTAGCGCTCGATATTTTAGCTTTATTTTCTTGCATTTTATAAGGAATTCGATATTCTTGCAAAGTGTAAGATGCGTAAGTAAGTTATAAGGTTATAAAGCGTAAATGTAAAGTTATATAAGTTTTAGTAAGGGTAAATGTTTGCTACCTCGAAAAATTGACTAGTTTATAACTAGAAGCAATGCTTTTAAATATTATAAGCTTTTAAATGTATAAAATAAGAAGAAAAATTTAGGAAAAAGTCTCTTTTTTAAAGTGCGAGTCCTTTGTTATATAAAAGTAAAGGTAAGTTAGTGCTATATGCAAAAAAGTCTTTTATAACATATTTGCTTAAAGCAAAAAGCAATTATAATGCTAAGAAATAAAAGGTTTAAGGCAAATATGCATAGCTTTATTAACTTGACTAAATTAAGGAATAAATTAAGGGTTTTTTACAAGTAAAAGGAATACAAAAAGCGAGTATAAGTTAACCTTGTCCCTCTTATATTTATTGCTTGTCTTAAGCAAGTAAAAGTAAGGTAAGTAGGGGTTTTTAGTAAGGAAATGCGAGTATAAGTTAAAAGTAAATAAAAAAACATAAGAAACTTCATATATAATATAAGAGACTTTATATATAACAAAGGAAATTATATATAATAAAGGAAATAAGTGAAAAAGCTTTAATAACTATACGCAAAAGCAAGAAGCATTTAAAATCCGAAATAAGAAAGAAATGCCGGGTTTTCCCCTAAAATAATTTATATAATTACTTCTCCTCCTCTAATAACACCTCCTTTTATAGCTATTATTAGCATCCTAATAGCTTAAAGTATAGCAATACTATTAGAGTCTTGTTTTAGCTAATTGCAAAGTTTCTTTACCTTCTTTAGCTAATGCTTGTAGCTCTTAAGTTCCTTTGCTTATGCTTTAGTAGTTGCGGCTATAATTTTATTATTATTATCATTTATTCCGGTTATAGTCAAATAAAGGGCTTTATCTAGTGTTTTTCGTTATTATTAGTCTTCCGGTTTTATTGTTATCCTGTTTTCGATGCTTTTAGCATAGCCTTTATACTGCTTGCAGCTTAAACTAGCTTTTGCTAAATAATTGCATTTGCGAACTATAGTTGTTAACTAAGTCTTAGCTTAAGTAAAGTCCGGTTTTAAGTAATATAGTCCTTTTTAAGTTATTTTTGTGTTTTAGGGTGCATGTAAGTCGAAGTTTAAGTGTTAGTAGCTATGTATTTATAGTTAATAATAGCTTTTACTCTTAGTCCTTATCCTTACTTGCTAACTTAGCTTTATTTTAGTTATTATTAAAGCAAACGTATTTCCCCTTCTTAGATTTAGGGAGTTTTAGGACTTGTATAATAATCCTAGTGTCTTTTTCGATTTCTTAAGTAGTTTTAGTATAAAACTCTATAATAGCTTCCTTTTCTAGTTTTGCATTAGCCCGGAATTCGACTTCTTTAAAAGCAAGCTCCGGTACTTTATCCTTATAAGAATACTAGTACTAATTTCTCTTAACGAACTGCTTTAGTCGGTTTCTTGCATATATATAGCGTAAGAGAGTCCTGTCTAATTCTTCTAGTATATAAGTCCCCTTTAACTAGTTTGCTTCCTTAACTTTATATAATCTTAATTACTAGTATAAAAGCTTAATATTTTTAGACTTGTCTTAATTAATATTCTTAATATTATACACTAGAATAAGATCTTTAGCTTAAATTAGTTTCTTATAAATCTAGTGCTTAGCATTAAAGTTAGCTTTGCCCTTAGCACGTCGTCGAGTCTTTTATAACTTAGACTCCTTAATGTCTTTATCACGCATTTAAATTTGCTATATATAAAGCTATAGTAAGGTTAATCGATTATAGACTTCGTCTTATTTAAGAGTCTTTTATATAAGGTAACGGGTTTCTACTAGAAGTATTGCTTTTTTGCTATAAACTATATAGAAAGGAGTAAAGCTTATAAGGCCGTGTATTGTAGTTTTATTTGCAAAAAGCATTTAAGGTAAAAGGTTTACTTATAGTTTCTTGCCTCTTATGCTCAAAGCAATTAAAGCAAATGCAATTAGTTAATGTCTACGCTTTACTATTCTATTAGCTTTAGTATTATATGCAAAGATTATAATCTTATAAATCCTTAGCTTTTAAAGCTCTTTAATTATAAAACTTTTAAATTTAGCACTACTATTAACTTTAAGTTTTCTAAATAAATTATGCCGGCAAATTACTTTAATTTAAATAAACTTTATAATCTTCTTGCTAGTAGGATTTTTTATAAGTTTAGCTTTTAGCTATTTAGAGAAGTTATCCTTAGCTACTACTAGATAGTTATAGCCTTTGCATTCG